>CEWG01045384.1_pt1 | contig 10013 bp, 4 predicted proteins | sample 361411 | NCBI WGS metagenome assembly CEWG01 (sample SAMEA2622173, study PRJEB7988) | marine metagenome | biome: marine biome (ENVO:00000447); feature: surface water layer (ENVO:00002042); material: "saline water (ENVO:00002010), including plankton (ENVO:xxxxxxxx)" | depth 5 m | reverse complement strand
ATGCGAAAGAAAAAGAGTGTTAAAAAGAAAAAAACAAAAAGAAAACCGAGAAAAATTTCATTTACAGTTAAAAAAACAAAAAAAAATACATGCGACCGATTCAAAAAAATGAAATCTGAAGTTGAAACAAAAAAAACAGATGATATGGTCAAAGAATTAAAAAATAAAGGTATTAGTATATCAGGTAAAAGTAATAAACTATTAAAAGATGTGTATATGTGTGTTGTAAATGATAATATGAATATTAAAAAAGAATAATTATTTAAAATACGATTATTTCCAATACAATTCTCTAGTATTACATTCTAAAAAATCTTTATAATCGTCATCAATGTATATGGTTAAATTTTGATCTTTAATTTCTGGTGAATTACTTGTCCACTTTTCTCCCTTTAATAAAATATTTAAATATTTTATTCTATTCTCTGCACTTTTACCCTTTCCTCCTGTAAATTTTTTTGCCAATTTACTACGTCGACTTTTTATTTTCCATTCACATTGCATTGCTTCACTTTTGCTTATAAATCCATCCAAGATACATATTGGATACCATTCACAACCCTTTTTAGTATATTTTGCTCCACCACTTAAGATTTGATTATGTTGTTGCCACCGTTTAAAAAAATCATTTGTCATACCAACATATGTCAAATTATCACATCGTAAGATATAAACAAGATACATTATAATAATATAAATACATATTATTCTTTAATATATTAATTTCGTTTTAAAGAATGACGTTTTTTACAATAATCTGCTTTTTTGTTTGTTAAAGAACATGTATCAATCAAACCACAATCATTTTCATTATATTCACGATTTCTTTCAGTAAAATACATTTCAAGTGATAGGTGGTCTTGAGGATTTACATACCAACCGCGGATCGGATCTATAAAACAATTACCAGATGGAATATTATCTACATGACATTGGCCATAACGATCAGGTGATATACATTGACCGCCATAACACAATGACTTCCAATCAAAATTTCCTGTATTAATTACATCATTATCCATTAATACATTATCTTTATTATATCTTAAATCTTTACAACTATAATATCCTAAATTTGATATTTGTTCTATTTGATCAAGTTTTTCTGGCGGACTGCGGCCGTCGGCGATGGCAGCAGCGTAACTTATACCTCCATCACATTCTCCTGTACCTGTTACAATCATTCTAGAATGTTCACAATCTTGATTAATTTTTTCTTTTTTACAACCAATAGGACACATATTTAGTGTATTATAAGCATTCATACATGCTTGATTTTTATTACATAATGAAGTATTTCTATTTCTACATTCTTTATTTAAAAAATTTTTATAATCAATATCTTTTGACCAATTAAATATACCATGCTCATCTATAATAGTTCCGATCATTCCTAATTCATTTGTTTCATTATCTTCTTTATATATATAACTAGCATTATTTATATAAAATTCGTCACTTGGATCTTCTATATTAAATATAGTTTGTCCTTCATTATCATCTATAATTTTTAATAGTGATCCGTTTCCAGGCCTTTTAGGTATACAAACTATAACTGGATTTTCAAAATTATCTGAATTAATTGCATTTGAATTTACTATAGGTACTTCATCACAATCTCCTTGTATTCTATCAATAGGTATATTAGTAGATTCAACATACTTTTTTTCTTTTAGGATATTTTGTATATTAAAATCGCCATGTTCATCCTTATTCCAAACAACTTCTCGGCCATCAATATTTATTAAATAATAATTTTTTATATTTGATTTTCGAATTAATTGAAAACGATTTTTCAATGCAACACTCGCATTCGGGTCCATACTTTCATCATCCTTCGTACAAATATTACATTCATTATTATCTATATTATCCATATTCTGTTCATCTCTTTCAAAGTCTGAATTTATCATATGTTGTCTCCCATAACTATAACAACAATCAGGAGTGTTTTCATCTGATCCGGGTGGACACATATATTTAGATTTTAAATCACTATCACATAAAATTGTCGTACTAGCATTTAAAGGGATTTCATCTTTAAATAATTCTAAATCATTTTTAAAAGTATATCTATGTCCTGTTTCATAATTATTGCCAGAATTAGATATTTTATTATTATTGCGATCATATTTATTTAATAATTTCATATCAGGACAAATATTTGCTAGATAATTTAAATGAATACTATCTTCTTTATATCCAGACCATATAGTATCTTCAGTATTAAAAGTACCTCTAATATTATTTAATTGTAAATCAATTGCAGATTGTGGCACAATATCATTTTCTCTTATAAAATTAGATACTCCCTCCCATAATCCATGACCAAAATTATTTTCACTTGAAACCCACTTAGTTGTTCCTTTACAGTCTGTTGTTAAATCTATTCCAAATGCTCCAAGTGGACAGTTCAATTGTTCTATAATATTGTCTGAAGAAAATGTATCATAAGGTTTACATGCATAACCCGTTACTGGATCAATTCTTTCCTCATTTCTATATACTATATTTCCATCTATAGGGGTTATTTTAGATAAACTAAATGAACAATTATTATCAGTGACACATGATTCAGAATCAGAAGTTGAATGTTGGTTACAAGTATTTGGTAAACTAGGATTTATTGGATCACATGAAGCTTCTGTAGATACCCATTCTCTATCTAAATTTGAATTATAAGAAATTATATTTCCAAATTCTAAACAACCTTCTTCAGTATTTTGAAAAATTTTATTTTGTATTTGAATCGGTAAATTAACCTTATTTCCTTTTTTTGTTAAACAAGTCCCACTCATTATTTCAATTGTATCTGAACCATTTCTTATAAAATTTCTTTTTGTTGCTAATCTATATCCTGCATTTATCTGTGCTTTAATTAATAATATTCTCAATTTTTCTAAATAAGTTAAATCTTCAATACCAGGTATAAAAAAATTTATTTTTAATGAAAGTGTACTATCAAATAACATATGTCTTTGTAATTGATTTAAAGTTTTAAAATACGGTTTTTCAATAATATTTCCATTTGAATCTGTAGGTGTAGTTCCATCGCCACCACCTCCATTAAAATCCATATTTATTTGTATCCACCTTAAATCAAAATCTGTAACATTCTTTGCGCCATTTAAATAAGCTTGCCAGGGAGTTAATTCACCAACAATACAATCAAATATTAATATACCAGAAGTTATTACTGAAAATTGCCAAGATAGTAAAGTTCTAAATAAAAATCTAAACATTTTAACAGGAAATAATTCAACAAATTGTTTAGTTCCACTTGATATTTTTGAACATACTCTAGCCATTTTGTATTTATAAACTGGTGTACTACTTTGTAGTTTGTTTAATGTTTCAATTGATTGAGCTGAATTAGATTTTTTTAATGTTAATATTGTATTGGATAATTCTTTAATACTAATAAAAAAATCTTTTACATTATTAATTCTTTTTAAACCGTAATTGTAAAATCCAGATAATATACTATCTCCATTAATTAAATTTTTTAATCTTAGATTAAATTTATATCTACTGCTTCTTCTAAGAATATTATTAACTAATTTATCTTTATCATTTGGATCAAATAATGAATTTGTTTTATATAATGTTTTATATAAAGAACTATCAATCCATTTTTTATATTTATTTATCATTTTATTCCTTGCTTTTCTCCTTTTTTGTGCTTTTTCATTTTTAGTTGCTTGACTTGCATGATCTAGTTCTCTATCTGCTTTTAAAAAATCTTTTACAGCCCTTTTATATTCAAAATAACTAAACTTAATAGTATTTGTTAAAAGTGATCCCATTGTATATAAATTCATTAATATTCGACTATGTTCTTGTACAGACAGATGTATAATTGTTTGGATATATCGATAAGTATTATAAGTATTTAATAATTCATCATATGCATATGTTTTTAATTCCTGAATTTCTGAAGCATTATAACCTTTATATTTATTATTATCGTTGTTTTCAAATAAATGATTTTTAAATGTATCTGTTAAATCCCATAAAGGCATATTTCCAATTTGTAATAAATTTTCACGTAAATCAACTCTTTCTTGTTGAGATTCTTCTTCATTATTTAAATAACCTATTTGAAATAATTCACTATATTTTTCTAGTAATTCAATATCTTCATAATTTCTTTTTGCAATATTATAATTATAAAGTGCTTCTCTAGAAAATCTCTTAATTATTGCTCGTATATTTGGTACAGGTGTTTGTTTATATATAATCTCTTCTATTATAGAATTATCTGTTATTGATACTTCAATAGAGCTAACTGGGCGAGGATATATTGAATCTATATTTTCATCATTTTCTTCATAGTATATTGTTGCCATATTTGCATGTAGTCCATTATCATTCTGTTGTACATCACGGGGCCATATTGGAGGGGAGTGATACCTTATACCTGCATATCTGGCGTTATTTATACCAGTACTTTCATTATCATATCCCTCACGTGTGAATGGTGCACCATCATTTGAATAGTTACCACCCCTCTGCATTCTTTTTAAATCTCTTATTCTATTAAATTCTCTTATTTTAACGTCTGTATGTAATTGACCGGTAGGAATTATATTTCTTACAAAAAGATGTTCCCATGATTTAATATAACCCCATTTAAATTTTTCAATTGTATCTGAACCATTTTTTATATAATCAACTGGTATATCTGGAATTATATTATATAAATCTTTTCTATTAATCCCATATTCATTTAAATAAGGATCTTGTTCTAATAAAAATTCTGCCTCGTTTTTTAATTCAAAATAACTTGTTGAACCATCAATATCCCTTAATATCATGTTTGGATAATTAAACACTACATCACTTACATAATTATCTGTTAGATTAATTGGATCTGGATTATTTGAATCAAATAAGGTATTTATATTATCCTCAAAATCTTTAAGTTTATATACTTTTGAATAAAAATTACCTTTCTGATGATTTACAGTATAAGAAACATTATCAATAGTATGTTCAATTGGTATATAAGAATCCATTTTAATTATATTTTCTTTAAACCAATTATCGGCAATGGAACTGTCTTGAACATTATTATTTGTTATTAAATCTATATATTTTTTTTGCATATTTGCAAGTTGTTCCCTTAAGATTAACCCTTGTTTTACAGGCGATGAATCATCTAGAGAGTTATATATACCTAATATTCCTTTAAGGATTATCTTTTCATTGCAAGAAGGTTCTGCAGCTGTATATTTACATTCAGTACTTATAATATTTTCTACGTTATTATCCGTTTGTATATTTGAAGGAATACATGTATCGGGACTACCTTCATTGTATTTACATGTACCAATAGTGCCAATAGAATGACATGCATATCTCCTATGATTTATATTATCTGACCATAAGGGATTTACTTGTCCATTTATTAATAATCGATTTGTTACACTATTACACCTTTGATCTGGAGTTGATTCACATGTTTCTTGATTTGAATTAGAATAATTACTACACTTATATTCATAATTTGTTTCTCTTACTTTTGTCCATGCTTGATAATGATTTATACTTAAATTAAAATTTTCATTATTATGATCTTTTACTACTCTATTATTTTCATTAATATTATGTTTTATTACATTATTTATTCTTAAATCATTTGGTTCATTTGATAATGTTTTAAATTCAAAAATTATATTACTATCCATTTGTGAACATATTTCATTACATAAAGTATATTCATTATCAGTAAGTGGATTATTTACACACTCTAAACTATTATTTGATGGTGTCCATTCTGTATATCCAGTGCGTTCTATATATACACAAGATGAATTATTATCACAGTCATTAGAATTATTAATATTATTACATATAGTGTTAGATTCTAAATCATCCGTATATGAAACACATGAAGGTGAATATATATTATTTAATTCTTGTAATTCATTTTCTAAAGGACCATGAGTTATTGCACCTCCATCACGTATACATTCTTGAAATGTTTTTAAATTATTATTTATTTGGTATAATCCTTCTTGACTAATATTATCTTGATTTTTTAAATTACATTCACCATTCCTCACCATCCATCTACCACCACTTTGATTACATAATTGTTTACTTATAAATAATTTGTCTATATTATCATTCTCTTCGATTTCACAATATCCATTATATAATACTTTGTTTATAAAATCAAAACATTGATTATCTGATTCTGATGTTTCGACTTCTGTTGTTGTTGGTTGTGATGGTTGTGTTGGTTGTGATGGTAGTGATGGTAGTGATGGTAGTGATAGTTGTGATTCCATCTGATTATCACAACTATCTAAACATTCTAGGCATTCTTCTTGATCTATAAAAGGTGAAACATTAGCGCATTGATTTTCATAACACTGATCTATGCATTCAATTGAACTTTGAGAACTAACGGAAAATAATTCAATATTATTATTTATATGAATAATTGTTATAATTAATAATATAAATAATATAATATAAATAGCATTCATATAAAGGTGTTTCATATTATAATATATATTATATTTTAAAAAAAAATATTTACATTTCATTCCGAAATTGAAAACATGTTGGACATATTAATTTTAAATTATTTGGATCATTTGACCCTCCTTGATCTAGTGGTAAAATATAATTCATCTTATAACTATTAATATCTTCTAACATTATTGGATTTTTACAATTGCTACACCTTAATCCTTGTCGATTTGCTAATTGATATTTAACATTATGACTATTTATAGTTGGAGCATGGAAATCTGGTATTGCTGAATGTAATGGTTGATTTTGTATATCTCTAACATTCTTAGCCATCTTATAAACAAATGGTTGTTGATAATTCATGAAATATAAAAATGTTAAAAATATTGTACAACCAATACCAAAATATATCTTATATTTAAGAGGTTGCGGATATCTTTGATTGTAAAAATATCCGATGAATACAATAATAATTAATAAAGTTATACCATTCATATAATATATATAAATATATAAAGAAATATTTAATTTAAATCAATAGAATACAATGCATCAATAACATTTGTATAAGCATGATCAATATAATATGGTTTCATATTATTATTTGATTGAGGATGTATCCATACTGTTTCCCAACCTATATTATGCGCTGTTTTTAAATTTTCTTGTAAATCATCAAAAAATATTTTTTTATCTGATAAATTGTGATTGTATAAAATATCATTATTTACATAATTAAATGATTTAAAATCAGGTTTCATATAAGGCAATGTATCTCTACCATATATCTTTTGAAAACTATCTTTACATTTCATTGCATTTAAACCATCTTCGCCATGACCATAGGTTCCATTTGTATAAATAAATTTTTTATTTGGATACTTATATAATAGATAATTTAAATGATAACTTGGTCTTATATCTCTATATCTTTTATAAGTATTACTCATTAATAAAGTATCATCTAAATCAAAAATGAGAACTTTCATATAATTATATAAAAATATAATAAATTCGATAAAATATATTAAAAAAAAATAATATATATATTATAAATGATTAAATTAAAAAAAACAACAATTTATATATTTCTTATATTTATTGGTATTGTATTATATATCATAATAAATAATAATAATATTGAGAAATATACATTATATAATTGTGGTTGCGATGAAGGTGATAAAGGTTGTGGTATTGCTGAATGGATGAATGATAGTGAAGTATTAATGGATCACATGCCGGGCGTACGGCATTATTTATTCGAAGGTGTACCCGAATATATAATAAATCAAGCACAGAATATATTATCTAATCCCGATTCGTCGTGGCAGGAGGTAGGCGCCTACTCCCAAGAAAATTTGACAAAAACGCCACGACGACAAATCTGGATTACACAATATAGAGACATTAATGCTCCAGTTCCCGAGGCAGAGCGGAGATTGGGACAATATCCGTTCCTTTTTGATGATAATATTAAAAAAATACTTGAGGAAAAAACAATTGTAAATAATGAGATAAAAAGCCTTAATCAAATTGGTTATTCCGAAGGGCCATATGCAGCGCAGCTGAGCTTGCTTGAAGATAAAGATCTGATACTTGCAGAAGCACAAAGAAGAATAAATCTAAATTACCGTAATGGTGGAATCAATGCCGCTCGCCAAACACGATTAGATCAAATGTTTATTAATATTTATCCACCACCTGATTCTAACTTTATTTTTCATAATAATAATGATATTGGATATGAAAATCTGTGGGATTTTAAGACTGAAAATCTTTGGAGCCCGAGGCATTGTAGAAATAATCCAGTTTTCAAAGATTTACTGCCATCAGAATTATCAGAAGCTGAGATTGAGAGATTACATAATTCATTTATTCAGAATGCTTCTAGTCTATCTGTATCGGGAACTGAACTGCGGAATGATCTTGCGGGCAAGGATGTGACTGATCTTCAGACTCTGGCGCGTTCGTTCGGTGCGGAGGCGGCGCGCTACCTCCCGTTTGATCATGATGGACTGCGTGCCGAGGCGGCGCAGCGCGAGCGCGCCGTGGACCATCTCGGCGATATGCCCCCTGAGGCCGCGTCGAACTCGGCATTCGACCTCATCTTTTCATACAAGCAGAAGATCCGTAATGCAATTAATGCTTCTGAAAATGTAGGTACTTCCTGTAGTTCAGATGATCATTGTCATTTTAATAATGAGTGCGTAAATTCACAATGTAAAACTCGCATAGGGGAATCAACAACCATACAAACCGATGATGGCGCCTCTGTTGCTGGGCGTCAGTATGCTATGTGTGGAGTTGGATTAAATGATGTATGTTTAGATAATCCACAACTAGGATTCGGATATATAAATTATCATAATAACCATAGTAATGATAGTAATTTTTATCGATATAGTGCTAGTTGTAGCAAATTCACAAATCGTTTTCAATGTTTAGGTGGTAATAATCTTATGCGGGGTGGGATACCAAGTGACCCTGCGAGAGGCGATTTTAGCAATTTAAAAAATTATTCATTAAATCCTAATGTTCTAGGGAATACTTGTGCTTTAAAATGTATAAATGCTTCTCATAGTATTTTACATTGTGATGAAAATAATGTTCAAGATTTTAATTGGAAACCAGATGGAGATTTAGATCCAGATGAACCATGTATTTGTAAGCCGGGATATATATCAAGACAAAATTTTTTATTTTCAGATGTTAATCCTATTATACTGGACCAAGCACAGGAACGTTTAGATTTAATACGGAGCGGTACCAACATATGCACGAACTGGTCATGGAATCCCACCCCACCAGAATCCCTGTCGTGCTCGTACCAGTCCGAAGTAGTCGATTACTGTCCGGGGCCTAAAGAATATGGAGAATATGGAATGAAGTGTCCCGAATCTGGCGTCTGCCCCCTATATGCACCCGAATGGACCCTTGAAGAACAGAAGAGTTTGGCTGAGGGATACGAAAGTTCGGCCAGCGCCGCGCGACATGCACAAAGTACTGAAGATATACTCCAGAATGGATTATGTTTTCTGCCAGGTAGTATGCCAAGTTTACATAATTTAAAAGATAAATACAACGCCAATTTTATTTTAAGACATTTTGTTGATAAAAGTATATTAGATATCGCCGATGAAATATTAAAGTATAATCCAACTAAAAAACTTAAAGATATGACGTATCCTTATTGTAATAAACACCTATATGTACATGAGAATATATCTGAAGTTGGTGTTGATACTAATGGAAATATTTTAGAAGAAAAAATTATATGTAAAAAGGGTTACTATAGTACAATAAATACATCTGGTGAACTTGTAAAATGTAATACAGATAATAGAAAAAATGAAAATAATGATAATGATTGTTTGAATGATATTTATGGTTATAATGATTGTAGGGATATTGACACAAAATTCAAGGAAAAAATAGAAAAGACTCCCCTTACATTATATCATATATTTTCGGACGACGGAAATAAGATAATAGAATATAATTATTTTTTAGTTCGAAAATATAGT
>CEWG01227710.1_pt1 | contig 10018 bp, 7 predicted proteins | sample 361411 | NCBI WGS metagenome assembly CEWG01 (sample SAMEA2622173, study PRJEB7988) | marine metagenome | biome: marine biome (ENVO:00000447); feature: surface water layer (ENVO:00002042); material: "saline water (ENVO:00002010), including plankton (ENVO:xxxxxxxx)" | depth 5 m | reverse complement strand
AGTAACAATAGATTGATCCGCAACAAAATTGTGTTCAATCCTAGGATTAGTTATCTCAGCAGCAACCGTGTGTGGCATACCGAGATTAAGTGCCCAAAATGGTCCATCAAGTGTGTGACAAGACCAATCTCCAAGTAATCCATTTCCATAATCATAATAACCTCTCCAGGACTTAGGGACGTATGTATTATTAAATGGCTTGGATTTTACAGGTCCTTGCCAAAGATTCCAATCTAAATGATTAGGAACTGGATCAATTGGTGGAGGAAAAGAATCAGGCATTGTAAAATATTTTCCAGGTGCAAAATTAATTTTTCCATGCCAAGCGTGAACTTCTTTAACTTGACCTAAATGTCCTTGCTCATACCACTCTTTTATTAATCGGATTCCGTCGGTGGTATGTCCTTGGTTTCCCATCTGAGATACAATATTGTAATACTTTGCAGCTTTTTTAAGTGTTCTTAATTGCCATATATTATGAGCTAATGGCTTCTCTACATATACATGTTTTCCCAATTCCATTGCAATCATTGTAGCGGCAAAATGTGTGTGGTCAGGAGTAGAGATAATAACAGCATCTATTTCATTTGCCATTTTATCAAACATTACTCTAAAATCTTTGAATTTTTTAACTTTTGGAAACATATTATAGCCAGCTGCAGCTCTCTTTTCATCTACATCGCACATAGCAATAATATTTTCTCTTGGAACTTTTGACCAGTTGGCTTTACCACGGCCACCAACACCTATAACTGCAATATTTAAACGGTTATTGGGAGAGTTACTTATGCAGCCAGGAATTAATAAAAGACCTGAAGTTGCTGCAGTTGTTGACCTTAAAAATGAACGTCTTGATATCCTTTGCATGTACATTTTAATTTTTTTAAATATAACAATTAATTCAAAATTGGACTATTTCTATCACATATGGTATTATGAGAAATTTAAATTAAGAATTGTTTTATATTAGGAAAGAAATTTAAAAAACATAATAATATTTTAATTTATGACTTCAGTACTTCAACAATTGGATTGGATAGTATTAGCAATTTATTTTTTAGCACTAATCGGAGTTGCTATTTGGGTTCTAATTCAAAAAAATAAAAATACAGAGGATTATTTTCTAGCAGGGCGAAATGTAGGTTGGTTTGTTATAGGTGCATCAATTTTTGCCTCAAATATTGGATCTGAACACGTAGTTGGTCTGGCAGGTACTGGTTTTGAGTCTGGTACTCCAATGGCCCACTATGAATTACATGCTTGGATTGTTCTACTATTAGGTTGGCTTTTTCTTCCTTTTTATATTAGAAGTGGCGCTTTTACAATGCCTGAGTTTTTAGAAAAAAGATTTGACAGCCGATCAAGGTGGTTTCTTTCTGTATTTTCATTGTTAGCTTATGTATTGACAAAGGTTTCGATTACAATATACGCAGGAGGAATTGTGGTCTCTGAACTATTGGGTATACCCTTTTGGTATGGTGCGATTGGCATAGTTGTTTTTACAGGAATATACACTGTAATTGGTGGTTTAAAAGCTGTAATATATACTGAAACCCTTCAAACTGTAGTTTTGATTTTTGGTTCTGTAGTTATTACTTATTTGGGTTTGCAAGAGGTTGGAGGTTGGACTCAGCTTCGTGAGACAGTTACTGAGGTTAGTCCAGATCATTTTAATATGTGGCGACCTATGAATGACCCCCAGTTTCCTTGGACCGGATTATTAATTGGTGGAACCATTGTTGGAATTTGGTATTGGTGTACGGACCAGTATATAGTTCAAAGAACTTTAGCAGCAAATAACATAACAATTGCAAGAAGAGGTGCCATTTTTGGAGCTTATTTAAAATTATTACCAATTTTAATTTTTTTAGTACCAGGTATAATAGCATTTGCTCTTACACTTCAACAGCCAGAGGTTTTTCAGGTTTCAAAAGCTGATAGGGCGTTTCCAATGTTAGTTAAAACATTACTTCCAGTGGGCTTAAAAGGTCTTGTTGCTGGCGGCTTAATGGCAGCATTAATGAGCTCATTAGCTTCAGTTTTTAATTCTTGTTCTACTATTTTTACAATTGATATCTACAAAAAAATAAGACCTGATAAGTCTGAGGAATCTTTGATTAGAATTGGTAAAATAGCTACAGCAATTATTGTTTTTCTTGGAATTATTTGGATTCCAATTATGGAAAAGATTGGTGGAGGCGTAATGTATCAATATCTTCAAAATGTTCAATCTTATATAGCTCCTCCAGTTACAGCTGTATTTTTATTGGGTATTATTTGGAAGAGAGTAACCTCTGATGCAGCTATAACTACTTTGATTAGTGGATTGATATTACTCATTTTAAGGTTAGGAACTGAGATATACTTTCAGCAGGAGATTGAATCGGGCTTAAAGGTTTCGGGAATTGCTTTTGCATTTGCAACAATAAATTTCGCTCATATGGCAATATTTATGTTTATTTTTTCTGTTTTCCTTTGTGTTGGAGTAAGTTTAGTTTCGATGGTTCCTGATTATTCAAGAATTGAAGGTCTATCATTTGGTACAATGACAGGAAAAATGAGACAGGAATTTAGAGAATCATTTAACAGAATAGATGTTGTGTTATCTATTATACTTGTAGGAATTGTTATTTCAATTTTATTCTATTTTACTGGCTGATAATTAATTTTATAACAAATGAAAAAATATGTTTTATCACTGGATGCTGGCACCACTAGTTCAAGATCAATAATTTTTGATAAAAGTGGAAACCAAATTGCTGTGGCTCAAGAAGAGTTTTCCCAGTTTTTCCCAAAAAAGAGCTGGGTAGAACACGATCCAAATGAAATATGGCAAACTCAACTAAATTCTATTAGAACAGTTATAGAAAAGTCTTCAATAAACCCTGAAAATATTGATTCAATAGGAATTACTAATCAGAGGGAAACAACTATAATTTGGAATAAAAAAACTGGTGAGCCAGTATATAATGCTATAGTTTGGCAAGATAGGAGAACTGCAAAAATTTGCAAGGATTTTATTGATGCTGGACAAGAGCCTATATTTTCCTCTAAGACTGGGTTGCTGATTGATGCTTATTTTTCTGGAACTAAGATTAAATGGATTTTAGATAATTCTCCAGAATTAATGAATCTTGCAGAGAAAGGTGAACTTGCATTTGGAACAGTTGATAGTTGGTTAATTTGGAAATTAACTGGAGGAGCTAAACATGTAACAGATGCCACTAATGCAAGTAGAACACTATTATATAACATACATCAAGGTAAATGGGATGAAGAATTGTTAAAGATTTTGGGTGTCCCTAAATCTATGTTGCCAAAGGTTGTTAATTCCTCTGAAATAGTTGGAACAATAAGTAATTCAATTATTGGCTCGGAAATTCCAATTAGTGGCATTGCAGGAGATCAACAGGCAGCCCTATTCGGTCAGATGTGTTTAATGCCTGGGGATGTTAAAAATACATATGGGACAGGATGTTTTTGTATTATGAATACTGGTGAAAAGGCAGTAAAATCAAAAAATAGGATGTTAACTACTATTGCATGGAAAATAAATGGAAAAGTTACTTATGCAATTGAGGGCAGTATTTTCACTGCTGGTGCATTAATTCAATGGATGAGAGATCAGATGAATATGGTTGACTCAGCCCCAGAGATTGAAAATTTAGCGAAAAGTGTTAATGATAGTGGTGGAGTTACTATTGTCCCTGCCTTATCTGGTTTAGGTGCACCTTATTGGGACCCTCACGCAACTGGAGCAATCTTTGGAGTTACGAGAGGGACCAATAAGGCTCATATTGCCAGAGCTGGACTGGAGGCAATAGCACTTCGCTCACGAGACATAATTGTTGAGATGCAAAAAGATGCTGGAATAAAATTTTCAAATCTTAAGGTAGATGGCGGGGCGAGTAACAATAATTTATTAATGCAAATTCAAGCGGATCTCTTAAACACAAGAGTTATTCGTCCTAAAGTAACTGAAACAACTGCTTTGGGAGCTGCTTTTTTGGCGGGACTAGCTTCTGGTTTTTGGAAATCAACAAAGGATTTAAAAAAACTCTGGAAAGAGGATTACTCTTTTGATCCTAATCCAGATGATAATACAAAAAGTATAATTCGTTTATGGGAAAATAGGGTCCCAAGAGTATTATCTTAATTTATGGATAGATCTAAATTTTTAAAGGATTTAGTCTCTACTGAAGTTTGGGATATCATAATAATTGGTGGAGGAGCAAGTGGACTTGGAGCAGCTGTAGATTCTGCTCAGAGAGGATACAAAACCCTTTTGCTTGAAAAAAATGATTTTGCCAAAGGAACATCTTCAAGAAGTACGAAATTAGTTCATGGTGGTGTAAGGTATCTTCAAAATGGTGATATATCACTTGTTATTGAGGCTTTAAAAGAAAGAGGTATTATGAAAAAAAATGCTCCTCAAATGGTTAAAGATATGAGTTTTGTGATTCCCTTTTATGATTGGTGGAATGGACCTTTTTATGGGTTGGGACTTAAAGTATATGATATGATGGCCGGAAAGTTAGGTCTCGGACCATCTGAATTACTAAACAAAAAAGAAACAATTAGTTTAATTAACAATGTGAAAAATGAGGGACTGCGAGGAGGTGTAATCTATCATGATGGTCAATTTGATGACTCTAGAATGGCTATAACTTTAGCAAGAACTGCCAGCGAACTTGGTACCACAATATTAAATTATGTAGAGGTAAAACAATTAATCAAGGATAATGAATTAATTTCTGGAGTAGAGGTAGTTGATAGAGAATCGAATAAAAAATTCACTATTGAGGCAAAAGTAGTGATTAATGCTACTGGAGTTTTTAGTGATCAAATAATGAAAATGGATCAACCAGATGTTAAACCTATGATTCGACCCAGTCAGGGAATTCATTTGGTTTTAGAGAAAGATTTTTTGGACGGCCCACATGCTATAATGATTCCACACACATCAGACGGGAGAGTTTTATTCGCCGTGCCTTGGCACAATCATGTAGTCCTAGGAACTACAGATACCCCAATTGATGAGACTTTGGAAGAACCCAAACCAATTGAGGAAGAAATTGATTTTATTCTGGCTAATGCTGGACAATACATGACTAAAAAACCAAAAAGAAAAGACGTAAAAAGTGTCTTTGCAGGACTACGACCACTGGCTGCAAATCAAGAAAGTGATAGTGAAACAAAGGAAATTTCTCGCCACCACAAGATAAATGTATCTACTTCTGGACTAATTAGTATTTTGGGTGGTAAATGGACAACTTATCGAAAAATGGCTGAGGATGCTATAAATACTGCTTCAGTAGTTGCTGGTTTAAAAGAGGTTAAATGCAGTACACACAAACTAAAACTTATAGGATTCAAAGAAAATATTGATTTTAATCACCCATTGCATGCATACGGTTCCGATTCTGATGAAATTTATAATATTGGCACAGAAAAAGATAATGATTCATTATCTGATAAATTTTACATTAGTAGAAATTTGATTATTTGGTCCATTAAAAAGGAAATGGCTATTCACCTTGATGATGTTTTAGCTCGAAGAACAAGATGTTTATTTTTGGATGCTCAGGAAACGAAAAAAATCGCCCCAACTGTTGCCAAAATAATGGCAGAAATTTTAAATAAAAACGAATCTTGGATAAAGAATGAGTTATCTTTCACCAACAAAATAATTAAAAATTACATCATATGAATATTGATCCTTATATAGCTGAATTTATTGGTACTTTTTTTCTTCTTTTATTGGGAGAGGGAGTTGTAGCTAACGTTAAGTTAAAAAAAACAATCGCTGAGAATCAAACGCCTTGGGTTTTAATAACAAGTGCCTGGGGTTTTTCGGTTTTTGTAGCAGTATTTATTACTAGTCAATTTAGTGGAGCCCATATAAATCCTGCTGTAACTATCGGACTCGCAGTTGCTGAAAAGTTTTCTTGGACTCTAGTACCAGGTTATTTAATTTCTCAGTTACTTGGTGCGATGATGGGAAGTTGGATTTGTTATATTACATATATTGATCACTACAAGGTTACCTCAGATGAGGATTCCGTTAGAAGCACTTTTTGCACAGGACCAGCTATTAGAAATTTAAAAAATAATTTTTTTAGTGAATTCATTGGAACATTTGTATTGGTTTTTGGTGTATTGTTCATTGCCATTCCAAACATAGAAATTGATGGTTTGGAGGTTTCCAGTTTTGGATTAGGAGCACTTGAAGCACTACCAGTTGGTATTTTAGTTTGGGTAATTGGTTTGAGTTTAGGGGGGACAACAGGCTACGCAATTAATCCAGCACGTGATTTTGGACCTAGAATTGTTTATCAATTGATTCCAAGAAAAAATAAAGATGCAGACTGGTCATACGCTTGGATACCAATTTTAGGGCCCTTTACTGGAGGTGTTGTTGCGGGTTTCATCTACCTTTTACTAGTTTAAGGATTTTTAATTATCTCGCTGACCCGTTCAGGATAATCGGTAATAATACCATCAACATTAAAAGAAATTATTTTCGAGATTTTTTCCTTTGAATTTACTGTGTATGGATAAACTTTATATCCAGCTTTATGGATTTTTTTTACATTCTTAGGATTTAATGATTTATAACTTGGATTTATAGCTTTAGCATTTAATTTTTCTGCAATTGGAAGAGCATCAAGAGGATCAGCATCGGTCAATACTGCAATAGGCACATCTTTATTGATTTCATAAAATTTTTCAAGTTCTAGCCAGTTGAAGCTAGAAATTATAAACTTTTCTGATGTCCAATTTCCCTTTTCAATATACTTTTTGATTAACTGATTTGTCAGAATTGCTGTTTCACTTCCCTTAAGCTCTATGTTCAAAAAAACTTTACCTCCAACTAAATCAAGTACTTCAGTTAGTGTTGGGATTATGTATTTTTTTTGTAGTCTGATTTTTTTAATTGAATCCAAATCCAAAGATTCAATTAATCCATTAGAATTAGTTAAACGACTTAAGTTTTTATCATGAAAAACAACTAGTTCACCTGATTTACATTTAAAAATATCGATTTCGATTCCATCCACATCCAAATCCATCGCCTTTTGTACTGATTCTAATGTGTTTTCTACAACATGTCCCATTGCTCCTCGATGTCCAATTATTATGGGAGAGGTTCGTTTGTTACAATTAATTAGGGTTAACGCTATGACAATTGACAACAACATGATTTTAATAGATATTGGCTTAAGCATAAATCTTTATTTGTCTAAATTTATTTAAATTTAAGAATATGGTTTTTCAGAAAGAAATTATACTTCCTCCATTTCAACGTGGGTTTCACCTAATAACTAATTATATAAAAAAAGAATTACCTCAAATGACAGGTGTAGTCAATGTTTTTATAAAACATACATCGGCTAGTTTGACAATTAACGAAAATGCCGATTCTAACGTCAGGGTTGACTTTGAAACCCATTTTAATATTATGGTACCCGAAACGGCTAACCATTTTCTTCACACATTAGAGGGCTCAGATGATATGACCTCACATATTAAAAGTAGCTTGCTTGGAAGCAGTGTGGATATCCCAATCAAAAATGGAAGCCTATTATTAGGGACATGGCAGGGTATCTATTTATGTGAGCATAGGAATCTTGGGGGGGCAAGGCAAATAGTCATAACTGTAAATGGTGATGAATAAAAAAATAAGATTAAATTGCCAAATGAGACTCTAAAACTAAACTATGAAGAACATTAGACTCCTATATATTATTAGTTATTTTTTTACTGTATTGCTCACCATTCAATCTTTTTCTTGTTCCACTAATAAAAATCAAGAATCCCCCCCTAATATAATAGTATTTATTGCAGATGATGTTAGTTGGGATGATTTGGGGTGTTATGGAAATAAAGATGTTCAAAGTCCTAATATCGATTTATTAGCTCGTGAAGGAATTATTTTTAAAAACACATATCTGACCACTAGCTCTTGTAGCCCAAGTCGAAATTCTATAATCACTGGTCGTTATCCACACAATACCGGTGCAGCCGAATTACATACCATGCCACCGATTGAAATGATTTCACTCCCTGAAATATTAAAATCTAAAGGTTATTTCACACTTCAGGCAGGGAAATTTCATATAGGAGATTACGCATTAAGAGGATTTGATCAGGTTAATGATAATAAAACAATCAATGGGGAAGGAGGAGAGGAATTTTGGGAAAAAGCAATAGAAAATGCACCAAAAAATCAACCCTTTTTTATGTGGTTTGCTTCCTATGATGCTCACAGAAACTGGGGTGAAAATCAATTTACAGGAACACATAATGTAAATGAAATCAAAGTACCTGAGTATTTAATTGATGGTCCAAAAACAAGATTAGACTTGGTAAATTATTATGATGAAATTGCCCGTTTTGATTACTACATTGGTAAGGTTGTAAAAAAACTAAAAGAAAAAGGAGAATATGAAAATACTTTTATTATTGTAATGGCAGATAACGGTAGACCATTTCCCCACAGCAAAACAAGAGTAAATAGTCAGGGCGTCAAAACACCATTTATTGTTCATTATCCAAAAATTAAAAGCACAAAAAATTCATTATGTAAAAGCCTAATAAGTGCTGTTGATATTGCACCAACATTGATAGATTTTGCTGGTATTGAACCGTTAGATCATTTTCAAGGATTAAGCTTTAGAGATCTTATTATTGACCCAACTAAAAAATTTAGAAATTATATTTTTGCTGAACACAATTGGCATGATTATCAGGCCTATGAACGAATGGTTAGCAGCGAAAGTTTTATGTATATTAAAAATGAAAGGCCCCAGTTTGCCCAGCGAGGCCCATTAGATGCAGTAAATAGTCCTTCATACACTGAGCTTAAACAAGCCTTTAAAGATGGCTTAATTACAGATCGTCAAGCAGATATATTTTTAGCTCCACGCCCTAATGAAGAACTTTATGATCTGATTAATGACCCTTATCAATTTAATAATTTGATGCTAGGTAGTGAAATACCAGAAATCTATGTTACTTTGAGGAACAAATTGGAAGAATGGTCTATTGCAACTGGAGATAATCTACCAGAGAATTTAACTAAAGATTGGTATTTACGTGAACCTGTTAAAAATAATGATAAGAAGATAAAAAAAGAGAAAACAAGTAACAGGACCGAAAATCATAGTGTAAGGGGAGAAATGCCTGGTTTTGCAAATAACGCTGTAAGAATTAATGCCAAAGGTCCTTTTTAAAATTTCACATGAAACATTTTTTAATTTACATATCATTATTCTTAATTTCTTGTTCACAAACTAAAAAATCAGAGAAAGATTCGCCAAACTTTATATTTATTCTTGCTGATGATTTAGGCTATGGTGAATTGGGAGTTTTAGGACAAAAATTAATTGAAACTCCAAACCTTGATTCATTAGCAAAATCTGGTATGATTTTGACAGATCATTACAGCGGAGCTCCAGTTTGTGCTCCTGCTCGAGCTGTTTTGATGACAGGTCTTCATGCTGGTCACAATCCAGTTAGAGGAAATAGTGAGTGGAGGGAAAGAGGAGATGTATGGAGTTTTAAGGCTATGTATGAAAATCCAAACCTTGAAGGACAACGTCCAATGCCAGACTCTATTCAGACAATAGCAGATGTTCTAAAATCTAAAGGATATAAAACCGGAATGGTTGGTAAATGGGGGCTTGGAGCTCCAAATACAAACAGTATTCCAAACAAAAAAGGGTTTGACTTTTTTTATGGCTATAACTGTCAGCGACAAGCTCATAATCTATTCCCATCACATTTGTGGAGAAATACTGAACGACATGTTTTAAATAATACAATTGTTAATAAAGGTAAACTCCCTGCTCATCTCAATCCTTTGGAAGAGCAAAGTTATGCATTATATCACCAAAATGATTATGCCCCATCACTAATGCATAAAGAGGCGTTGGCATTTTTAGATCGAAATAAAGATCAAAAATTTTTCCTTTATTATGCAAGTCCACTTCCTCATTTGCCACTTCAGGCTCCG
>CEWG01046379.1_pt1 | contig 10018 bp, 8 predicted proteins | sample 361411 | NCBI WGS metagenome assembly CEWG01 (sample SAMEA2622173, study PRJEB7988) | marine metagenome | biome: marine biome (ENVO:00000447); feature: surface water layer (ENVO:00002042); material: "saline water (ENVO:00002010), including plankton (ENVO:xxxxxxxx)" | depth 5 m | reverse complement strand
AATTTGTCTGATGAAAGTGATGGGATTATTGAATTATCAAAGAAATACGAAAAAAAAATTGGTAAAAATTATTTTTCAAAATCAAAATCTAAACTTATTGATTTATCTATAACACCCAACAGACCAGATTGTCTTGGTGTTCGTGGAATAGCTAGAGATCTTGTTGCTTCAGGTTTCGGAAAATTGATAAACTTTAAAGAAGAAAAAATTAAATCTAAAATAAAACAAACTTTAAAAGTTAAAATTAATAAAGAAAAAGATCAAGGATGTACCGCTTTTGGAAGTTGTTTAATCACTAATGTTAAAAATTCTGAAAGCCCTCAATGGCTTAAAGATAAATTAATTTCGATAGGTCAAAAACCAATTTCAGCAATAGTTGACATTACAAATTATGTTATGTTTGATATCAATCGCCCACTGCACGCCTATGATGCTGATAAAATTGAAAAAGGTATAATTATTAGAAATTCGAAATCTGGGGAAGAATTTACAGCTCTCGATAATAAAAAATACAAATTAGAAAAGGGCATGTGTGTTATTAGTGACAATAAAGGAGTTTTAGGACTAGGGGGTATTATTGGTGGAACTAGATCAGGAACAGAATTTGATACCAAAAATATACTTTTGGAGTCTGCTTACTTTCAACCAAGATCAATTAGAAATACAGCAAAAAAATTGAATATTGATACGGATGCAAAGTTTAGATTTGAAAGAGGCATTGATCCATTGTCTATAGAGGCTGGTTTAATAAAAGCATCACTATTGATTAAAGAAATATGTGGTGGGGAAATTAGCAAAATAGACATTCAAAAAATTAAAACTTACAAAACTAAAACTATTAATTTTGATATTAACTTATTTGAAAAAATATCTGGATTTAAAATTTCTATCAAAGAAATGATTAAAATTTTAGAAGATCTTGGCTTTAAATGTAAAAAACAAAAAAAATATTTAAATTTATTAGTTCCATCTTGGCGGCCTGATATTTCCCAGGAAATAGATATTGTCGAAGAATTGGTAAGAATAACTGGTTATGATAAAATAAAAATCCTTGATCCAATTAAAGAAAGAAACAAGTCTACTTTAACCCACACTCAAAAATTGTTTCATTTTTTACAGAGAGCTATTGCTTCAAAGGGTTATTTGGAAGCAATAACCTGGTCTTTTGCAGATTCAAATTACAATGATCATTTTAAAGAAATGAATAAAGAAATTAAGATTATAAATCCCATAAGTTCTGAATTGGGAGTTCTAAGAAATTCAATATTTTCAAATCTAATTATGTATATGATTAAAAATTTAGATAGAGGTTTTAAAGATTTATCAATATTTGAGATTGGCCCTGTTTTTACTGGCTCTAATCCAGGTGAACAAAGTACAGTGGTTTGTGGTTTGTCAGCAGGTAAAAAATCAAGATTATCTTGGATTGATAAAGAGAGAAATGTGGATGTATTTGATGTCAAAAGAGATGTTGTTCAAACTTTAATCGAAGCTGGTTATAATTCTAACGAATTTTTTATAGATAACAAAACCCCAAATTATTATCATCCAGGTAAGTCAGGTAGAGTTTTTTTAAGTAAAAAACAAGATCAAGTTGCTGCCTATTTTGGAGAAATACACCCTAATATTTTAAAAAAAGTAGATATTAAAACCGAGTCTCTTGTGGGATTTGAAATATTTTTGGATAATTTAAAGATATCTAAAAAAACATTAAATGATCAAAAAACTAATTATGAAGTTTCAGATTATCAAAAATCTGAAAGAGATTTTGCATTTATAGTAAATAAAGATGTAAGTTCACAAGATTTGATAGATGTTATTTCACATATTAACCCAAATTTGATCACCAATATAAGAGTTTTTGATGTTTATGAAGGTGATAATATTCCTGAGAATAAAAAATCAATAGCAATTAATGTCACTATTCAATCATTTGAAAAAACTTTGAATGATGGTGATTTAGAAAAAATAAATAAATTAATTATTGAAACAGTAGAAAACGAAACTGGTGCTAAAATTCGAGCATAGAAATTAAATGAGCACTATTGATAATATAAGAAACTTTGCGATCATTGCTCATATTGATCATGGTAAATCGACAATAGCGGATAGGATTATTCATTATTGTGGAGGGCTTACGGAAAGAGAAATGAAAGCGCAAGTTCTTGACTCAATGGATATAGAAAGAGAAAGAGGGATAACTATAAAAGCTCAAACAGTTAAACTGAATTATAAATCTAAAAATGGAAAAAATTACATTCTAAATATTATTGATACTCCTGGACACGTAGATTTTAGCTATGAGGTTAGTCGATCTTTATATGCCTGTGAAGGCTCAATATTGATTGTAGATAGTACACAAGGTGTTGAAGCACAAACGCTTGCTAATGTTTACCAAGCATTAGATATAAATCATGAAATTATACCTGTTATGAATAAGATTGATTTACCTGCCTCAGATTTGGAAAAAACTAAAAAGCAGATAGAAGATGTGATTGGTATAGATACTGAGAATGCGGTTCCTTGCTCCGGAAAAACTGGTGAAGGTATTGAGGAAATTTTAGAAAAAATCATAAATCAGTTACCTGGTCCACAGGGTAAACCTGCTGAAGATTTAAAATGTTTGTTAGTTGATAGTTGGTACGATACCTATTTAGGTGTTGTAATATTAATTAGAGTTATAAATGGAAAAATTAAAAAAAATATGAAAATTAAAATGCTTTCTACTAATCAAGATTATATTGTTGAAAAGGTAGGTGTTTTTACACCAAAAACAAAAGATATAGATGAATTGAACGCTGGTGAAATAGGATTTATCATAACAGGTATAAAAGTTTTGTCTGACACCAAGGTTGGAGATACGATCTGTGATGCATCTAAGCCTTTAGTTGAAGCATTACCAGGCTTTAAACCTAGTAAACCAGTTGTTTTTTGTGGATTATTCCCTGTGGATAGCTCTGAATATCAAAAATTAAAAGATGGATTAGCAAAATTACAATTAAATGACGCAAGTTTTTCTTTTGAGGCTGAGTCGTCTTCTGCATTAGGATTAGGTTTTAGATGTGGTTTTCTCGGATTGCTTCACCTTGAAATTATCACTGAGAGATTGGAAAGAGAGTTTGGTGTTAATTTATTAACAACAACTCCTGGTGTAGTATACAAAGTAAGCTTGAATGACGGAAAAATTATAGATTTACAAAATCCATCTAACCTTCCCAATCCGACATTAATCAAATTAATTGAGGAACCATGGATTAAGGCAACAATCATCACTCCAGATGAATATCTAGGATCTATTATTAAACTTTGCCAAGACAAAAGAGGCATTCAGAACAATCTTAGCTATTCTGGAAACAGAGCAGTATTAAATTATGAATTACCATTAAATGAAGTAGTTTTTGACTTTAATGATAGAATAAAATCTATGACCAGTGGTTATGCCAGTTTTGATTATGAAATTATTGAACATCGAGAAGGAGACCTAGTTAAGTTGGGAATTTTAGTTAATGGTGAACCTGTAGATGCGCTTGCAATGATGATACATAAAGATTTTGCCCAAAGAACTGGCCGTGAGGTTTGTGAAAAATTAAAAGATTTAATCCCAAGACATAACTTTATGATACCAGTTCAAGCAGCTATAGGAGGTAAAATAATTGCTAGAGAGACAATCAAAGGTTTCAAAAAAGATGTATTAACAAAAATTCACGGTGGAGGAGCTACAGACAGAAAGAGAAAACTTTTAGAGAAACAAAAAAAAGGAAAAGCAAGGTCTAAGCAATTTGGAAGAGTAGAAATTCCTCAAGAAGCTTTTATTGGAGTGCTTAAAATTAACAAAGATATTTAAATGAAAATCTACGATTGTTTTTTGTATTGGGATGAAGATTTACTATTAGACCTTAGATTAAATATTTTGAATGATTATGTGGATTATTTTGTAATTGTAGAAGGAAATAAAACTTGGCAAAATAATTTTAAAAATTTTAGAATGAAATTGGAAAATTTTAAAAAATTTGAAAAAAAAATTATTTATATCCAGATTGAAGATATGCCAAGCGGCACTAACCCTTGGGTAAGAGAAAATTTTCAAAGAAATTGTATTTTGAGAGGTTTAAATCAAGCTAAAAATGATGACTTGATAATAATTTCTGATTTAGATGAAATACCCAATCCAGAAAAAATTTCAATGTTTGAACCAAATAAAAAATATGCAGTTTTTAAACAAAATCATTACTATTATAAATTAAATTTGAGAGCACAAAAAAACCCATATTGGCACGGATCGAGAATTTGTGTAAAAAAATATTTACGATCTCCTCAATGGCTAAGAGATTTAAAATTCAAAAAAAGACCTTTTTGGAGATTAGACAAATATAGACTTAATAATATTATAGAAAATGGTGGTTGGCATTTTTGTAATCTTAAATCACCAAAAGATCTTGTATATAAATATAAGAATCTTTGTGAAACTAATGATCAATTTGTCTTTAACGAGAAAATTTCAGATGAGATGCTTGATGAAAAAAAAATAGAAAAAAAAATATTATTTGGTTTAGATATTATCGGTAGAGACGAGGAATTTAAATTTACTGAGTTAGACAAAACATTTCCTTTATATTTATTAGAAAATAAGGAAAAATATCTTAATTGGATTGCTAAATAGTAAAAAATTTTTTTTTAGGTAGACATACTAAATTCTCATTAATAGCAAAAAATTTATATTTCGATATCAAAAGTTTTTTAACAACCTTTTCAAAAATGTTATTATTAATATGAATATATTCAAAAACTATTATGGGATTAAACAACTTTGTATTCAAAAAATCTAAGACTATTTTTCCATCATAACCCTCTGCATCTATATAGAGTAAATCTAAACTTTTTAATTTGTACTTTAAAATAATATTTTTTATAGAGGAAGAATTTACTTTTTCCTTGGTAATATGATTTTTTTTAATACCATGATTAATTAAATGTTGCTTGTTGAAGGAGGTAATTCCAGGAACGTGGTCTCCGTAATATTTTAAATATTTCTCATCAACTTTAAATAAGTAATTGATTTCATTATTTACGGAAATTGCTAAATTTTCTAATCTAACATTTTGCATTTTTTGATAATTAATTTCCAACTCTTTAAAATTCTTTTTTATTGGTTCTATTAAAATAGCTTTCGTTTTATTTAATTTGATAAATTTATTCAAAACATCAAATCTTTTTCCATCATTTGCTCCAACTTGAATCAATTGTTTTATATTGGTTTTAAATATGGTTTTTAGAAAATTTTCTAGATTTAATACCGATGAACTTGATACAGTTCTATTATTCTTGAAAAAATTCTTATCAATTAATTTATAGTTAAGAATACCTAAAATTTTTTTTAGAATTTTATGTTTCATTTTATTAAAGATTTTTAAATTATTTATAACAGTATATAAATAAGAAAAAATGTCAGAAACAAAACTAAATATTTGTCAGGTGTCTCTTAATAGAGATATTCCTTTAATTATAGAAAATTTTAAAAGTTTTAAAAAAATTTATAATTCAAATGTTAAGTTTCATGTAATCTGTCCTAAAAACCAAGTTAAAGAATTCAATAAAAAACTAAATTTTAAGGAAATAAAAGTGATCAATGAGGATGAATTAATTTCTCTAAGAAAATTTAGTATTATATTTAATAATTTATCTAAAAATATTTATTACAAAGAAAAATTTAAAAAAAGGCTTAATTGGTATTATCAACAAGTTTTGAAAATAAGTTTTGCTATCAAATTTATATCTCTGAATAAAACAAATCTCATTATTTGGGATGCTGATACTATAATTCTGAAAAAAATAAATTTTTTTAATAATAATCAATCAATTAATTATGGAAACTTTTATGAATTTAATAAAAACTATTATTTGACAAACAATAACATCTTAAAAAAAATTTTGAAATACCACATATCTTTTTTAAATCAATTTATTACAATAACAAAAAAAGAGTGTATTCACCTTAAGAAAAATCTTTTTAAAAAAAAAATATCTAAAGAAAAATTAGCAGAAAAAATTTCAATGTTAATTTTACAAAAGATATTTCAAACTCATGTGAATTATGATGGATCCATGTTCTCTGAATATGAACTTATAGGACAATCCAATTATATGCATAACAAATCTATACAAAAACCAATTTTATTTTTAAGAAAAAATTTGGATGGTAAATTAACTAATTTTCAAAAATTAGTTTCAAAAAGATTAAACTTCAAACATGTAACTTATGAACATAAACATCTTGGAGTTAAAAATAAAGGTATGTTAAAGAGGAAACAATCGACTTTAGGGTTTGTAAAAATTATTTTAAAAAATTTATTTACACATTATGTAAAAACTTTTTTTCATTTTTTGAAGTTTTTTTATTATTCTAATGATTTAAGGTCTAATCGGTTATATAAAGAAATAAAGAATAAAAATTGAGTAAAATTTGAAAAAAAATTTAAGCATTAAATGGTTAGTTATTAAAAATGGTATTGAAAAATTTTTAATCAAAAATTTTGAAATTTATGTTCCATCATCAGCTGGTAATTTCAAAGAAATAGGTTTGCACACTCAAATTGGTATTAATAAAATTTTTCCAATCTTATCCAAGCTAATTGCCACATTAAAAAAGAAAACAGAAATAGTGTCTGCTGAAAAATTTTCTAAAAAAAGAGGATTAAAAAAAAATACTAAATTAATAAAAAATTATTTTATGAAATATGATAGCGATAAATCAAGAATTCATAACTATCATTTGATCTATGGATCATTATTTAAAAAAAGAAGTAATATAAAAAAAGTTTTAGAAATTGGACTTGGTACTGATAATGAAAAATTAATTTCAAATATGGGAAAGTTAGGTAAACCTGGCGCCTCAGTAAAAGCATTCAGAGATTTTTTTCCTAACGCCAAAATATTTGGAGCTGATATAGATAAGGCAATTTTATTTAAAGATAAAAGAATTAATACGTATTATGTTGATCAGACTGATTTAAAATCCTTAAAAAAGCTTTACAAAAAAATAGGATCAAATTTTGATTTGATCATTGATGATGGTTTACATGCATCATATGCAAATATAAATGTTATTATTTCAAGCTTAAATTTTTTAAAAAAAAATGGGTATCTAATAATAGAAGATATACCATTTAAAACACTATCAATTTGGGAGGTTGTGATTGATATTTTAAATAAAAAATATGAAAGTCAGTTAGTTAAAGCAAAAAAAAGTTTTATTTTTGTAATAAAAAAAATTTAAAGATTTAAAAAAATTAATGAAAGAAATTAAATTTTATTGTGTAACAAATAAAGAAATTGATTTTATCAAAGATAAAAACTTTCATTTTGGTTGGGTTGGTCAAGGCAATCCACCACATTCTTATCTAAAGTGTGATGAAGGTGATAATATTTATTATAAAGAAAAATATTATTCTGAATTGACTTTCCATTACTGGTTTTGGAAAAACTTACTAAATTTAGAAAGTGATAATACTTGGATAGGATTTTGTCAAAAAAGAAGATATTGGATAAAAGATTCAGTCTCAGATATAATAAATAAATCCAACATCAATAAGTACTTATTAAAGCAAATAGATAATACTCAAAATTTTGACTCTATTTTATGCAAACCTATTAACACCTACGGTGTTAAAAAAATGAAATTATTAAAAAGAGGATGGAGAAACTTAATCAGAAATCCATTAATCTTTTTTAATAAGAATTATCAAAATATCGAATTACAATTTGATATGCATCATGGTTTTGAAAATCTGAAAAAAGCGATAAATTTATTAGATCAAGAGGATAGAATAGAATTTTTAAATTTTGTTAAAACAGAAAATAAATTTAATCCTCATATAATGTTTATCTCAAAAAAAAAGATAATTAATGAATGGTTCAAAACCTTATTTAAATGGCTCCACAAATGTGAAGAAGAGTTTGGTTTTAAAGATCTTACTGGCTATGATAAAACAAGATTGTATGCCTATCTAGCTGAAAGATTTCTATCGTTTTGGTTTAAAAAGTATACAAATTACAAAGAACAAGCATGGACTTTTGTTGATGTATAAATTTTACTTTTAAAATCAATAGTACATCAAATAAAATAGTTTAAAAAACTTTATGGGTAATAAGATTTTATTGACAGGATCTTCAGGTTACATAGCAAGCTGTTTTAACTCATTATATCAAAGCAGATTTTCAATTTACTGTTTGGATAAGACAAAACCTAAATTTTTCAATAAAATAAAAAAAGGGAAATTTATTGAATGTAATCTTTTAAATAAAAAAAAATTAGAGAAAATCTTTAAAAAAATAAGACCTGATTTGGTAATACATTTAGCGGCACAATCAACAGTAAATGAAAAAATTAAGTGGATTGATTATTACGAAAATAACGTGAAAGCTACAAAAAATATTTTAGATGTTATGAAAATGTTTAAAGTAAAAAAGTTGATATTTTCAAGTACTGCATCAGTTTATAAAGAAAAAAAAAATAAAATTTTAGAAATCGATAAATTAAAACCTAATAGCAAATATGGAAAAAGTAAATTAATTGCCGAAAATCTAATCAGGAAATATGAAAATATCAATCATATAATTTTAAGATTTTTTAATGTTTGTTCAGCTTTGAGAAAACCATTGATTGGTGAATTTCACAATCCAGAAACTCATCTATTGCCAGTCGCTATTACTAAAATATTTAATAATGAAATTATTGAGATATTTGGAAAAGATTATCAATCCAAAGATGGAACCTGTGAAAGAGATTACATTCACATTAAAGATGTTTGTAGAGCAATTACTAACTCATCTATACTATTGTTGAGGAAAAATGAAAATTATACACTCAACATTGGCAACGGAAAAACCATCTCTAATTTAGACATCATAAGATCTTTAAAGAAAATTACAAAAAAAAATATTAAATTCAAATTTATTAAAAAAAGAAAAGGGGATCACCCTAGATTATTTTGTAACACAGTTAAAGCTCAAAAAATAATAGGTTGGAATTCAAAAAATTCAAATTTAAGAAAAATTATACTAGATGAAGTTTTTTGGAATATGCATCTTCAGAAAAAAGGTATTAAAAGAAAATTATTAAATGAATAACAAACAAAAATTATTTCTCGTAGCTTTTGGAACTACAGACCTTAAAAATAGTATTAAAAGATTACAACTACAAGCTCAAAATTCAAAATTTTACGATGATATTAAAATTTTTGATGATCAAGCTTTAGATAAAGATATGAAAACTATTATTAAAAATTTGATAAAAGAAAAAAAAAAAAGAGGATATGGTTATTGGATTTGGAAACCTTATTTAATTTCAAAAGTTTTTAAAGAAATCAATTATGGTGATATTATCAATTATATGGATATTGGATGTCATATAATTAAAGAGAATGGTAAAAGATTTTTTGAGTATATTGATCTAATTTCAAATCAAAAGAAATGGTTATTACCCTTTCAATATAAAATGGGGGATATTAATTTAGACAAAAATTTTAATTATCCAAAACGAGAAGAATATAAATTCACTAAATCTGATTTATTACATTATTACGGAGTTTTAACTAATAAATCAATATTAGAAACACCACAATATTGGGCTGGAAATTTTTTTATTAAAAAAACTGATACTTCTATAAAATTTATAAATGAATGGCTTGATGTATTTTTTAAACGGTTTGATTTAGTAGATGACACTGTATCAAAAATAAAAAATCATGATGATTTTATAGAAAACAGACATGATCAAAGTGTATTTTCTATATTATGTAAGAAAAATAATTTAGAGTCACTCTCGGCGTACGAATGCGATTGGGCAATTTTAAATGATAAAAGGACATGGAAACATAATTTAAATAGTCCCATTCTTGCAAAAAGAGATTTAGAATATAATATTTTTAAAAGATTTTTTATAAGGCAAGCAAAAACTTTAAGAAGAATTAAAAAAAAATTTATACCATTATGAATGGAGAGGTGGCCGAGTGGTTGAAGG
>CEWG01066211.1_pt1 | contig 10021 bp, 13 predicted proteins | sample 361411 | NCBI WGS metagenome assembly CEWG01 (sample SAMEA2622173, study PRJEB7988) | marine metagenome | biome: marine biome (ENVO:00000447); feature: surface water layer (ENVO:00002042); material: "saline water (ENVO:00002010), including plankton (ENVO:xxxxxxxx)" | depth 5 m | reverse complement strand
TGGATGCGGCGCATGTTGCGTGCTGCGGCCGACGAAGCACGGGAGCGTGGCTACCGGCGCATCGACATTGAGCAGATCGTCAACATCGACCCATTTGCCGAGGGGTGAGCCGATGCTCGTGCCCGACGTGGGCGAAGTGACGGCCGCCTTGGATGCACCACGATTGTTGTTGCTGGTGGGGCGGAACGGTTGCGTTCGATGTTCGGACCTGGCCTTGGCCGCTTCCGCGTGGTCGGATGCACACCGGCCTTGTGTGCTCGTTCACCTCGACGATGATGCAGGGACCGAGGCCATCGCGACATACCCCTTTCTTTCCCATCTTGACGTGCTTCCCGTCGTCGTCCCGCTTCTGGATGGCGCCCCACTTGAGGTGGTGCACGGCCATACCACGGAGACGCTCGACCGTGCGTGGTCCATGTTGGAGGGCTGACATGCTGACGACCGTGGCACTCTCCGCCGTTCTGTCTGCTGTGGTGGCCATCGCGGTGACCTTGGTCATTGAACGCTGGGGCGGTCGTATCGGGGGCGTGGTGGGCACCCTGCCGACGACCATCGTTCCCGCTGGAATCGGACTGGCCCTGGCATCGGACGCCGAAGCCCTTGCTGCGAGCCTTGCTGTGGTGCCGTATGGGATGCTCATGAACGGCTGCTTTCTGTTGGTTTACGTGTTCCTTCCACCTCGTTTGTCCGGTCAAGGTGGCGGGGCCCTTGCCCTGACCACCACGTCCGCGCTCCTCGTGTGGGGCGCTTTCGGGGCCTTGGTCCTCCTCGTACTGGACCCGCTTCTCCTTCACGTCGATCCGGCGACCGTCGCACTTGTGGGAACCGTTGCACTCGGTGGCATGGGGCTGATGGCCGCGCGCGGACCAAGACCCGCACCGTCCGGCCATCGTAGCCCCCGGGCTCTGGAAATTCTGTCCCGTGGGTTGGCTGCAGGTGCAGCAATCGGCTTGGCGGTGTTTCTCTCGGGTCTTGGGCTGCCGTTGCTGGCAGGTTTGTCGTCGGTGTTTCCGGCCATCTTCTTGACAACGATGGTCGGCTTGTGGTTGTCGCAGGGCCCGGATGTTCCACTGGGTGCAGCAGGTCCGATGTTGCTTGGTTCCACCAGCGTGGCGGTCTACGCCTGCTTGGCCATGTGGTCCCTTTCGAATTTCGGCGTCTGGTGGGGTTCGGCCGTGGCATGGTGCCTTTCGGTCGTGATGTGGACCCTGCCCTGCTCATGGTGGGTTATGCGCTCGGGTTCAACGCCCGCTCCCACAACCCAGGCTCAGGCACCCCAGTGATGCGGAGTTCCACGGCGTTGATGCCTCGCACGGACAACAGCGCGTCGCGAAGGGCTTCCAGATCGTACAAGCAGCACGGGCAATGCGGTCGAGATGGACGCACGGTCAAGCGACAACGCCCGTCCTCACCAAGGTCCACCTGTTCCACGCGCTCGACGAACGGCGTACCGGCGTGGGGATCTTGCCACGTCCGCAAGCGTTTGGCCAACCGTTGTTGCAAGGCCCGTTGTCGACCGTTCATGCTTCATGCTCCTCAAGCTCGGCTTCGGCGTCGCTCAAACGCAAGCGCTTCAGTTGACCCTCTGCCTCATCAAGATGGGATTGACAGACCTTCAGCAGCGCTGTCCCTTCTTCGAACATCTGGACGGTCGCTTCCAATCCGGTCCCGCCACGTTCCAATTCGGCGACGATGGCTTCCAAACGCTGCAAGGCTTCGCTGTAACTCGGTGTTTCACTCATGATTTCACTTCCTCTTCACGTCCTCAACGGCGGTCGTTACGGTGCCGTCAACGAGGTGGACCAAGAGGCCATCGCCCACGGCGAGGTCGTTCACTGAATCGATGACACCGCCATCGGATTGTTGGAGCATCCCGTAACCGCGTTCCAAGACGTTTCGCGGATCCGTTGTTCGAAGGGCGGCCTCCAGGCCCGCTAAGCGTGCACGTTGGTCGCCCACGTGCCGCTGTGTGGCTTGTTGCATGGCGTGCGCATGGGCGGCCAAACGGCGTGATGCCTCGCTCAAGCGCCCGTCGACGGTGGCGTCGAGCCTGGTCTGGAGGCCGGCAAGTTCCGAGCGTGCACGTGAGAGTCCTGCCACGGGCGCGCCAGCCAGCCGGTGTTGGAGCAGCCGGTGCTGTTGGCGTACTTCGCTCAACCGACGTGCTGTTGCGCCTTCGAGGCGCACGGCGAGTTCATCGTGGCGGCGGTCAAGGTCATGCTTGACCGGCACCACGCGTTCGGCAGCATCCGAAGGGGTGGATGCGCGGACGTCCGCTACAAGGTCACTGACCAGGACGTCCGATTCATGCCCCACGGCCGAAACCACGGGAACTGGCATGCTGACGATGGCGCGGATTACACCCTCGAGGTTGAAGGCCCACAAGTCCTCTGTTGACCCTCCACCTCGGCCGACGATGATGACATCCACAGGCGGAACACCGCGTGCTTCAGCGTGGTTAGGATTGGCGAGACGCGCCGCCACACGGAGGCCGCGGGCTATTTCTTCGGGGGCTTTGTCCCCCTGCACAAGGACACCGATGACCGTCCTGCGCAAGCCTGGCCATCGGTCTTCGGTCAACCGGAGCACATCGGCCTCAGCCGCAGATCCCGCTCCAATGACGATCGCCACGTGCCGAGGGATGAGCGGAAGGGGTCGACGTGGCCGATCAAGGACGCCTTCTGCTTTCAGCGAGGCGATGAGTTGCCGGCGTTCGGCTTCTAATTCACCTATCTTGTCTACGGCCTGAATCGAAGTGATCTGGAGTTGCAGTTGGCCGCGCGGAGGGTACAGGTCAACGCTTCCGATGACCACCACTTCGGAGCCTTCTTGGAAGTCCACGGATGGAGCACGGCCCGCCCACATTACGGCGTCGATGGATGCATCGTCGTCACGCAAGGTCAGGTACACATGGCCTGAACGAGCACGTGACCAACGGGCCACTTCGCCACGAAGCATCTGGTGCTGAAGGGTCGGCTCTTCGTTGAGCAACCGTCGAAGGCCAAGCACGAAGCGGCCCACAGGAAGGGCGCTCCCGAGCACCTCCGGCGTGAGCATGAGGACGCATGTCCGTCGGGCGTTCATCAACGCATGGGGTCGTCTGCTTCGTCGGGAGCACGATGTTCTGCTGTGCGTTGGTGCCGTGCTTCGACCTCATCGAGTTTCAACCGGACCTTCCTGCGAAGAGCCCAGACGATCAAGGCGACGATCAGTACGTTAACGACCAGCAAGAGGGTTTCTTCGATGCCCCACGCCACGTCATCACCTCAAATCGGGGGCCGGATTTCGATGTCGACATCCCCTTTTGGTCGCAGGATGCACCCAAGGCGAGCGCCCTCGTCGACAAGGAATTCGTCCAAGCCGGGAGGGAGGATTTCTGGTACGTCAACCCGGCCGCAAAGCAAGGTGACCATGCATGAGCCGCAGGTTCCTGAGCTGCAGTTTGTTGGCAGCGAAAGGCCCGCTTCGAGGGCATGCTCCACCAGGGTTTGGTCTTCTTTGGTCGGTGTTTGACCAAGCAAGGTGGCGCCGCGAAAGAAGCGCACCAAGGGACCCATGTGGGCACCTCAGCGGTCCTTGAACCGCGTCCAACGGCCGGTTTGCTTGTTGAAGTACAAGCCCGCCTTCTTCATCCACTTGTTGAACTTCGTCGCGCCAGCGCCGGTTCTGAGGATGAAGTCCTCGCGGTCTTCTTGCGCCTGGATGTAGCCCTTGGCGGCGATGGTTTGGTCGATCCAGTCGTTGATGTCCATCAGGCCACCGACGAGGGCGCTGGACTCCACTTGGGCGGTCATGGCATCGGCCGATGCGTTGGTCGATTCGAGGTCTGCCTCGATGAGACGGTTGACGCTTTCGAGGTCCATGCGAGCGGGCTTGGGTGGAACCGGGTTCCGGGGGCGACTGTCCTCTTCGACCGTGATGCGGTCTGCGCCATCGAGGCGCGCCATCACGTTGATGATCAATTCAGGTTGGAAACTCGTCTCACAATCCCAACACATCAGAGCATACTCGTCTGGTCGGTCTTCGTCCCGTGATTGCCGTGGGTCCATCTCTTCGCCGCAGATCGGGCAGGCGTGCATCACCAGCGTGGGCACGTGCTTCCGGCGGTAGTCGACGATGTCCTGAGGCGTGCCGTCAAGTTCCAGCATTTCGTGGTCACGGGCGGCTTCGAGGCCGCGAGTTTCGAGTTGGTCACGAATTTTGACCTTGAGGTCGTCCTTGGTTTCGTCCTCGAGGTTGTCCTCGAGCTTCACAATGAGTTCCACCGTCTTTCCAAGCCGGTTCATCACCAACTTTTGCGAGCGAAACGATTCCACCTTGGCAATCTTGAGGCGTTCCTTTTGCTCAGCCAATTCCGCCAGCACGTCGCGGCGCTCGCGTTGGAAGCGGATTTCCTCGATTTTGCTCTCCTGCTTGCGTTCAGGGGCGAGGACTTTCGAGAGAAAGCGTTCTTTGCCGTGGGATTGGGGCCCAGCCTTGATGATTTCAAGCACACCGTCCGCAATGTCGGGTTTGAGGCCGTAGTTCTCGACGAGCATCGTTTGGTCGATTTTCTTGAGGTCGCCAATTTTGAGGCCAGAATCGGCCAATTGCATGGCCGTAGTCTCGTCAATTCCGCGTCGAAGCAGGGCCAAGTAGGTGTCCTTCTTTGCCATACAAACCCCTCCGCGCAGGCGATGCGTGAAGGCCCTCCCATGAAAAGGTGCCTTCTCAGATGCCTTCACGTCGTCAGAGGTTTTGAACCTCAACGGATGCAAGGCGTCGACAGAAATCACGCCACGCCTCGACCGTCAGGTCTTCTGGTCGCAAGTCCAGAACAGCATCCTCTGCCAATGACGCCATGGCGTGTTTCCAACGGGTTGCGTGCCAGCCGGGCAAGCGAGACAACCGGCGCGGAGGGCGCTGGAGCGACGTCCTCAATTTCCGCCGTCGATGGTGAAAGGCTGCATGCACCGTTTGACGGATCAAGCGGTGATCCACGTCCTCTGGCAGGCCGATGGGGCGTAAGACGCAGACCCGCGACATCACGGCGGGCGGAGGTCGGAAGGATCCCGGTGGCACGCGCCGATCCATGATGCTCGACCATCCCAGCGCGGTGCAGACGCCCAGACTTCCACGGTCGGCGGGGGTGGCCAAGGTCAACCGTTCTGCGAATTCTTCCTGGACGAGGAGCACCACAACCTCGGGCGCGGAGTGACGCCAACGGTGCTTCTCGAGCACGCCGATGAGTGGCGATGAGATTTGATACGGGATGTTGGAGACCACGGCATCGATATGATCAGGCCATGGCGCAGTCAACGCATCGCCTTCATGCAGCATCAAGGCTTGTGAAGCGATGTCCTCCGCAAACGTATCGCGAAGATGTCCCACCGCGACTGCATCGATTTCGATGGCGTGAACAATGGCGCCAGAGCGTAGGAGGTGCTCGGTGAGGGTCCCTGGTCCAGGACCGACCTCCAGCACAACGCGCCCTTCCAAGTCGCCAGCCAAGCTAACGATGGCTTCGAGGTGGGCTTCTTCGATGAGAAAATGCTGGCCGAGGCTTTTGTCGTTGGCCTGACGCGCCTGAAGCCGAGTGACGAGGTCGGTCGCACGCCTCATGCCTTCACCGGCAACAGCATCTCCACGAGACGTGGTTGGAGGTTCCGGTCCAGAAGCTCCTCTGCAAAGCGATGTGCGAGGGCAGACGCTCCATCGATGCCACATGCTTCGTTGAGGGCCTCAAAGGTTGCAAATCCGCCAGCCGAGGCACGTGCTTCGACCATTTCTTCCGCCTTCTTGGGACCCACGCCGTTCAGCAACTGGAAGGCATGCGTCTTTCGGTTGATTGGCCCTGCAACGTTGTAGAAACCCTTCAGGAAGTGGTTCGCGTTGGCGCTGACCAATTCACTCAGGGCCGTGGAAACCTGTTCACGAGCCGTAGGAGAGAGGCGTTCCACCTTGGCGAAACCGAGCAGGCGGTCCACGACGGTGCGCTTGCTTCGATCTTCGCCAATGTACACCCGCTCACCGACGGCTTGGAACTCGGCGTTCTCGACCGTACCGACACGACCGAGGGTGCCGTCCTGTTCCGCCACGACAACGAGAACCTTGTCGCCAAGGTCGTGTTCGACCACGCGCGCCCATGACGAGGCACGCAACGGATGGTCCTTCGGGAGTCCTTGCGGGGCGCGTGGGCGCTGTTGACGCCCTCGTCCGCCGCCGCCGTCCTTTCGCGGCTGCCTTTGTTGGCGTGGCGCTCGCTGTTGACGCGGCTCAGGCTGCGCCTTGGGCGCAGGCTGAGGTCGGCCGTAGGCAGGCGCCTTCCACGAGGTCGGAGAGGACGTGTCCTTCGCCTTTCGGTTTGGGATGTTGACCCGACGGTCTCTGCCGGGGGATGACATGGGTTCACCTCAACGGCGGACTCACTCAAACCCGACGTGCTGGGCGACCAGCTCGAGGACCTGCTGCACGTCACCGTCGGAGACGGAGATGCGGCGGCTCGCAGTCACGGCGCGAACGGCTTCTTCGGTTTCGGGGAGGAGTTCAGCAATCTTTGCGGCAAGGTCGTTGTGGCCTTGGAACACGTCAATTTGGAGCACGGCGTTCAACAGATCCTGGTACACCTTGGGGTCGGTCTTGTAGCCCATGCGCTGGTCGCTCGCGGCCCACTCAGCGTGCTGAAGTGCGGCGGTTTGTTCGTAGGTGAGTTGCTTGCGACGGCCTTCGGCGTCGATCAGCAGGTCACGCACGGTTGCGAAGTCAGCGTAGGTTTCCTCGTCGCTCATGGTCTCACCTCACTCAAGCGGGCGCAGGTGCTCTGGGCGCGCGATGACGGTCTTCTGCATGTTTCCGTCTTTGACGGCCACAATCCAAGCAGCGCCTTGGCGGCGCTGGATGAAGCCGGTGCGGCCTTGGAAACGGCGGTGGGGCATGCCACGCTGCTGGCCACCGTCGAGCACGATGGCCACACGGTCGCCTTCTGCGTAGTCGTGCATGACCCGGGCGATGTTGATGCGGGATCGCTCGCTGCGTCGGCGGCGAAGGATGCTGCGGGTACCGACTCGGAGGCCGTGTGAGCGCTTCATGTTCCTCAATTCCTGCCCGTGGTGAAGAGCGTCATCGCCTTCTGGGCATCTCGCCGACCATCGTGGGTCATTTAAGCGCAACGGAAGGTTGAGACGGCTCAATCCGCATGGATGTCCGCCACGTCGAGCCACAACACATCGCATCGTGCACGGATGAGGGCGGCCACCGAGGGTTGCGTTCGGCCGCCGTCTCCGTGAACGGTTTCCTTCACGTAGGTGCCTGATTCACATCGAAGGGTGAACTCCACTTCCGTCTGTCCGTCGTCCATCGTTTCAACGAGGGGCTCCGTGGTTTCGATGACCTTTCGTCGCCGCACAAGATCAGCACGGCGGTGCGCGACGCGTTCCGGTGTTCGTTGGGCCAACATGGCCCCACGGAGGCCTCTGACGACCTCTTCAATTTCCTCGGAACTCGCCATCGGCATGGGCGCAGCCTCAGCAGGAGCGGCGTTGACCAAACGATCGACTAAGTCGGATTTGGTGCCGGAGGTCGGCAGATCTTGGGCCTTGGCGAGGTCCACAAGTTCTGCTTTCTTCATCGCTTGAAGGGCGGCTTCATCGACCACAGGGACTTCTGGTTCAGGCTCTGGCAGGGGCTTAGTGGCCGGCGCACCACGGTCTCCTCGTCGCTTTCGTCGGCCTCGTCGCTTTCGACCGCCGCGTTCCTGAACGTCTTCTTTGGTCAGGTCCATCGGCGCGGTCAGCTTCGCATGTTCCTTTTCTGAGAGGGGGCTTAGGCGGAAGCGGATGGCGTAGGATTTCTCGGCAGCCGTGTCCTTGACTCGAACCACTTCCTTTCGGCTGGAAGGCCGCAAGGACGTGACTTCGATGGATCCGGCTGCTGCCGTGTTGATGGCGGTCATGGCCGCTTCGGCGTCAACGGTGCGCCGCATCGGAGCCTTGAGTTCCACCACAAAGGGACGCCCGCGGCCGAGGCAACGCACGTCGATGTCTTCGCGGCCCATGCCATGGAAGGCGTCGTCTTCGGCGCCCAGCAATTCTCGCAACGGGTCTGCGACCAGTTGTTGGACGCTGGTGGCGTACTGCAAACCTGTGCCTTCGCAACGGTCACACCCACGCCCCTTGCATGCACGGCAGGGCCATCGCGTTTGAGGGACGCCTCGCTCAAGTTTGCGGTAGCGTCCGTAGAGGTACACAGAACGGACGTCGAGGTCCACGGTGAGGGTCGTCACGTCGATGATGGCGAGGACTTCTGGATTTTCGCTGACGATGCGAACGTCGCCCATGCGCGCTTTGACGGCGTCCGAGACGAACTTCACCAAGGAGGACTTGAGGGGATCCGATCCGCCTGCACCGTAGCGCTTGCGCATGACGTCTTCCTCTTCCATCTGGTCCTTGGGAAACCTCGCTCCAACCTGCAACCGACCGATTTCTCGGCCATCGAGGGCTTCGGTGATCAGGTCGGCCAACAGATCGACTTCGTTGAACAGGTCCTCGCAGAAGGGGCACAGCCCAACGCGTTCCTCGGCATCGGCAAGGTGCGGGTCACGGCTGACCACGGCCGCTCGGATTTCAGCGCCAGATTCGACCATCGACTGATCGTAACGTTGCTTTCCGCCAAGGCGGCCAAGGCATGTGTCGCAGCATCCGATGCGGACCATGTGCTTGTGTCCTGCGGGATTCGGAGCACGGGGGACTTCCTCGGTGTGGGTGCCGAGTTGTTCGGGTTCTTCCCACATTTCGTCGTCCAGGTCGTCGCCCTCGTCAAACCCGTCCTCCTCTTGGGAAGCCTCGGTTTCCGCGACTTCGACGTCGTCCCATAGCGAGTAATCCGTTTGGCCAAAACCGGCGGTGGCGTAAGCCGTCCAGTCGTCTTCCTCCTTGGGTTCCTCGGTCATCTGGTTCACCGCCGGACCGGGGGTCTCCCCCTGCGCCTGACGGTGATGGGGTCGAGGCCTTCCTCTTCAATCGCTCGGCGCTTGTTCGGTCTTTCCTGGTCCATGGAGCAACCCAAGTCCGGCGGTTGTGAGCACCAAACTGGCGATGAGCGAGAGGGCGATCATCGTCGCAGAGAAGGTGCCGAAACTGGAGAACAGGCCCATTGGTGAGGTCGCAATAACCGCAAAGCCAGCGATGTCCGAGGCGGCAGAACCGACCAAGGCAGCACCGCACGCCCCTCCAACGGCGTGCAGGGCTGCGTCGTGGGACGCACCCTCGTTCCTTGATTCACGGTAGCGTTCCGTCACGTGAATGCAGTAATCGATGCCCACGCCAAGTGAGATGGTCGCAATCGTGACCGTGACGATGTTGAGGCTGGCTCCGGCCAGATGCATGAGGCCGTACAACCAGACCACGACCACGAGGATGGGGCCAAGCGACATCGCGGCCTGGGCAGGGGAACGAAGGCCAATGGTCAGCGTGACGAAGACGAACAACGTGCCCAAGAGCAGCGAAGATTGCATTTCGTCCTGCATGGCGGTGCTGGCTGAGTATCGAATGATTGGCCGACCGGTGAGCATCACCCATGTCAGTGGCTCTTCCTCGCTTTCTTCACCGGGAGCATCGTAGGTTCCCGATGAAAGGTTGGTGAACACCGAAAGGTCACGCCAAATCTCCTCCAAACCTTCCCTGAGGCTTGGGAAGTGTTCAGGTCGCGTGATGCCAAACCGAATCAGCATCACGTTGTATTCCGCCGGCTCACCCGTTTCATCCATCCAAGGCGCCGAGGCGTTTAGCGGAACTTCAGGGGTGATGTAGAGGGCCACGATGCTGGTTGGAATGGCAGGAATGGACGAGCTTCCGGGCACGCCGTTAAGCGACAGGAAACCGTAGAAGAAGGCCAAACAATCCCGGTCGCCCAAATCGGGCAGGCGTGCCGCCCCCACACGGTTGCATTCGATGCCGTAGGTGTCGTCCTCGAGGTCCAAGCCCGCCTCTTCGAACGGTGTTGGGTCTTCGAGCATGGAAAAGATGGCCAAATCCACCATCTCATC
>CEWG01074411.1_pt1 | contig 10022 bp, 9 predicted proteins | sample 361411 | NCBI WGS metagenome assembly CEWG01 (sample SAMEA2622173, study PRJEB7988) | marine metagenome | biome: marine biome (ENVO:00000447); feature: surface water layer (ENVO:00002042); material: "saline water (ENVO:00002010), including plankton (ENVO:xxxxxxxx)" | depth 5 m | reverse complement strand
CCGATTGGAAATAATTACTACTATCTTGTACACAAATGGGGAAAGGAGTTTAATTTTCTTCGAAAGTTGCTAGTACTTCCTTTTAAAAATATTGACAATCTTACCATATTTTCTGTATTAGTCAGTGTTTTTTTTGCATTAGTTGGTAAAATAATTATGCCCAGCCTTACATTATCTGAGGTTTTTATCTTGTTTTTATTCCTCGTAAAAGGGTTTGTCTTTATTTTCTTCTATTTATTTTTCTTAACAAGAAAAAATTTTAGCGAAAGTATTTGGAATAGCAAGTACGATTCTTTTTAGTGTGTAAAAAACCCTTCATAACACTAATAAACTTAAATTTCAACAACCACTAAACCCCAGAATCTTTTTGAATTTAACCCAAAAAAAAAGGAAATATTAAATATTTCCTTTTTTTAAAAATCCTATCCTAGTTTTAAATATCAGTATAACTGCCTACCTAGCCAATAATCATAAGTTTTCCATTTACCATTATCAAAGACTCCTTCAGTAATATCTGCGGTTGAAATTGCTTGGCTTCCTGCGGTTTTACTTGACAACCTACATTCCTCACCAGGCCACGAATAACGCAGTTCACATCTATATTTATCAATAACAGAATTATAATAAACATATACGTGTATTTTTTCAGCCATCGCATCTGATTCAGCGATTGCACACTCCTTATATTCCCAATTTTCTTCCTTATCATCAAAACTATCTGCATAGCTTGGGATAGTTACAGATGGGATTGTACATCCACATTCTTCCTCGCCAACACTTGCGGTAGCGATAAATAAAAAACATATTGCGGCAATTCCTGAAATAATTTGTTTAATTAATTTTTTCATTTTTAAAGTTTTTAGTAAGATTAGTATATATTAAAATTGGTAAACATGTACCTAAAATATAAAAAATTATATCAACAACATCAAAAGTTCCACTAATACAATTGAATAATTGACCAAATTCACACAAAATTGCTACTACTGGAACTAAAAGTATCCAATGAATATTATTTTTATATATCCGATTATTCCAGATTACCAATAAAATTGAAATATATGAAAACATCCATAATCCATCCGGAAATGAATATAAAAACCATTCAGGTAGGTAACTAACCATTTGAGTCGAATGAGTTCTTAAATTATTTATAATACATGATAAATTTAATGCATCAAACCATTGAAACATTTTCAAATTATCCTGACGAAATAGAATGTAAATAAATCCGCCTAAAAAAAGAGTGAGTAAATGACCAAATATAATTTGTTTTTTCAACAGTAAATTTTATTTTTTTGCAATTTACAAATAATGACCTTAAAATGACATTAATTTGTGTCACCAAAAAAGAAAGACCCACTACTAAAAGCGAGTCTTTACAGATGTGACCTCGGAGGGATTCAAACCCCCAACCTTCTGAGCCGTAATCAGATGCACTATTCAGTTATGCTACGAGGCCATTAAGCTAAATACTTCTAAAACGTCTAAACCCAGTCCAAGCGATTTTCTTTGTTTTTCCTAAAAATGATTTAGACTCAACCCTATTATTAAATTCATTTCTAGCTGAATTTAGCTGTACGTTTCCGTTATCTTGGTTCATCATTATATATAAAAATTAAAAATTCGGCTGCAAAATTATACATATTAATCTAAATTTTTATAATTATTTTAGACAATTTTCAATTAAAAATTAGGATTATTTAACCACTATCTTTAAAGTAATTTCTGCTGTCTTTAATAAATATATCCCTGAACTTAAATTATCAGAAAATATTTTGGTTTTTCCACTTTGAAAATCGGTTGAAATTTCAACCATTTGACCTGTAATAGTGTAAAGTTCAAAAGATTCTACTCCAGTAGTATTTATAACTGTTATATAATCATTTTTCTCAATCGGGTTTTTAATCAGTCTTAATCTAATATTTTCTATTTCAGGATTGGAAAGGCTTTCATCAAAGTATTCAGCTCCAAACTCAAAACTATCATTTCCGATTATTTGACCGATTAGTCTTCCAGGAATATCATCAATATAAGGATGAATACCACCCCAAATTCTTGATAAACTACATTGATCAGCAGCATCCTTATAAGAAACCCATTGCAATTCTATATCCTGACTTGGACCATCTTCAAAAACTAAAAATTCTTTTTCTTTAGCTGAATGACTTTCCAATCCACCGGGAAAATACGGACTTCCGGTGAAATTTTCAAGCATTTCAGCAGCTGCTCTTGAAAAGGTTGAATGGCCTGATACATAACCAGCAAAATTTGGAGTTACAAAGGTTGGTCTTTGGTAAGGCCACCAATTATCTGCTAAAATCCAATCAACTCCAGCAAAATCGGATTCGGGGTTTTCAACATATGAGTGACCTTTCCATGTGTAAAGTTTTATTTTACCTAAATTTTCATTGTCATCTCCAACAAGAGGGTCTCCAGGTTCAACTAATTCAATTAACCCATCAATTAATTCAAATCCATTAGCACTATAATTGTCTAATGTTGGATCAGACCTTTGTCCTTGTTCAGAAAAATATCTTATTGCAGAAACGGGTCTAATGTAATCATACCATCCCTTAATACCCCATACGGAAATTGCAACGTCATGCATAACCCCCCCCAAAATAAAATATGATTTTATATCCCATTCTAAATCAGAAATTTCGTCTCCCTGACCTTGAAACTTCTTAATCAACTGTGGATTATCACTTACCGAATTTAATAAAACAAACCAGTGGCCAGGTGGTGTTTCAGAGTCAGGTCCGTCTGCCCAATATTCTGCAAGAACCCTTGTGTAATCTCCCCTTTTTACATTTTGAATTTCATATGATTCGTTAGTAACTGGGTTTTGTGAATATCCCTGACTTGTATCTCCTCCTTCGTAATAATTGTAGAAATTTGTAAAATCAGAAAAATCTGTTGGATAAGTATTGTCATTTATATTTCCCAATGAATTAGGAGAAATATCCCAAATAGTATCATCTTCTGGTGAAAGATGAGATCCCCAAACGGAAACCATAGAGAATGATTCGATAAATAATTCATTAGTCTGTTCATTATCATCAATCAACGGAGGTATTCCTGGGTCATGATAAACACTGTATGTATTACCTCCTCTTTCAAACTCGGTTAAATCCTCATCATTTAATCCAAAAGGCCAGACATTTCCCCACTCAGCACCAAGAAATTCAGGCGTGGTTTCAGATAATACATTTCCACTTTGATCAACAAATATATCTAGTGATAATGGCTGCCATCTATTTGGATCCGTTATGGTTGGGTTTCCAGAAAAAATTGGTGCTAATGGTTCATTTACAGGCTCATAGTATTGATTAACATAATCAAATTGTTCATTTGATCCGTCTATTAATCCATATTGAATATATTGTTCAGCTATATAATTGCCGAGTTCTGAAGCACTTGATTCATATCCGTCAGATTCAAGAAAGTTTGTATCTAATCCTAACATATTCATTAATGAATTTGCCTTTCCAATAATTCTATCGCTTCCAGGTGAATTATTAAATCTATATGAAATCAGCCTGTATGCAGCATAACTTATAGCATTTATATCATTTAAGTTGTCTATTTCTTCATTTGAGAAACCAACGAATTCTGAAGTAAATGCATTTAAACTATTTCCTAAAAGGTAAGTTGAACCCTTATCGTTTACAGTTGACCATGCATCATACATTGCAGCGCTAACATGAAATAAGTTCCGCGCATGAACAGTTGGTCTAGCTAAATCATTCCTTATAGAAAATAATAAAACTTCATTCCATAGTCTTGCAATAGAAAAACTAAAATCTTCATATGAAGACGGAAACTGAAGTGAAATGTCAAGTTCAAGCTGACCGGTTGAGCAATCCTCGTTAGTAGCAACAATTGACACCAAACCAGATTCTGCTACATCCCACAAAACTTCAATACTAGAAGTACCATTTCCTGAAATTATTGTTCCATTTTCAACTTCCCACTCATAAGTAATAATCGATTCATCATAATACTCATAAGAATGTGTTTCAAGTGGTTGAACTAAAGTATTACCAACAATAAATTGAGAATCAATATATATACATGAATTATCGTCTAAAGTTGCATCAGGATTATAACTACAGGAATTTTCATCTGTACATCCTTCAATCTTAATAGCTGTGTTATTATTTAAAGTCTGAATTCCTTCACCCTCGACAATTTTATATGTTGAATTAGTTGTAAGATTATTGAATATTTCTTCACCCGTACTGGGCCAAGTAACAATTATACTTGAGATATTATTATTAGCTGCTCCTCCAAAATGAATTGATTGAATTGATTGATGCTGATAGCCAGAACCTGTATACTGTCTTATTTGACTTGTTCCGTCCTCAAAATTTATCTGAATTTTTGACCCTAACCCGTCTCTGTTAGAAATTGTACCCTCCAAATATATTTTAACCCAAGTTCCCGCGATATCCTCGCTGTGGTAACTATCAACAGATTTATTTTCCCAGAGGTTTACATTTAAATTAAAATCAGTGACAATTAAGTCAAGATCACCATCATTATCATAATCAAAAGAATTAACAGACCTACTTTTTGAAATTAGCGGGGGATTTCCTGAAAAATCACCATATGTGAAATTCATTCCATTATTGTTTAAGAAAAATCTATCATCTTCGGGATTAAAAAAACCATTTGCTACATAAAAGTCCTCATACCCATCATGATTGAAATCAGAAAAAGTAACACCCCATGCCCAGTCTGTATCAAATAAATTTGCTTGTTCTGAATAGTTGGAATATGGCGTACTTGAATTAACAACGTCCTTTGTAAATAGACTATTTTCTTTAATATTTGTAACAAAAAAATCAATTTCTAAGTCATTATTAAAATCACAAGTTGTCAGTCCCATCCCATCAAATGGATCTTCAACTCCATATTCATGAGCCATTTCAATAAACCCACCACCTTGCTGATTAATTAATAACTGATTAAACTGATCGAAATCATTAGCTATATATATGTCAGGATACATGTCATCATTTGCATATATTGGTAAAGCTGAGAAACTGTTTTTATCTTCTAAATAATTTGATAAATCAATTTGCTGAAAAGTTTCATCGCCTAAATTTTTGTACAGTTTATTTGGGGACTGTTGATTATAGTCAGATAAAAAAACATCCAAAAATCCATCTAAATCATAATCAACCCAAAGGATTCCAGTTATGTAACATTCTTCACAATGTGTCTGAAAACCCGCAGAATTAGTAATATTTGAAAATGATCCATTTCCATTATTTTTATATAATTCGCTTTGAACAGCATTACCTAAAAATAAATCAGGATAACCATCATTATTGAAATCACCCCATGAAGCAGCTAGTCTATCTCCATGCTCAATTGTATCAAAACTGAAATTACCATCTTCATCATAATTAATTAAATCAATTTGATGATCAAGATTCTGATTGATTCCTGATTGCTCAGTAACATCAATAAAGTTTCCGTTATTTGTATTTTGTAATAAACGACTCAAATATTCATCTTCATCATCAGATCTTGCTGAAACTATAAATAAATCAAGATCGCCGTCTTGATCATAATCTGCTACAGCTACGCCATTATTACCAACTACTCCGTTTAAGTCTGAGATGTTTGTAATATTTCTAAATTGCTGAGAATGTAAAATATGAGAGATGAAAAATATATATAGAAATTTATATTTCAAAAGTGCAGAAGTTAAATTTTCTTAAAATTCACATAGCATATCTTCACCACAACATTGCGGAGATTTTATCTTACCATCGCAAGAAGGACAAATTGAAATTTGAACCCTGTTTCCATTATCTAAAGTTAAATAATCATTTCTTAAAGGCTCATCGCAAGAAGCACAACTGGCATTAACTGCCATACCACATTTGTTACATTTGTAGGTTTCCATAAGTTAATTTTTACGTTTATCAAAATTTTCTTTATCAGTCTGATTAATTCTATTGATAATTAACCAAATAATTAAAATTGCTATAACTATCCAAAAAATAAAACTTGGCATAATATTTATTTTAATGAAACAGCCGTTCCATATGCTAAAATTTCAGATGAGCCTTGAGTTATCACAGAAGTTGTGAATCTTATATTCAAAACAGCATCAGCATTTAATTTGTTCGCATCTTCAGATAATCTCTGAAGGGCTTGTTCCCTCGCATAGGCCTGTAATTTTGTATATTCCTCAATTTCTCCTCCGATAATATTTTTGAGTTGAGCTACTATATCTCTTACAAAATTTCTTGATCTTACTGTCGATCCTCTTGCTACTCCTAAGATTTTACTTATATCTCGATCTGGAATAAATTCAGTTGTTGTTAATATCATATGAATTATTTTATAATTTCTTTAATTTTAATTTTAAACATTGAAGATAATAAAATTATCGGCTCCCAATCTTTAGATTTATTACAATAAATAGCATGTTCGGTACTTTTTGGCTCTAGAAGTGCTGAACTTTTACCTATATCAATTATATAATTTTTATCAAGAGGATTAATTTTTCCAGTTCTGATTATATCATTTTTATAATCGATAAGTGTCACAGGAACTTTCTTAAAACCTAGTTCCTTTAGCGCAAAAAATCTATGGTGACCATCTATTATTAATAAAGTCTCATGACAACAAACTATAGACGAGATGATATAATAACGATCGTACGACTTTATAAATTTTGTGAGTAAAGTTTTCTTTTTTTCGATAATTTTTTCGTGAGGATTTAGGATATTAATATCTAATAATTTAACCCCTTTAACCAGACTATCATCGAAATCAATAGAATACATTATTTCTTTTTAATAAAGATATTAAAAGTTTCGTTATTAAAGATTTGTAAATTTATAAGATGAAAATAATTCTAATATATATATTAATTGCAGGTAGCTTGTATTTTCTTACCAGACCATACAAGGAAAAAATTGATGAGATGTTAAAATCATTAAAATTATCCACCTTCGATGCATTATGGCTTTCTTATGTTGAAGGAATGGCAATTGGAGGAATAATTATGATATTTATTTCATAATTTTACGAATAATGAAAATTGAGCAAATTTACACATCCTGCTTATCTCAGGCTTCCTATTTTATTTCAAGCGATGGCGAAGCTGCAGTTATTGATCCAATTCGTGAAGTAGGTCGATATATTAAAATGGCTGAATCAACCAGTTGTGAAATTAAATATATTTTCCAAACTCACTTTCACGCAGATTTTGTAAGTGGCCACCTTACATTATCAAAAATAACAGATGCACCAATTGTCTACGGGCCAAATGCTGACCCCTCTTATAAGTGTATTATATCATCTGATGGAGATTTTTTTGATATTGGTAAATGCAAAATTAAAGTTATTCATACTCCTGGGCATACACTGGAAAGCTGCTCATTTGTAATTTTCAATGAAAATAATGAGCCCCATGCCATATTCACGGGTGATACTTTATTTCTTGGTGATGTAGGAATTCCAGATGTCGCTCAAAGATATAAAGACACAACAAAGGAGGAATTAGCTTCAATATTATATGACTCGATAAATACAAAAATTAAACCTTTAAACGATAATCTTATAGTATATCCAGGTCATGGAGCCGGATCAGCTTGTGGTAAAAAAATGATGAAAGAAACAGTTGACACATTAAAAAATCAAAAAGCAAATAATTATGCTCTAAATGGCAGGCTTAAAAGAGACGAATTCGTCAAAGAATTAACGGAAAATCTACCTGAACCACCAGCCTACTTTCCCTCAAATGTAAAATTGAATCAATCCGGCTACAGAGACTTTGATTCTGTGCTAGAAAGTTCACTCAACAAAATATCATCAGAGCAATTAAAAGAACATATTAAAAATCCCCATGTTATAATTTTAGATACACGAAATACCAAAGATTTTATAAAATCGCATATTAAAAACTCCATTTACATTGGCCTTGAAGGTAGATTTGCTCCATGGGTCGGCGAAGTAATACAAAATATTGAGACTCCGATAATCTTAGTTTGTGATAACGAAAAAGAAAAAGAAGCCATAACCAGATTATCAAGAATAGGTTTTGACAATTGCTTAGGCTTTTTGGATGGCGGAATTAGAAAATGGATCAGAGATGGTAATAAAACTCAAAGTTTAGAAAGCATGCCAGCTAAACAATTTATTGATATTTTAAAATTAAATAAGATTGATATTTTAGATGTTCGAAGAAAATCAGAATTTGAAAACAAACACATCGAAGGTGCTAGCAATATACCACTTAGCAATTTGCGTGAAAACAGTAGTGATATTTTACAAAATGGGAAACTTTATATTCACTGTGCAGCTGGTTATAGATCTGTAATTGCAATTTCTATTTTAAGAAAAATGGGGCTAAAAAATCTGATAAATATCTCTGATGGTTTTAACGGAATATTGAAATGTAATTTAAATAAAAATTGTTTTAATACAATTGGAGAAACTAAATGCGAAAATAACTAGATGCTACCCAGTTATTTCTAAGCTTATAATCTAACATTTTAAAGTTAAATTTTTCGAGCATTTTATTGACAACTAACAAATCATTTTCAAAAAATCCACTCAGAATCATAATAGTTTTCTTATTTGAGATATTCCTAAAGTTTTCGAAATTATCTTTTAAATCATTCAAAGTAATATTTGATAGAATAATATCATAAAAATTTCCTGTAAGCACATCAGAAAAAGAATGCCAGCTTTTAATTTTATGACAATTGTTTCTTTTGATGTTTTCAAGTGTGTTTTTAAAACACTTTATGTCTATATCCACTGCATCAATCTCATCTGCCCCTATTTTTTCAGCAAGAATTGATAAAATACCCGTTCCGCATCCGATATCACATATTTTTTTATTTAATAAATCTTGTTCAAATAAAAAATCTATCATTAATTGAGTAGTTTCATGATGTCCAGTTCCAAAACTCATTTCTGGTTTAATTACAATATCATAAATTTTTCCTGATGGTTTGTGAAACGGAGCTCGAATTGTACAAAAATCATTAATTATAACTTGATTATAATTTTTTTCCCATTCCTCATTCCAGTTTTTATTTTGAATTTTTTTTATCTCGTAATTAATTTTGAATTCTTTTGAATTTAAAATTCTAACTTTTTCAAAAATTTTTTTTGAGAAGTTTGTTCTACTAATATAAGCAACGAGGCCGTTGGGATTTTCTTCAAACAGCTCAAATTCTAAAAGACTTAGTTCAGCAATGAGAATTTCAATGCCCGAAATTGGCTGTACTTTAAAATTTATAGCGAGATAAGAATTATCCATTAGCTGCATTAACAATACTACTAAAATCAGAAAAACTCAATGAAGCTCCTCCAATTAAACCTCCATCAACATCGTCTAATGAAAATATCTCTTTTGCGTTATCTGGCTTTACACTACCACCGTATAAAATTCTGATATTCGAAGAGATCTTTTGGTTATATTTTTCATTGATTAAGGCTCTTATAAACTTATGCATCTCTTGTATTTGGTGAGTATTTGCAGTCATTCCTGTTCCGATCGCCCAAACAGGCTCATAAGCAATAACTACGTTTTTAATTTCATCATTTTTTAGGTTAAATAATCCGGTTTTTATTTGGCTGTTTATTAACTCAAAATGATTACCCTTTTCCCTTTCAGATAATTCCTCTCCAACACAGAAAATGATATTTAATGAATGTTCCAAAGCAGTTTTAACTTTTTTAGATAAAATGCTATCGGTTTCGTTAAAATACTGTCTTCTTTCGCTGTGTCCGATTATAACTGTTTTTATTCCAATACTTTTTAGCATTTCTGCTGAAATTTCTCCAGTGTAGGCACCATTTTTTTCTTGGTGGATATTTTGAGCAATGACCTCGATTTGTGAACTCATTAATAATGACCTCGATTTGTATAGGTTTGTATATGCTGGTGCAATTTTAATTTCAATATTGTTTTCTGAAATTAGCTCGAGCTCCGCTATTAATTTAATAGACTCGTCCATTGTCATATTCATTTTCCAATT
>CEWG01003278.1_pt1 | contig 10035 bp, 10 predicted proteins | sample 361411 | NCBI WGS metagenome assembly CEWG01 (sample SAMEA2622173, study PRJEB7988) | marine metagenome | biome: marine biome (ENVO:00000447); feature: surface water layer (ENVO:00002042); material: "saline water (ENVO:00002010), including plankton (ENVO:xxxxxxxx)" | depth 5 m | reverse complement strand
TAAATATCAACAGGAATTTCTGGATCAAATATAGTTTTTAATACTGCCACAATTTTATCTCCCAGTTCTGCAGTTTCAATTATTTCTTCAGGCATAGAAATCAGTTTAATTGGGTTTTGAAAGCAATAGCATACATTTTTAGTTGCTTAATCATCGATAATAGCCCATTGGCACGAGTAGGCGACAAATGTTCCTTTAATCCTAATTTATCTATAAATGAGGTGTCAGCACCCAAAATTGCATCAGGATGTTGATTTGAAAATACCCTGATCAAAATAGCAATTATTCCCTTCGTGATGATTGCATCACTATCTGCAGTAAATACCAATTTATTATCAATCAAATCAGCATGAACCCATACCTTGCTTTGACAGCCTTTAATAATATTATCATCGGTTTTAAACTCAGGATTAATCAGTGGCAGTGACTTTCCCAATTCAATCATATACTCGTAGCGTTGCATCCAGTCATCGAATGAGGAAAACTCATCTAAAATTTCAATTTGAATATCATTTATTGAATCCATTTTTAAAATTACTAATTTATCGTAACATCTGAATAGACTTTTTAACAGCCTCGACCATCATGTCAATCTCTTGAAATGTATTATAAAAGGAAAAAGAAGCTCTTACAGTGCCAGGAATTTTATAAAAGTCCATAATGGGCTGTGCGCAATGGTGTCCTGTTCTTACCGCAATACCCATTTTATCTAAAATACTTCCAATATCATAGGGATGAATTCCTTCAACATTAAAGGAAATCACGGCAGTCTTATTATTAGCCAAACCATAAACTTTTAATCCAGGAATATTCTTTAATTTATCAGTAGCATATTTTAGTAATTTGGCTTCATAGTCTGCTATATTTTTCATTCCAATAGCATTTAAATAATCCAAAGCTTCACCAAAAGCTATACCCCCAGCAATATTAGGGGTACCAGCCTCAAATTTATGTGGCAAATCGGCATAGGTTGTTTTTTCAAAAGTTACCTCAGAAATCATTTCCCCTCCCCCTTGATATGGAGGTAAACAATTAAGTGAATTCTCCTTCCCGTATAAAATTCCAATTCCAGTTGGTCCGCAAATTTTATGCGCAGAAGTAACATAATAATCGACATTTAAACTTTGTAAATCGGCTTTAATGTGAGGAGAAGCCTGCGCACCATCGATTAATACCTCGGCTCCTATCTTGTGTGCTTTTGCTATAATTTCTTCAATAGGATTGATCGTACCAAGCGCATTTGAAACGTGGTTTACAAAAACTAATTTAGTCCTTTCACAAAGAAGTTGGTCATATTGTTCCATAATTAGAACTCCATCCTCATTCATTGGGATAACTTTAAGATTTGCTCCTGTTCTTTCACATAACATTTGCCATGGAACAATATTGGAATGGTGTTCTAAGGCAGAAACAATTAGCTCATCCCCTTTATTTAGAAGATTGGTATATCCACTGCTTACTATATTTATTGCATGTGTGGTACCTGATGTAAATATTATTTCATGTTTATGGGCAGCGTTAAAGTGTTTCTGAATTTTTTCTCTTGCGGATTCATAAGCATCAGTTGCCTCTTGACTTAGTGCATGAACTCCACGATGAATATTTGAATTATATTTTTTATAATAATCAACAATTTTATTAATTACTTGATTCGGCGTTTGAGAAGTTGCAGCATTATCAAAATAAATTAGCTGCTTACCATTTACTTTCCTATTTAAAATTGGAAAGTCTTTCCGGATTTTGTCTACATCCATTTGCTTATAAATCAAATCCTAGTTTAACCCCAAGTTTATTTGCAATAAGAATATTAATTCTCTTTTTTAAAATAGTTAGCTCCACACTTTCTAGCACATTGTTAGCAAACGCATAAGTCAATAATGCCCTAGCTTCTTTTTTTGGAATACCTCTAGATTGAAGATAAAAAAGTGCTTCCTCATCTAATTGACCTACAGTGCAGCCATGAGAACATTTAACGTCATCTGCAAATATTTCCAATTGTGGCTTTGTATTAACTGTAGCTTTATCATCTAGTAGAATATTATTATTTTGTTGAAAAGCATTAGTTTTTTGTGCAATTCTATCAACATGAATTTTTCCATTAAATACTCCAACAGCCCCCTCTGAAAATACTCCTTTATAATCTTGATGACTATCGCAGTTTGGCTTAATATGATCAACTAAAGTATAATGGTCGACGTGTTGTTTGTCTCCAAGTATAGTTACACCTTTTAGAGTTGAATTAGCGTTAGTTCCATTCAAGTAGAAATTTAAATTATTACGTGTCAACTTACCTCCAAGAGAAAAGGTATGCATCCTTACATTACTATTTTTTTGTTGAGAAATATAGGTGTTGTCGATTAAGGAAGCAGTCTCCAAATCATTTTGAATTTTATAATAGTCTAAAAAAGCATCCTGTTGAGCGTAAATTTCGGTTACCGAATTCGTAACGACATCATGGGGTTTTAAACTCTGGTGCCGCTCCAATATTTGTACTTGGGCATTTTTTTCAACTACAATGAGGTTCCTAGGTTGTAACCATAGTGATTTTTCTTTTCCAGTAGAAAAATGAATGAGTTCGATTGGTTTCTCAGCTACAGTATTCTTGGGAATATATATATAGGCACCTTCTTGTGTATATGAAGTATTAAGTGCAGTTAGACTATCATTTGTATTTGCAATCTTGTTGAAGTAGCTATCGATTAATTTTCTGTATTTAGACTTTGATAAGGCTGCTGACATCAGGCAAACGTCCAATCCGTCATGAGTTGTATCGGAAAGAAAAGGGCTGTATACACCATCCATAAAAACTACTTTATAGGTGTCAATTTCAAATAGAAAATACTTTTTGACTTTTTTTAATTCAATAGTATTTTCAAATTTTGGAAACAATGCATAGTCATTGCGCACTAGGCCATTGATAGAGGTATATTTCCATGCCTCATCTTTTCGAGTTGGAAAACCCTTTTCTTCAAAAGTCTTTAGAGACTCCAATCGAGTTTGATGGACAGGATCTGAAAAGTCAACACCTCCCTCAAATGCAATATGTGATGCTAATAATTTTTCCTTAAAATCCATAAAACTAAGTCATTTCCTTTATCCAGTCATATCCTTTTTCCTCAAGCTCAACAGCTAAATCTTTAGTTCCTGATTTAACAATTTTTCCATCAAAAAGTACATGAACAAAATCAGGAACAATATATTCAAGCAGTCGCTGATAATGAGTAATAACTAGAAAAGCATTGTCTTTAGATCTCAATTTATTGACCCCATTTGCAACAATTTTGAGTGCATCAATATCTAAACCCGAATCTGTTTCATCTAGAATGGCAAATTTTGGTTCCAACATTGCCATTTGAAATATCTCATTACGCTTTTTTTCTCCCCCAGAAAAGCCCTCGTTTAGGGAGCGAGATAAAAATCTAGAGTCTATCTCCAATAGATTAGATTTTTCTCGAATTTTTTTAAGCATCATATTCGCAGACATATCATCCAAACCTTTACCTTTTCTCGAAGCATTGATTGCCGTTTTAATAAAATTAGTTACACTCACGCCGGGGATTTCAACGGGGTACTGAAAAGAAAGAAAAATACCTCTATGGGCTCGTTCTTCAGCATCAAGTTTTGATAAGTCTTCCCCATCCAAAATCATTACTCCATTGGTTACATCATAGTCTTGATGCCCTGCAATCGCAGCAGATAGAGTGCTTTTCCCAGAGCCGTTTGGACCCATAATAGCATGCACCTCTCCAGCTTTGATATCCAAGTCAATACCGTTTAGTATTTTTTTACCCTCTACTCGGGCATGAAGATTTTCTATTGTTAGCATAACTATCTATTTTTATCCGACTGAACCCTCTAGTGAAATCTCTAGTAATTTTTGAGCCTCTACAGCAAATTCCATAGGTAACTTATTTAGTACTTCTTTACTGAAGCCATTAACAATAAGGGCAATTGCCTTTTCAGGGTCAATTCCTCTTTGATTACAATAAAAAATTTGGTCCTCACCTATTTTACTGGTAGTTGCCTCGTGCTCAATTTGGGCAGATTTATTTTTTGCCTCAATATAAGGAAATGTGTGTGCACCGCACTTATTACCCATTAATAAGGAATCACATTGTGAGAAGTTTCTCGCATTGGTTGCCCTTGGTGAAACTTTTACCAGGCCTCTATAACTGTTTTGTGATTTTCCTGCGGAAATACCTTTGGAAATAATTGTGCTTCTAGTATTCTTACCTAGATGAATCATTTTGGTTCCTGTGTCCGCCTGTTGAAAGTTATTGGTCAATGCTATTGAATAAAACTCTCCAATAGAGTTATTTCCTTTTAAAATACAGGAAGGATATTTCCATGTAATAGCCGAACCAGTTTCAACCTGAGTCCAAGATATTTTTGAACGAGTATGACAAAGCCCTCTTTTCGTTACAAAATTGAAAACACCCCCTTTTCCATTTTTGTCTCCAGGAAACCAATTTTGAACCGTTGAATATTTGATTTCAGCGTCATCCATTGCAACTAGTTCAACTACGGCTGCATGAAGTTGATTTTCATCTCTCGATGGAGCAGTGCATCCTTCTAGATAGCTAACATAACTTGATTCGTCGGCAATAACCAAGGTTCTTTCAAACTGCCCTGTGCCAGCTTGATTAATCCTAAAATAAGTTGATAATTCCATTGGACATCGAACTCCTTTAGGTATGTAACAGAAAGACCCATCAGAAAAAACTGCTGAATTTAGTGCAGCAAAGTAATTATCTTTAATTGGAATTACAGTTCCTATGTATTTTTTTACCAAATTAGGATGATTCTTTATTGCCTCCGAGATGGAACAGAAAATTATTCCTTTTTCTGCTAAAGTATCTTTAAAGGTTGTAGCCACAGAAACAGAGTCCATCACTATGTCTACAGCAACACCTGCCAATTTCTTTTGTTCGTCTAGAGAGATTCCCAACTTATCAAACGTAGCCAATAGCTCTGGATCAACTTCATCCAAACTTTTGTATTTATCTTTTTTCTTTGGAGCAGAATAGTAAGAAATAGCCTGATAATCTGGTTTATTATAATTAACATTTGCCCAATCGGGCTCATCCATTGCCTTCCATTCTCTATAGGCTTTTAAACGCCACTCGGTCATCCACTCAGGCTCGTTTTTCTTTCTAGAAATTCCACGCACTACGTCTTCATTTAAACCAACTGGAAAAGTCTCAGAATCAATATCTGTATAAAATCCATATTCATATTCCTTAGTTTCCAGTTCCTTCTTAAGTTCTTCCTCTGTATAAGCCATGGGATTTAAATTAATTTATAATGAAAAACTTTCTCCACAGCCACATGTTCGCTGTGCATTAGGATTATTAAAAACAAAACCTTTACCATTTAATCCACCAGAATATTCCAATGTGGTTCCTAAGAGGTAAAGCAAGCTTTTCTTGTCAACTAAAATTCGAACCTGGTTGTCCTCAAATAACTTATCCGCCTCTGATTGAATTTTATCAAATGAAAGATCGTATGACAGTCCAGAGCATCCACCACTTTTCACCCCGACCCTAACAAAATGATGGTTTGGATTGAAACCCTCTTCCTCCATCAATTTTGATACTTTTTTTCGTGCATCAGATGTAACTTTAATCATGTTTTTAAATGAATAATAATATTCAATACAAATATAGTTCATTTCCTTTTATTTAATGGAGAATACTATCAATTCTAACTATACATTCATTACGATTAGCTTTAGTTTTTTTATCAACTGTCTAAATAAACTTCATATCGAAGATGCATTAAATCTTATTACTTTTACATTATGTTTGAAAACAAAAGTAGAACCACGATATCCAATTTGGGAGAATTTAAACTAATTGAATTATTAACCAAGGATTTCTCTATTAGCGCAAAAAGCTCAATAAAAGGTGTAGGTGATGATGCAGCTGTGCTTGAGTTATACAATGAGCAAACTGTTGTAACAAGTGATTTATTAATAGAGGGAGTACATTTTGACTTAACCTATGTTCCACTAAAACATCTCGGATATAAGGCTGTAATGGTAAACCTCTCAGATATCTATGCAATGAATGCAACTCCTCGGCAAATAACGGTTTCAATAGCTGTTTCCAATCGTTTTCCTTTGGAGGCCCTTGAAGAATTGTATTTGGGGATTGGATTAGCATGTAAAAATTACAAGATTGATTTGATTGGGGGAGACACATCATCTAGCACAAAAGGTTTGATAATTTCTATTACTGCAATTGGTCAAGCAAAAAAAGAAAAAATCACCTATCGTTCTGGAGCGAAGCCAAACGACCTATTGGTTATTAGTGGTGATATTGGAGCTGCATACATGGGTTTACAGGTATTGGAGAGGGAAAAATCAGTTTTTAAAGTTAATCCAAATAATCAGCCCGATATAGCTCAATATTCTTATTGTATTGAGCGCCAACTAAAGCCAGAGGCAAGGAAAGATATTATTGAACTTTTAGATGAGCTGGAGATTAAACCCAATGCTATGATAGATGTCAGTGATGGTTTATCCTCAGAAATATTTCACCTTTGTAAGGCATCAGGAGTTGGTTGTAATATTTATGAAGACAAATTACCTGCAGATCCTAATACAATAAGTATTGCTAAGGAATTTAAAATAAACAGTACAACTGCAATTCTAAATGGAGGAGAAGATTATGAATTATTAATGGCAATAAATACGGATGACTTCAATAAAATAAAATCCCACCCACTTTTGACACCTATTGGTCATTTTACTGGTCAAAAAGATATTTGTAGCATGATTACCGGTCTAGGGCAATCAATTAAATTAGAAGCTCAAGGTTGGAGAAATTTTTAATTAAAACCTAACCCAAAGCTACATCTAAAATCATCATAACAATGAATCCGCCAATAAATCCTAATGTAGCGATATCGGTATATTTGTCTTGTTGCGTTTCAGGAATTACTTCTTCTACTACAACAAAAATCATTGCTCCAGCTGCAAATGATAGAGCGTAAGGTAGAATTGGTGTGAAAAAAGTCACTGCCAGAGCACCAAGAACAGCAGCAAATGGTTCTACAATTGCTGATAATTGTCCATACCAAAAGCTCTTAAATCTTGACACTCCTTGCCGCCTCAAAGGCATGGAGACCGCAATTCCCTCTGGAAAATTCTGAATCCCAATCCCAATTGCAAGCGCAACCGCACCAGAAATAGAAGCTTCTGGTATACCAGCTGCAACTCCACCAAATAAGACGCCTACGGCTAATCCCTCTGGAATATTATGCATCGTTATTGCCAAAACCAAAAGGGTTGTTTTATGCCATGGAGTTTTTATTCCCTCAGAATCTTTAAAATTTATATGAATGTGTGGTAAAACCTTGTCCAGACCAAAAATAAATAGTGCACCAAGTGCAAATCCAACAGCAGCTGGAATTACTTTAGTAAATCCCTCGCCATTAGACATCTCAATTCCAGGAGCTAAAAGACTCCAAAAACTTGCTGCTACCATTACTCCTCCAGTAAAGCCAAGCATTCCATCTAAAAAAGCTCTGTGCATAGTCCTAAAAAGAAAAACAAATGAGGCTCCAAAAGCAGTCAACAACCATGTAAAAATAGTTGCAACTAAAGCTCCCTCAACAGGACTAATATTAGAGAAAAATTTAAGAATATCATCCATTTGCAGAATTCATTTTAATTTGCGAATATAAACAAAAAGCCAATATTTACTTCATCTATGTAGTTGGATTGACTAATTTTGAAAAATCCATGAAAAAAAATCATTTTAATTACATAATATGTGGAGGAGGAGCATCAGGCCTAATGTTAGCTTACAGGTTATGTAATGACAAATTCTTTGCAAACAAGACTATTCTACTTATTGAAAAAGAAAATAAAGTTTTAAACGATAGAACCTGGTGTTTTTGGGAATCTGGCGAAGGGGAATTAGAAAAAATAGTTCACAAAACTTGGACCCAATCTTTTTTTGCATCTAACAACTATCGATTAGATTTTAATCTGAGTCCCTATAAATATAAAATGATCAGGAGTCATGATTTTTATGATTTTATGGACAAAAATCTCAAATTTAAAGCTCAACTTACCAAAGTCAAAGATGTGGTTATAAAATTGGAAAACAATAGAGTTTTTACCCCGAAAAAAAAATATAGTGCAGATTTAATTTTCTCAAGTATAATAGATTCCAAAAAACTATTTCAACAAAAAAAATATCCCGTACTTCAGCAACATTTTATCGGTCAGATCATTGAAACTAAAAAAAAATGTTTTAATCCTGATATGATTCAATTTATGAATTTCGATATCCCTCAAAAAGGGAACACAAGATTTATGTATGTTTTACCTTTATCTGAAAACAGAGCCCTTTTGGAATTCACGCTTTTCTCATCTAATTTATTAGATAGACAGGAATACTTGGACGAGATAACCTCATTCGCTAATCGATTACCCACAGGAGGCTATCGGGTTATTGAGGAGGAGAATGGTAATATTCCCATGACTTGTTACCGCTTCGACCAATACAATAATGAAAATATTTTACATATAGGTTCTGCAGGTGGATGGACAAAACCCAGCACTGGATATACCTTTCAACGTATAAATTCTAAAACTAAACTTTTGACCGAATATTTAAAACTAAACCGTCCCTTGAACCAATTTCATAAAAAAAATAGATTTTGGTTTTACGACTTACTTTTTTTAGACGTCTTGGCGAATGATAACTCTAATGGATCAGAACTTTTTAAAAGAATGTTTCAAAAAAACTCTCCTGAATTAATCTTTAAGTTTTTGGATGAGAAATCTAATTATTTGGAGGAGTTTCAAATTATGAAATCATTCAAAGTTGGAAAATTTGTTAGGGCTTTATTAAAAAGAGTATTTAATGCTTTCGATTAATCAACCAATCTTTCAGGGCTATAAATTTAGTTTTTTCATTATCAGATATAGATAGTTTTTCCAATTGTAATTCTGCCATATCAGCATAATTAAGGATAGAAAGTCTAGTTGCTTCTTTTGAACCAGTATCCTCAAATAAACCTTTAACAATTGAAATTTTTTCTTCATCTCTAAGAGTTATGTTATCTTTCAAAATAGACTTGAGTAAATCAGCTTGTTTTGCACTAGCTTTTTTTATTGCAAGATGATACAGAATAGTTTTTTTATTTTCTAAAATATCCCCACCTATCTTTTTTCCAAAAGTTGATTGATCCCCGAAAGCATCAAGATAATCATCTTGAAGTTGAAAAGCGAGTCCAAGTTGCACTCCAAAATCATAGATTGCTTTGGTATCTTCCTTGCTTGCACATCCTAAAATTGCTCCCATTTTAAAAGCACAACCGATAAGAACCGCCGTTTTTAGTCTTATCATCTCTTCATATTGATTTTGGGAAACCAAAGATTGAGTTTCAAAATCTATATCTAATTGTTGACCTTCACAAAGTTGAATTGCCGTTTTACTGAGAAGCTTAGTAAGATTTTCAAAAATATCAGTTGGATAAACTTCAAGTGATTGATAAGCGCGAATTAACATAGCGTCACCAGAGAGTATTGCAGTATTAATATCCCATTTTCTGTGAACTGTTGCCTTACCTCTTCTTAATGATGCACTATCCATAATGTCATCGTGCATAAGGGTAAAATTATGAAAGACCTCAACTGATAAAGCAGCTCCAATTGCTTTATTAGGTATGATACCAAAGGCCTCTGCTGACATAAGACATAAAAAAGGACGAATCCGCTTTCCACCTAATTGAATTAGATAAGACATAGGAGTATATAAGTTTTTTGGAGACTTTTCTGTCATAAATTTTTCGAGGGACGTTTTGAATTCCCTCTCATAAGCACTAAAAAGATCCATATAAACTTATTTTCTTTCAAAAATACAGCAGCAATAACTCAAAGACATAAAAAAACTAAATAAACTTTGGAAACTTTTTTTGTTTATTTAGTTTTCCAATGTAAATTTGCCACCTTATTATGGAAAAAGAAATCATAGAAAAAGCTTCTTACTTATTTCTTAAGTATGGTTATAAATCTGT
>CEWG01077811.1_pt1 | contig 10045 bp, 11 predicted proteins | sample 361411 | NCBI WGS metagenome assembly CEWG01 (sample SAMEA2622173, study PRJEB7988) | marine metagenome | biome: marine biome (ENVO:00000447); feature: surface water layer (ENVO:00002042); material: "saline water (ENVO:00002010), including plankton (ENVO:xxxxxxxx)" | depth 5 m | reverse complement strand
TTTTATGATATTATATTGAATAAAATATAATTAAGAATTATCTTTGTCAACTTAAGAAATGGATACCAGCGCTATGGCTCAAAATGTTGTCTTGTCTGAACCCCCCGTCAGTCGTTTAAGCGATTTTAAGACGATTACGAAAACGGGCCTGTCCTTAAGTGTTGTTTTTTCTTGCATCGCGGGCTATCTGCTTGCCGCAGAAACTATAAATATTTCTAAACTTCTTTTTCTAGCTTTTGGCGGGTATTGCATGGTAGGGGCTTCTAACGTATTCAATCAAATCATCGAAAGGGATTTGGATGCTGTTATGGAGCGCACTAAAAACAGACCTATTCCAATGGGAAGAATTTCTGTAAAAAATGCATTTATACTTGGGGCAATTCTTACAATAATTGGCTTGATTATTTTGTATGCGATTAATCCCATCACCGCTATGTTTTCCGCCATTTCAATATTTATATACACTAGTGTTTATACACCACTTAAACAGAAAACTGCTCTTTCCGTTTTAGCCGGCGCTATCCCTGGTGCAATTCCATTTATGCTGGGCTGGGTTGCTTGCACAGGACATTTTGGTTTAGAGGCTGGCATTTTATTTATGATGCAGTTTTTTTGGCAATTTCCACATTTTTGGTCTATAGCTTGGTTGCTAGATAAAGATTATAATAAAGCAGGCTTTAAAATGTTACCTACGGGCACTAAAGACAGAGGCACTGTACTTCAAATTATTGGTTACATCTGCTGGACAATAATAATATGTTTGGTCCCATTATCAGACTTTACTGGAAGCTTAAAACTCTCAATATACGCCGCCGTACCTGTCCTTATTGCAGGCCTTGTTTTTTTGTATTATGGATTCAAGCTTTTTAAAAATAAATCCGAGAATACGGCAAAAAAATTGATGGCAGTTAGTATTGTGTATTTAATGAGTATGCAAATTATTTATGTTTTAGATAAATTTATTTAAGAGCTATGGATTTAACAAAGGGAACATCGCAAGAAAAGAAAGGTCGCGCTAAAGTAATGATGTTGTGGTTTGGTATCATATCTCTAATCATGTCTTTTGGAGGTCTAACCAGTGCTTTTATAGTGAGTAGTACCCGAGAAGATTGGGTTCGTAATTTTCAGTTGCCGGATTCATTCACATGGAGTACAATAATCATTGTGGTGAGTAGCATTTTGCTTTTTGCTTCTAAAAAAATGCTGATTAGAGCGCAGTATTCAAGGAGTGTGGCTTTACTCTTAGGGACTTTTGTTTGCGGTCTGGCTTTTATCTACACCCAATTTTCGGGATTTAATGAGCTCATAACCATGGGTTATAATTTCACAGGTCCCACCAGCAATATTACCATGTCTTACATTTATATCATCGCTGTATTTCATATATTTCATGTTTTGGCAGGATTGATATGCCTCGCGGTTGTTATTGTTAGGCATTTAAAAAAGGCGTATACACCCAAAGACAAAATTGGATTTGATCTGGCCTCAACATTTTGGCATTTTATTGACTTTTTATGGCTGTATCTCTTTTTCTTTATATATTTCTTTAACAGAATAAATTGATTATTTTTGCGAAACTCAAAATAACGAATTGATTATGGATTCTACAGCAATAAGCACAGGAACAGAAGGGGCCACTTGGGGCGGTGGTAACCAGCCGCTCAAGTCCAGCTATGGTAAAATGATGATGTGGTTCTTTATCGTTTCTGATGCTTTGACTTTTTCTGGATTTTTAGCAGCCTATGGTTTTTCAAGGTTTAAATTTATTGACTATTGGCCCATAGCCGATGAAGTGTTTACGCACGTTCCTTTTTTACACGGACAAGAGCTGCCCATGATTTATGTAGCTTTTATGACATTCGTTCTCATTATGTCTTCGGTGACCATGGTCTTGGCAGTGGATGCTGGCCATCAAATGAAGAAAAGTAAAGTAATTTGGTACATGTTCTTTACCATTATTGGTGGGGCTATTTTTGTGGGGTCACAAGCATGGGAATGGGCTACTTTTATCCAGGGTGACTACGGCGCGGTTCAGACCAAAGGCGGTAATATTTTACAATTTGGGAGTTATAAATCTGTTGAAGGAGAAGCTGTTTTTAAAAGAATACCGGTTGAAGAATTTGCTATTGCAGGCTCCTCAGAACGAATCCAGCACGAAGGTAAAAGCGGTATTTGGTTTAAATCTGAGGGCAGCCTTGCTGACTATACCGTTAACGATGTGTATCTTGGTTTGTTGGCCAATCCCAATATACTGGTGCGCACCCAAACGATTAACGAAAAAGGCGAAAAGACCGTTTTATCAAGAGAAGAATCTTTGCGCCAACTCAAGACCAACGGCAAGCGCTATGTCAAGGGTGCCAATTTAGAAGTCAATGAGTACGGTGCCCCATTGTTTGCAGATTTCTTTTTTTTTATTACAGGGTTTCATGGTTTTCATGTTTTATCAGGTGTTGTGATAAATATCATTATTTTCTTTAATGTGATTATTGGCACTTACGAGCGCAGAAAAAATTATGAAATGGTTGAAAAAGTAGGCTTGTATTGGCATTTTGTTGATTTAGTTTGGGTTTTCGTATTCACCTTCTTTTACCTTGTTTAAAATAAATACTGAGAATAATGGCAGACCACGCACATAAATTAGAAATTTTTAGAGGACTGATAAAGTTCAAATCCAATACACAAAAAATATGGGGTGTACTTTTACTGCTTTCTATTATTACAGCGGTAGAAGTAGTACTAGGAATCTATAAGCCTGACATTTTAATGGTACCATCCATGAGCCCTTTTGAGGGCGGTGTAGGTGCGACCCTTTTAAACATTACGTTTTCTGCCTTTATTTACACCAAAAGCTTAAACCTTATTTTTATAGTATTGACCATCATAAAGGCTTATTACATTACTTGGGACTTTATGCACATGCGTGACGAAACAAAATCGCTAAGACGTATTGTAGTTTGGACTGCGGTCTTTTTAATTTGCTATCTCATCTTTATTCTACTTCAAGAAGGAAGTTATATAGAATCGGTTTACACCCAAGGCCACGTCAAAAGAGACTTTTAAAGACACTTTGTCTACTTTTTAGCACAATATTTTTTTCTAACCAGATTTTAGCGCCTAATAAAAAAGTGTTAAAACGGATTATTCAGTTTATATCCTCGTTACTATTAATTAATTTTACATTCTAAATCAACGGCCAATGTTTGACTTAAATCTTCAGAATGCTTTAAAGAAAGACCGCGATAGGCGCATAAGTAGCCAAGACTTAAAAGCTTTGGTACAACGTATCTTTGACCATAAAGAAGCCACCAAGGCCCATATTAAATCGAAACTAGTCAAAAAAAACTCCGCTTACCAAAACAGTTTAGCTTTTGATAATCTTGATGTGGATAGGATTTTCCATATTGAGTCCATTGAAAAGTTATGCATCAGGTACCGTCTTAGATTTTTGGACACCCATTTGTTTAAGGGGGACTACCCTCATGAATTATACAGCATCATTCCCGAATTAGAAGCCACCCACGACACCCAATTAGAAAACTTTAAAATAATGGCGCCCTCCAAACTTTTTAGGTTAAAGACTAAAGAAGATCCCTTGCTGTTTGTACCTATTGGTAACGGCTACTATTACCTAGTCCATAAGTGGGGGAATGACCTAAAAACTTACAGAAAATTTCTGGTTTGGCCTTTTAAAAATGTCAATACATTAATATTTACTTCTATCTTCTTAAGCTTTGCGTCCACTGCTGCCAGCGCTTTACTTTTTGATAAGCTTTCAGATACTCAATTGTTCGTAATCTTTGTATTCAATATCAAAACGTTTGTTTTCATTACATTTTATTTGTTGTTCATGATGCGGAAAAATTTTAACGAGTCCATCTGGGACAGTAAGTATAAAAATTAAGAATATATTATAACACAAAAGATTGGCATTATGTCGGTCTTTTATATTTTTGTGCCATGTATGTATCCAAAATAAAAAAGCCCCTGGTTCTTTCCGTCTTGTTTTTTTTGCCGGTGCTTTTCCTGTTATTTTTATATCCCTCTAAACACAATTATGAAACCCTTGATATTGTTCAGACAAATATTCCTGAACTTTACGATTTTAAAACACTTGATGGAGACAGCATCCAGTTGGAAGGTCATTTATCCGTTGTTGGATTTTTGGGCAATAGCCCTATGGATGACGCCACTTTTGCCTTGAATTTAAAGGAGCTCATATATGATAAATTTCTAGGCTTTAAAAGATTTCAGGTATTGGCATTGGTACCTTATTCTGCAAAACATCAAGTTTTAGAATTGAACAAAGAACTCAATGCATTTGCTCCATTGCAATATTGGAAGTTTGCTTTTGGAACTGATAAGGCCATTAGGGAGGCTTATACTAATTTTAAAATAACACGCCCATTAACCCGTAATTTATCATCTCAACATGTGTTTGTCGTTGACAGAGAGCGTCATCAAAGAGGGCGCTTAGACGACCGTATAAAATCTGAAATTGAAAGTAATGCCTTTGTTTACGCCATGACTTCATACGATGTTTTAGAAATTTCAGATTTAAAAAACAAAATGAGTGATGACATCCGCATTTTATTCACAGAATACCGTCAAAAACGAAAGGGTAATTTTAGTTCGACCACCCGCCGAGCCAATGATTTAAAATAATGAACAAAAATAATTATTCATATATAGGCATAGCTTTTACCATACTGGTTTTTGGTATTATTTTTATTCCTAAAATAGTGACACGGGTCCAAGCTGGGGACATCACCAGAACAGAAAGTCGCAGTAAAAATGTCATTTTACAAACGAAAGATTCAACTCCGCTTTCATATCTAATAATTGATGGAGAACGCAAAAAAGTAATGCCCTTTAGTTTTACAAACCAGAATGGTCTAACCATTACCAATAAAGACTTTAATGGGCGTGTTTATTTGGTTGAATTCTTCTTTACGACCTGTCCTACTATTTGTCCGAAAATGAGTCAAAATCTAGTAGACATTCAAAACACATTCCCCAAACGCTCGGATTTTGGGATTGCCTCAATAACGATTAATCCCAATTATGATACGGTTGAAGTATTAAAAAATTATGCAAATCAAAACGGAGTTATCCATCCAAATTGGCATTTTCTTACAGGTAAACAAGAAAAAATTTATAATCTCGCGAATGTTGGGTTTAATCTTTATGCTGCTCAAGTAGAGGGCGCTGCAGGTGGTTTTGAGCATTCGGGTAATTTCGCCCTCATTGACAAAGAGGGGTACATTCGTTCTAGAACGGATGCTTTTGGAAATCCAAAGATATACTACAAAGGCACGGTCAGTCAAAAAGACCAAATAAGCGAAGAAGGGGAATTGGAAGAGATTTCTGCGCTTAAGGAAGACATTTTAAAATTATTAGATAATGAATAATTCTTCCAATAAATACTCAGTATCAAAACTTAAGCTGTGGACAAATATTATCTCGATTTTTATTCCTCTGGCCGTGGCGCTTTTATTTACACTCAAATGGGACCAAGATCAATTAATCTTAATGAAAGAGATCGTTCTGTTTGAGGATTTACCTATTGCACAACCACTTACTTTTCTGCCTCCAATTTATGCTTCCATAAATGCCCTCACGGCCGCCTTGCTCATTGCCGCCTTGATTGCGATTAAAAGCAGGAAAATTTTCCTTCACGAATCTATAATGAAAACAGCCATTAGCTGCTCTGTCGTATTTCTATTGATGTATATTGCCTATCACATAACGAGCGACCCAACCCCCTATGGAGGTAAGGGCGCCATAAAGTATATTTACTACGTTATTTTAATCAGCCATATTTTTCTTTCTGTCGTGGTCATACCTTTGGTGTTGTACAGCTATATAAGGGCCTATTTGGAAGATTATAAAGCCCATAAAAAAATTGTAAAATTTGCCTATCCAGTGTGGTTGTATGTCGCTATCACAGGCGTTGTGGTTTACCTTATGATTTCTCCATATTATACTTAAAATTTGAAGCGCAGAGTTACATATATATTTTTGATTTTTGTGACGTTATTCGCTCAGTCTCAGTGTGCAATGTGTCGTGCTGTTTTAGAAAGTGAAGCTGGGCAAACCACTGCCAAAGGCGTCAACGATGGTATTGTCTATTTGATGTTGATTCCTTACATTCTAATGGGAGGTTTGGCGCTTGTTACCTATCGCTATTTTAAAAAGGTTTCCAAAAAAAATTAAAATCCTTCATAATTAAAAAAATTCCTTTAAACCTAGATTTAGAGAGATTAATATTTTTAAATGGCAAATAAGTTGATGTTTCGCTTTCCATTTTAAATATTAATAAAATTGCCAAAGTCCATTTCACATTGATGAAGCAACCGCCTTTTGTCACAGTTTTTTATTTTTACGAAGTCTTTTTAAGCATTGGCTTGTTTATTTAAAAAGTTGTTATTGGGATTTTTGGGAATTCATAAGCAGGATTTTATCAAATTAAAACTTGTTTTGGGTCTTAACTTTTGGGACGAAGACTTATGCTAATATTGAATGTAGATAAAATAATTTTAGTTCTATAAAACTCAATTAATATTCATTTATGTAACAAAATTCAGATTTTAACGTCCTAACAATACAAATAAATTAAATCATAAATGCTCAAAATTGAAAAACTACACAAATCTTATCCTATTGGTAATTCTAGTCTTCATGTTTTAAAGGGAATTGACTTATTTGTTGAAAAGGGCGAGATGGTAGCGATTATGGGTTCTTCAGGCTCCGGAAAATCTACCTTACTAAATATTATTGGGATGCTGGATGAGGCCGATGAAGGTAGCTATATATTAGACGAGGTCCCCATTAAAAATCTCAGCGAAAAAAAAGCGGCTATGTATAGAAATAAGTTTTTGGGGTTTATATTTCAGTCCTTCAACCTTATCAACTATAAAAATGCATTAGAAAACGTTGCATTGCCCTTATACTATCAAGGCTTAAAAAGAAAAAGCCGACAAGAGAAAGCCAAATTTCATTTGGAAAAAGTAGGTCTATTAGATTGGGCCTTACATTTGCCAAGAGAGCTTTCTGGCGGACAACAACAACGTGTTGCCATCGCCCGGGCCTTGGCATCAAACCCTAAACTTTTACTTGCAGACGAGCCAACAGGCGCTCTTGACAGCACAACTTCTTATGATATCATGGCTTTTTTGCAACAGCTCAATGAAGAAGGGAAAACTATTTTAATTGTAACCCATGAGCAAGATATTGCCAATATGTGTAAACGTATCGTACGATTAAAGGATGGCCTAATCATTGAAGACAATTTTGTAAAACAATTAAGAGCGACTACTGATGTTTGATATAGACTTTTGGCGGGAGGTATTTCAAAGTATTGATAAAAACCGCACCCGCAGTTTACTTTCTGGCTTTACAGTTGCCTTTGCGATTTTACTTTTTGCCGTTCTTTTTGGTTTGGCAAATGGCCTCAACAATACATTTTCTGAAGCATTTGTTGATGATGCAGCCAATTCTATTTTTATTCGTTCAGGTCGCACCACCAAAGCACACAAGGGGCTTCAAGCAGGACGGCGTATTCAATTTAAAAATGAAGATTTTGACTATATAAAGACTGATTTTGAGCCCAGTATAGAATTTATAACTTCAAGAATTTACCGTAATGTAGTGGCCAGTTATAAAAACGAAAAAAATAATTATTTATTAAGAGCTGTCCACCCCGATCATCAATTCTTAGAAAAAACAAAGATATCGAAAGGGCGCTACCTGAACCAGATGGACATGCAAAACAGCACCAAAGTGATTGTTATTGGAGATCTGGTGCGACAAGATTTATTTCTCAAAGATCAAAATGTCGTAGGTAATTACATCAACTTAAGTGGTATTTCTTATAAAGTTGTAGGCGTTTTTAAAGATGACGGTGGCGATGACGAAGAGCGCATTATTTACATGCCGCTTACAACGGCACAAGACATATATGGCAATAATGATTACGTGGATCAAATCAACTTAACCTACAATCCAGTATTAGACTTGAATCAAGCCATTGATTTTGGGCTAGATTTAGAAAAGCAACTTAAAGCACGCTTTACAGTGGCAAAAAATGACCAGCGTGCCATAAGAATTTCTAATATGGCCATGCAAAATAAAGGAATCAATCAAATGACTTCGGTTTTGGGTATTTTAATTCTGATCATTGGTTTTGGGACTCTAATTGCAGGCGTTGTTGGCATTAGTAACATTATGATTTTTATTGTTAAAGAGCGTACCAAAGAAATTGGAATTAGAAAGGCTTTGGGCGCTTCCCCCAGGTCTATAATTTCCATCATTCTAGTTGAATCTGTTTTTATTACAACCTTAGCGGGTTATTTTGGATTGCTAATAGGGGTGGGTTTACTGGAGTGGGCAAGCCCTCTACTAAAAACCTATTTTATAACAGATCCAAGTGTCAGTCAAACTTTGGTTTTAATGGCCACTTTTACACTAATCATTGCCGGTGCGATTGCTGGCTATTTACCGGCAAAGAAAGCCTCCCAAATCAAACCCATTGTGGCCCTAAGAGACGAATGATAGTATGAAATTTTTATTTGAAAGCGATACCTGGAAAGAAGTGTACGACAGTTTGACTAAAAACAAGGTTCGTACGTTCATCACAATGATTGGAGTTTGGTGGGGGATATTATTGCTTATCGCTCTTTTAGGCGCCGCTCGAGGAATGGAAAATTCTTTTAATCGAATTTTTGGAGATTTTGCTACCAACAGTGTTTTTATTTGGGGTCAAAATACCAGCATTCCCTTTAAAGGGTTTCAAGAAGGAAAAATGGTTCGCCTTAAACTGTCCCATGTTCATAAAATAAAAGATAATATTGAAGGTGTAGAACTTGTAGTCCCCAGGAGTCGCAGTCAAGCGTTGGTGGTCCGTAATTTTCTTTCTGGGCGTTATGGTGTCAATGGAGATTACCCATTGCTAGATCAAATTCAAAAGAAAAAGATGCTGCGTGGTCGCTTTATCAATCAAAATGACATTAATAGCAAGCGAAAGTCGGCGGTCATTTCCGAGGATGTTTACAAACAACTTTTTGATAAAAACGAAAATCCCATTGGGCGGTACGTTAAACTGAATAGCATGAATTTCACAGTGATTGGGGTTTTCCAAAACGAAAATGTGGATATGGGGCCTTCTAGTGATATTCACATTCCTTTCACCACGTTTCAGCAGATTTACAACCGCGGCGATCGCATTGGCTGGATGGTTGTGACAGGCAAGCCTGAGTACAATATCAAACAGATTGAGGAAGACATAAAATTACTGCTGCGCAATTTGAATAAAATACATCCAAGAGATAAAAGGGCGCTAGGCAGTTTTAACCTAGGTAAAGAATTTGCAAAAATTACAGGCTTTCTAAAAGGGATGCAATTTTTAACATGGTTTGTAGGAATCGCAACCTTAATTGCCGGTGTTTTTGCCATTGGAAACATATTACTGATTACGGTTAAAGAACGTACCAAAGAAATTGGGGTTCGGCGCGCCTTAGGCGCTACCCCTTTTGAAATTAAACGTCAGATTGTGTTGGAAGCCGTATTTTTAACCTTACTTTCAGGTGTTTTAGGTATCATTACAGGAGGTTGGATTCTTATTGTAATAGATAAAGTTTGGGGACAAGGCGACGATGCCACCCTCGTCAATGCGTCCGTTTCCATAGCCGTGGTATTTGTAGCCCTTGCCTTATTGGTGTTATTAGGGACATTAATTGGTTTGATTCCGGCATTCAAAGCTACAAGAGTTAAACCCATAGAAGCATTAAGAGAAGAATAATTAAATTAACACAATGAATAAAACAGTCAGAATTATTTTAGGAATCGTCTTACTTATCCTTTTGGTATTTGTATTGAAATACTTTAAAGATTCAAACAAAAAAGACGTTATCGATTATAAAACAACCCAACCCTTTTACACTTCCTTGGATACAAAAATTGTAGCTACTGGGAAGTTAAATCCGGAGGAAGAAATTGAGCTTAAACCTCAAATTTCAGGAATTGTCGACAAAATATTAGTTGAAGAAGG
>CEWG01227816.1_pt1 | contig 10047 bp, 7 predicted proteins | sample 361411 | NCBI WGS metagenome assembly CEWG01 (sample SAMEA2622173, study PRJEB7988) | marine metagenome | biome: marine biome (ENVO:00000447); feature: surface water layer (ENVO:00002042); material: "saline water (ENVO:00002010), including plankton (ENVO:xxxxxxxx)" | depth 5 m | reverse complement strand
TAGTTCTGTTTCTGCGTGGTCTTCTACACAGACATTTACAACAGCTAGCCCTTGTACCCCTCCAACAAATCCAGACGAATTAAATATTACAAATAACTCTGCGGATTTAGTTTGGGATGCTGTTACAGGAGCATGGGGTTATAGAGTTATGTATTTGGAGAATGGAGCAGCCTGGAATACTAAAGTAATAGACACAGTAAATGCTAATATTAATTCTATTTCTTTACTAAATCCAAATACAACTTATAAATGGAAAGTTAGAAGTATGTGTAATTCTAATGGATCTAATAACTCTTCATGGACTAGTTGGCAATATTTTACAACAAATAATACAAATAGAATAATTGCAGAAAATATTAATACACTTGCTGATTTAAATGTATATCCAAATCCAACAGATAAATTTATTAATATAAGCTTTATTTCTACAGAGCTTAATAATTATCAAATAGCTTTAATAGATTCTTATGGTAAAATGGTATTTGAAGACCAAAAGAAGGAATTTATTGGAGAATATGTTAATTTAATAGATCTAAGTAAGTACTCACCTGGTATTTATATATTTAAAATTAAGACTAAAGATCAAACAATACATAAAAAAGTAGTGTTGCAACGATAATATTTAATAAATCTAATTATATTTGCATCCGAGAATGAATTGGAAGAGGCTACAAGCCTCTTCTTTTTTTGGGTTCTATCATGATTAATAATATAGCAGTAAAAAAAGTAGCAGAGAAAAAAATAAATGATATAGGTGGTTTTCTAGTAGATTTAAAAATATCTACATCAAACGTTGTATCGTTATCTTTCGATAAGATGGATGGAGTGAAATTTGATGATTGTTTTAAAATAACTAAATTTATTGAAGACCATTTTGATAGGGATATTGAGGATTATGAGCTAAATGTGTCTTCTGCAGGAATAGATAATCCTTTTAAAGTTGAGCAACAGTATATCAAAAATATAGGTAATTTGGTTAATGTTTTATTAATTAATGGGAAAAGAAAAAGTGGTAAAATTTTATCTTATAAAAATAATAAATTAACAATAGAGATAATAAAAAAGCAAAAAAGAACTAAAAAGGATAATATAATAGAAGAAATAGTTATCCCTGAAAACGAAATAAAAGAAACTAAACTTAAAATAAAATGGAAGTAGAAAATTTAATTGAATCATTTTCAGAATTTAAAGAGGTTAAAAATATTGACCGAGAAACAATGATGAATATTTTACAAGATGTATTTAAATCAGTTTTAGCAAAAAAATACGAAGAACAAGGTGATTTTGATGTTATTATTAATGTTGATAAAGGCGATTTAGAAATTTGGAAAAATAGAACAGTGGTAGAAGATGGCTCAGTTGAACATCCTATTTCACAAATATCGCTATCAGAGGCTCTAAGAATAGAAGATGACTATGAGATAGGAGAAGAGGTTTCTGAGCAAGTTAGTTTTGAATCAGAATTTGGAAGAAGGCAAGTTTTATCAATACGCCAACACTTAATGGCACGAATATCCGATCAACACAGAGATGAATTAATGAAAAGGTATGAAGATAGAATTGGAGAAATAATACATGGAGAGGTATATCAAATTTGGAGAAATGAAATTCTTTTACAAGATGATGAAGGAAATGATTTGTCTTTACCAAAAGATCAGCAAATTCCAAAAGATTTTTTTAAGAAGGGAGAAAATGTAAGAGCTGTCATTAAAGAGGTGAATTTGAAAAATAATAAGGCAAATATTGTTTTGTCTAGAATTGCACCAGAGTTTATTATGCGATTATTTGAACAAGAGGTGCCAGAAGTATTTGATGGAATTATTACTATTAAAGAGGTAGTACGTGTTCCCGGAGAAAGAGCCAAGGTTGCTGTTGAGTCTTATGATGATAGAATTGACCCTGTTGGAGCTTGTGTTGGTGTTAAAGGTTCTAGAATTCATGGAATAGTACGTGAATTAAGAAATGAAAACATAGATGTTGTTAATTTTACTGAAAATAAACAACTCCTGATTAGTAGAGCATTATCACCTGCAAAAATACAATCTGTAACTTTGGATGATGATAAAATGAGAGCTGCAGTTTATATGGACGCAGATCAGGTTTCATTAGCTATCGGTCGAGGGGGTCATAACATCAATTTAGCTGGAAAAATTACAGGATATGATATAGATGTATATCGCGATACTGATAATATAGAAGATGATGTGGCCATTGATGAATTTTCAGACGTTTTAGAAGAATGGGTTATAGATTGTCTTAAAGAAATTGGTTGTGACACTGCTAAAAGTGTTCTTGCTTTATCTGTAAATGAGCTAGTATCTAGAACTGATTTAGAACAAGGCACTATAGAAAATGTTTTAGAAGTTTTAAATGCAGAATTCGAGGATTAAATAAAATTAAATTTTCATATTATGTCAAATAAAGAAACTGTAAGATTAAATAAATTAGTTAAAGAATTTAATGTTAGTATTGATAGAATTTTTGGTTTTTTAGAATCCAAGGGAATCAAAGATTTAAAACCTAATTCAAAAGTATCTCATGATATTTATATGGATTTGTTAGGGGAGTTTGATACAGAAAAAAAAGCAAAATTATCTGCTGAGTTATTAGCTAAAGAACAAGAATTAGCTAGAGCTGAGGAGATTATTAAACAACAAGAAGCTGAAAAAGCAGAAGAAGCTAGATTAGAAAAATTAAAAATAGAGAATGAGAAGAAGAAAAAAGCAGCAGATGAAGAAGAAAAAAGAAATAAGGTAATTCAAAAAGAATCAAATAATTTAGAAAACAATAAAGCCAACTCCGATAATAACGATGGACATTTAATCAAAGCCAAAGCCCAAAAGTTAAAAGGGCTTAAACAAACTGGAGAAAAGATTGACTTAGATAAATTTAAAAGTGTATCACCACCCAAAAAGAAGAGAAATAGAATTGTAAAAGAAAAAATTGATCCAAAAAAATTTAAAAAACCATTTACTAAAAAGGCTCCTGTTGTTGAAATATCTGCGGAAGAGGCTCAGAAAAGAGTTAGAGAAACTCTTGCTAAATTACAGAGCTCTGGAAAAACATCGTCAGTAAAAAATAGAAGAGAAAAGAGACAAGCACATAGAGAACAAGTAGCAGAAGAAAACTCACAAAAAGCTGCTTTAACAAAAACAATTAAGATTACAGAATTTGCCACCGCAAGTGAATTAGCAAGTATGATGGATGTATCAGTTACAGATATTGTAACCACTTGTATGGGGTTAGGAATGATGATAAGTATAAATCAAAGAATTGACGCAGAAACAATTCAATTGTTAGCAGAAGATTTTGGCTATAATGTTGAGTTTGTTGGTGCGGATGTACAAGAATCTATAGAAGAGGTAATTGATTCTGAAGAAAACATGCAATCAAGAGCTCCAATTATAACCATAATGGGACACGTAGATCACGGAAAAACTTCTTTGATGGACCATATCAGGCAAACTAATGTAATTGCTGGAGAGAGTGGAGGAATCACTCAACATATTGGAGCATATGAAGTTACACTTGATAATGGTAAAAGAATTTCTTTTCTTGATACACCAGGACACGAAGCTTTTACAGCAATGAGAGCAAGAGGAGCTGAAGTTACAGATATTGTTGTCATTGTTATCGCAGCAGACGATAGAGTTATGCCTCAAACAAAAGAAGCTATAAGTCATGCTCAAGCTGCTGGTGTTCCAATAATTTTTGCAATAAATAAAATTGATCGACCAACATCTGATTCTGAAAAAATAAAAGGAGAATTAGCGGAACTGAATTTTTTAGTAGAAGACTGGGGGGGTAAATATCAATCCCAAGATCTTTCTGCTAAAACAGGTGAAGGAGTTAAAGAAATTCTTGATAAGATTTTATTAGAAGCTGAAATGTTAGATTTAAAAGCTAATCCTAATAGGTTAGCTCAGGGAACTGTGGTTGAGGCTTCATTAGACAAAGGAAAAGGATATTTATCTACAATTTTAGTTCAAACAGGAACATTAAAAATTGGAGATTATGTTCTTGCAGGATCATTTTCTGGAAAAGTTAAAGCATTATTAAATGAAAGAGGAGAATCTCAATACACAGTAGGACCATCTACACCTGTTGTTTTGTTAGGACTTGATGGAGCTCCAACAGCTGGGGATAAATTCCATGTTATGGAAAGTGAACAAGAAGCGAAAAAAATAGCGACAAAAAGAGCACAGTTACAGAGAGAACAAAATGTTAGAACACAAAAGCATCTTACTTTAGATGAAATTGGTAGGAGAATTGCACTTGGAGGATTCAAAGAAATTAATGTTATAGTAAAAGGAGACGTTGATGGTTCTATCGAGGCTCTTTCTGATTCGCTTCAACAATTATCTACAGATGAAATAAAAGTAAATATTATTCAAAAGGCAGTTGGCCCTATTTCCGAATCTGATGTTATGTTAGCTGCAGCTTCAGATGCAATAATTATTGGTTTTCAGGTAAGACCTTCCCTAAAAGCTAGAAAGCTAGCAGAGCAAGAGCAAATTGATATTAGACTTTATTCAATTATATATAAAGCAATTGAAGAACTGAAATTAGCAATGGAGGGGATGCTTTCTCCTGATTTAGAGGAAAAAATTGTTTGTAATATTGAGGTGCGAGATATTTTTAAAATTTCTAAGATAGGAACTATTGCTGGCTGTATGGTTCTTGATGGATCTTTAACTAAGAATACAGGCGTTAGGGTTATTAGAGATGGAGTGGTAGTGTATACAGGTAATTTATCTTCTTTAAAACGTTTTAAGGATGATGTAACTGAGGTTAAAAAAGGCTATGAGTGCGGTCTGTCAGTAGAAAACTATAATGATATAAAAGTTGGTGATATTATTGAAGGCTATGAAGAAGTTGAAATTAAAAGAAAATTAAAGTAGTTTTTTTATTTACTAATTTTCATGTTTAATAGGGTGAGCTGCGGGAAAATGAGTTTTAATTATGTTTCTTATTTTTAATGCTTCATTTTTTGTTTGAAAATCACCTGCCAAAAGTTTGTAGTATGGAGATTCAAAAATTATTAATGTAGAGATTTCAGGATAAAGATTGTTAAATTTTATTTTATATGGAACAATATCACCGCGTTTAGATGTAAATTTGATTTGTAACTTCCAATTTGTTTTTTTATTTTTTATTATTCTTTTATATTTTGACACTAACTCATATATATCGTTATTAGTGCTACTATTTGTATTATGAATTGTGTCAACTTTACATATAGAAGTAAAAGGAAGTATTAAAAAAATTAATATGAATCTTTTCATATTTCAAAATTATAAAATAATTTGATTTTTCTTTTTTTATTATTGCATAATGAGAAATATTTTTAAATATAAATTTTTTGATGAAAGCAAATTGCTTATTGGACTACTAAATGCATCAAAAAAAGAGCAATTTGTGAGTATTCTTACTTCTAATTCAAATAAAAAAGCAAAATCACTTCCTAAAGAATATGTAAATTTTAATATTATTGCAGCAGTAGGGTGTATTTCTAAGATAGCTTCTAATAAAAATTCTTTAAAAAAGATACGAGAGTTCTCTGATTCTAAAAAGGATTGGTTGTTTGGTTACCTGTCATATGATTTAAAAAATGAAATTGAGAATCTTTATTCCAAGAATTTAGACAATTTTTCTGCAGATAATTTATGTTTCTTTTGTCCAAAATATGTTCTCTTATACAAAAACAACTATTTAGAAGTACACACTTATGAGTGTCGAGAAAAATGTGATGATTTTATTTTGAATTTTAAATTTGATAAATTAAAAATACAGCAAAAATCTATTAGTTTAAAAAGTAGAGACTCTAAAGCATTATATCTTAAAAAGATTAATAAAATAATGCAACATATTAAGAAGGGAAACATTTATGAGATGAATTATTGTCAGGAATATTTTGCAGATAATGTAAGTATTTTTCCTGAAACATTTTTTTGGCATTTAAACAAGAAAATGGAAATGCCATTTTCTTGTTATATGAAAATAAAGGACAAATATATCATTTCATCAAGTCCGGAGAGATACATTAAAAAAACACGTGATACAATATTATCTCAACCAATAAAAGGAACTATAGCGAGAGGATTAAATAAGCAAGAGGATGATAAATTAAAAAAAATGTTATTAGAAAGCACAAAAGATATTGCTGAAAATATCATGATTACTGATTTAGTTAGAAATGATTTGTCTATTACCGCTCGTAAATCTTCCGTTAAAGTTGATGATTTATGTTCTGTATTTTCTTTTAAAAGAATCCATCAAATGATTACTTCTATTACTTCTAAGTTAGATAATAACTTTGATTATGTTGATGTCATAGAATCAACATTTCCGATGGGCTCTATGACTGGTGCACCAAAAATCAAAGCAATGGAGTTAATCGAGAAATTTGAGACATTTAAAAGAGGTTTTTTTTCAGGTTCGGTTGGCTATATTAATCCTAATTTAGATTTTGATTTTAATGTCATTATAAGAACAATTTTATATTGTTCTTCTAAAAAATACCTTTCTCTTCCTGTTGGAAGTGCAATTACTATTAATTCAGACTCAATTACTGAATATGAAGAATGTTTAGTGAAAATTAAGCCAATTTTAGAAATTTTAAATCTTCATTTAAATGATTGATAAAATTGAAAAATATATTAAGGAAAAAAAATTATTTTCTAAGAAAGATAGATTGTTACTAGCGATAAGTGGTGGAGCAGATAGTGTTTGTTTATTTTATATTTTAAAAAAATTAGATTATCACATAGAATTAGCTCATTGTAATTTTCAATTAAGAGGAAGGGAATCAATCGAAGATGAAGAGTTTATAACATCTTTAGCTGAGAAATATAATGTCAATTTATATCTAAAAAGATTTAATACAAATGAATATGCTAAAACAAATCAAGTTTCTATACAAGTGGCAGCAAGAAATTTGAGATATGATTGGTTCGAAAAATTATTAAAAAAATATAATTTAAATAAAATTGTTATAGCACACAATAATGATGACAAGATCGAGACTTTTTTTATTAATCTTTTGAGAGGAACAGGATTAAAGGGCCTGACAAGCATGAAAGCAAAAGCTGGTAATATTGTTAGGCCATTACTCATATTATCAAGACAAAATATTGAATCTTACTTAGATGAAATAGATGCAGATTATCGTTTAGATAGTAGTAATCAAGATATTAAATATTTAAGAAATAAAATTCGTCATAATTTAATACCCGTATTTAAAGATATAAATCCAGATTTTAAGAAAATTATGACAAAAAATATTTCTAACCTTAATTCCATAAATAGAATAATTGATGAAAATATTCTGCAGTTAAAACAAAAGTTAATTTTTCAAGAAAATGAAACATATAAAATTAATATTAAAAATATACTCAATTTAAAAAATACCGAGATTACTATGTACCATGTTTTTTCTGAATATGGTTTTACACAGATTGATAAAATTATAAAAGCATGTAAATCACAAAGTGGAAAGATCTTTTATTCCAAAAATTATCAGTTAGTAATAGATAGAGAATATATTATTATTGAAAAGATAGAATACTTCGAAACTGAAAGAGATATATTGATTTCAGAAAATCTAATTAATTATCCAATTTCAATGTCACTAAGGGTTTTAAATAAGCCTATTGAATATAATGTTAATTGTGCAAATTTAGATTTTGACAAATTATCATTTCCTCTTAAATTAAGAAAATGGAAAAAAGGAGATAGATTTCAGCCATTAGGAATGAATAATTTTAAAAAATTAAGCGATTATTTTATTGATCAAAAATATTCTATTTTAGAAAAAAAAAGACAATGGATATTATGCTCTGGCGATGATATTATCTGGATTGTTGGAAACAGAATTGATGAGAGATATAAGGTTGAAAGTTATACAAAAAAAGTGTACATTGCAGAAATATTAGATAACTAATAATTTTAATAAAAAATTTAATTTTCATTAATATTTAATTATAAAAAATGAGTATTTTCAAAAAAAGTATACAGTTAAAAAATCTAAAAAAAATAAGAAATAAAATATTATTATTAATATTTGTGTTATTTGGATTTACCACAAATGCTGAAATTTTTGACCCTATTTCTTGGCAGTTTTCCCAAACTAAAATCTCTGAAAATAAAGTTGAGCTTCGATTTAGAGCTTCGATAGATGAAGGGTGGCATTTGTATTCACAAGATATTGAAGAGTCACCTCCAGCAACTACTTTTTCTTTTATAATTAATGGAGATACTTCAATTATTAAGGTAGAAGAACCTGAATCAATTCAGGAATATGATCCAAATTTTGATATGATTTTAAAGTATTTTAAAGATGAAGTTGTCTTTAAATATAATATTGATATCTCAAATTTAACAAACAATACAGTAGGTGGTTATATTGATTTTATGCTATGTGATGAAGCACAGTGTTTACCTCCTGATTATATAGAGTTTTCTTTTGAGGTCAAAGAAGAGTCTGAACAAGCTACAAAGGAGACTAAAGAAAATAAAGGTCGATTATTACTGTTTTTATCTGCTTTAGGAGCTGGTTTATTAGCCGTTTTAATGCCATGTACTTTTCCAATGATTCCTATGACTGTTTCTTTTTTTACAAAACAATCAAAAAATAGAGTAGAATCAATTAAAAATGCAGTTTTTTACGGAATATCAATTATTATTATTTATGTTATAGTAGGAGTAGGAGTAGCATCTATCTTCGGATCAGACTCTGCAAATCTTATGGCTAATAATATTTATTTTAATATTGGATTTGCAGTGTTATTATTGATTTTTGGAGCTTCTTTCTTAGGGGCCTTTGAACTTGAATTACCTTCGTCCTGGACAAATAAAAGTGCGGAAAAAGAAGGAAAGGGAGGCTATTTAGGTATTTTCTTTATGGCATTAACATTGGTTCTAGTTTCTTTCTCTTGCACAGGCCCGCTGGTAGGTGTGGTTTTAGTTAAAGCAGCTTCAGGAGAAATATTGGACCCAGTTATAGGTATGTTTGGATTTGCTCTGTCTTTATCTATTCCCTTTGTCTTATTTGCTTTGTTTCCTAATTGGTTAAGTTCGCTTCCTAAATCTGGTGGATGGCTTAACTCTATTAAAGTTGTTTTAGGATTTTTAGAAATTGCCTTTGCGTTTTATTATTTATCCAAAGCAGATTTAATCGATGGTGAAGCTTTTATTTCAAGAGAGATGTTTATAGCCATTTGGATTATGATATTTGGTTCATTAACACTTTATTTATTAGGTTTCATAAAGTTTTCACATGATTCTGATATTAAGCATTTATCAGTTAGTAGATTTTCTCTCGCGTTGATAACAGGAGTATATACTATATATATGATTCCTGCTTTATGGGGTGGGCCAGCTAAACTGATGTTTGGGATGCCCCCGGATGTTAACCATGCAGAAAGCCAATATGGGATAGGAAACTCTTTTTATGAAAATAACGTTTCAGAATTAATGGACGAAATAGAAATTTTACGACAACTTATTATTCAATCTTCAAATGGAGAAATAAATGAACAAGATTTTGATCTTCAAAAAAAGTTACAAGAAAGTAGAGTATTAGGTCCTCAGAGAATAAAAGTTTTTAAAAATTATGAAGATGGTTTAAAATACGCTAAACTTGTAAACAAACCTATAATGTTAGATTTTACTGGACATGCATGCGTAAATTGTAGACAAATGGAAAGTAATATTTGGTCAGATTCCGAAATAAAAAGAATCTTGAAAGATGAGTTAGTTGTTATATCATTGTATGTCGATGAGACTAATAAATTACCTAAAGAAGAGCAATATGAAACAAAGCTTGCAGGAAAAAATAAAAAGGTAAGAACTATAGGAGATAAATGGATGGTTTTTCAAGCTGAAAAATATGGAAATAATTCTCAACCTTATTATGTTTTTTTAGATACAAGTGAAAAACAATTAATTGAAAATGCAAATTATCAGGACTACGGCTCAGTTAATTTATTTAAAGATTGGTTAAATAGAGGTTTAGAAGCATTTGAAGAATAGTTAAAACAGTTAAAA
>CEWG01026844.1_pt1 | contig 10047 bp, 6 predicted proteins | sample 361411 | NCBI WGS metagenome assembly CEWG01 (sample SAMEA2622173, study PRJEB7988) | marine metagenome | biome: marine biome (ENVO:00000447); feature: surface water layer (ENVO:00002042); material: "saline water (ENVO:00002010), including plankton (ENVO:xxxxxxxx)" | depth 5 m | reverse complement strand
GTTCATTTAGAAAGACTACTTTCTGATGCCAGACAAGATCTCGCTGCCCAACAATCGTCACTATCTCACGAGGAACGAGCCAATCTCGAGAAAGAATCATCGCAACTTAGAGAATTAACCTCACAGCAAGATGAGGTCATCGGTGAAATGGAGGGGCGAATTTCCCAAATGGTTGAGGCCTTAGAAAGGGCTGCTGAAGCCGGTTTAACCTCGGTAACCGCAGACGAGGTTCGTAGTTTGAAAAGTCAGCTTGATTCAATGACCAAACAATATGAGGTAGAACAAGCCAGCAACAAAGCTTTGGAAGAAGAACGTCAAAGATTAAGAGATATTGCAGACAGATTACGCGGTTTGTTAGATGCTCGTGACGGTCGACTAGCAGAACTCGAAGAACAATTGGAGAGGGTTATGCAAGGCCCTCGTTCAGTATCTGCTGAACATGATTACTTAGTGGAGCAAATCGAGGAATTAAAACGTCGATTACTTGAACGAAATCGAGAATATGAATCTCTAAGAAGAAGGGAAAGAAGATTGCATAATGATGTCTTTGAAAGGGATGAAAGAATTCAACAAATGTCTCTAACACTAGGAGATATGGAATCTGCATTGCAAGATAGGACTGCTGAATTACGAGAAATTGAAGGTCAAAGAGAAACCATGACTCATGAATTGGATGCAGTTCGTCGAGGAGAAAGAACACGAGAAGTTGTGGGAAGAGTTTTTGCCGATTCCTTATCTTTAGTTAGAAGCCATGATGAAAGAGAAATGATGCGAGAAAACTATGCTAATGCCCCGGATGTTGAACGTAAATTATCAACTCCTGAATTAAAGGATATGGCTCACCTTGCTGAAGGCGGAAGAGTAGATTTAGAAGTAGATGAAATCGAAATTGAAAAGGGAATAGATGTTGATACCAATCGACCTGCCGCACCTGGTGGCAGTGGTGACCCGGTAATTTTTGATGATGAAGACTAAGGGTGAGAAGTTTTGACTTCTCAGGATATCGATGTCTTGTTGATAGACGGTCATTGTGGCTTATGTTCACGATTAGGTTCCTTTTTGAATAAGCGTTTGTCTAACTCTGAAGAACTACAAATTATCGCTCAAGAGGATGAAGATGGAGTAAACATACTGTCTAATTTGACAGATGAAATCAGAAAAATTGACTCGGTTATTTTAATTCGTAAAGGACAAGTATACTATTATTCATCCGCAGGGATAAGATGCCTGTTATATCTTAACTGGTGGTGGAAAATGTGGTACCCATTTATGTGGATGATCCCATTACCAATAAGGAATCTAGTTTATCGAATAATTTCTAAAAATAGGAATAAACTATTCAGGAATTGAGAGCCGAAATTACCGATGTTAATTTTGCTCTAAGGTCGTCCAGGTTATCGGCCTGCTCGGTCAATGTTCCAGTTACAATCCAATCCGCCCCAGCCTTTGCAGCAATTATAGCCTGTTCGGGAGTCCTAATTCCGCCACCAACCAACAATACCAAATCATCGCATTTTGATGCACTGTTAATCAAGGATGGGTTTACTTGGCTATCTGCCCCGCTACCAGCTTCCAAGTACAAGATTTTGAATCCATACATAGACGCAGTAAGAGCATAGGAATGCACTAAATCGATATCGTCTGGTTGGATTAATTCTGCTTCGCCAACCTCGCCAACCCTGCCCCCAGGAGAGCAGACGACATACCCAGTGGGCAGGGGCTCAACACCAAATTTTTTCAAATAAGGGGCACCTCTTAATTGCTCACCAACCAAGAATTTCCTGCTTTTTGAATTCATTAACATCATGAATGTGATTGCATCTGCTGCTGGTGAAAGTGCGTGGGCGCCTCCCGGGAAAAGTACCACCGGAATTTTCCATGAGTCTTCATTTCCATTTGGGTCTTGACTCGCAGCAAAGACACGCAATTCTAGAGATTCTTGAATGGCAACACATGTAGCGTGAACTACCTCATCTGGCGTATCGGTTGAACCACCGACAAATATCATTTCAGTGCCGCATTCAACTGCCACCATCGCTCTATTAGCGGCGACTTCTGGGTCTTGCTTGGCTGGGTCTATAAGGGTAATATGTCGGGTCTTTCCTGATTTTGTAGAGATGTAGGAAAGTGTGGTCTCCTCGTCCCTCAACATATGACTCCCCCATCCCACGGTTCGCTTGCCGTTCCATATGTATTACGGGTGATATGGTCGTTATCATAGTGTTATCAACCCCCGTGATGACGGGTGGACATGGGGGAAGTTGGGCCATTTAGGAGATTGTTACAACACACCTCTTCCCACAAGAAAACAATCCGGCTGGCTTCCGCTTGTTCAATAATTAACAAGATTTGGGACTTAGCCCCGCCGTTACTGATCGGATTGGCTGTTGATGTAGTTGTGTTGCAGGAAAATTCCTTTCTTGGTGGGCTAGGTTTTGTCGACCCTTGGAATCAATTGGTTTTACTTTCAATTGTAACATTCATCGTCTGGGGTTTTGAGTCATTATTCGAATATTTCTTTGGGATACTTTGGCGTAATCTTGCTCAAACGGTACAACATGAACTGAGATTAGACACATTTAATCATGTGCAAAAACAGGGGATGGGGTGGTTTGATGAAAGACAAAAAGGTGATATTTTAGCAATACTAAATGATGACATAAATCAATTAGAACGATTTCTAGACAAGGGCGCTAATGACCTCCTGCAGGTCGCTACTACAGTAATCGTTGTAGGTGCTATTTTTATTGCAATCTCTTGGAAAATTGCTTTATTTGCTGTTCTGCCAATCCCAATTATCATATGGGGGTCGTTCAAATACCAGAGGAGTCTTGAACCAAGATATGCTAAAGTTAGAGACTCGGCAGGTAAAATGAATGCACTGCTGGAGAACGATTTATCCGGTATGTCCACTATACAATCATTTACTGCTGAAGAAAGAGAAACTATCAGAGTCAGGGATTTGAGTAATGATTACCGAGATGCAAACAGAGATGCTATTCGTTTATCTGCAGCATTTACACCCTTAATTAGAATGGCAATATTGTGTGGTTTCACCGCTACTTTGCTGCTCGGAGGGTGGTTGACACTGGAAGGAAAATTGGCTATAGGAGCGTATTCTGTGCTTGTTTTTATGACCCAAAGATTACTTTGGCCGTTAACTAGGCTAGGTGAGACATTCGATTTATACCAAAGAGCGATGGCATCTTCGACAAGAGTGCTTGACGTACTTAAGTCACCAATGGAACTTACCAGTGGAGACTTTATTCCTGAAAAGGAATCGGTGGCCAATTCAAACATAATTTTGCAAAATGTAGAATTCGGTTATCCAGGGCGTGACAAAATATTTTCCGGAATAGATTTAGAAATTGCAGCGGGCAAGACACTGGGGGTTGTTGGGTCGACTGGTTCAGGTAAGACTACATTAGTGAAACTAATCCTGAGATTTATTGACGTTAACGCCGGTGAAATAACTTGGGTTAAGAAAAATACTAAACATTGGAATTTAAAATCGTTGAGATCTTCTATCGCATTAGTCGATCAACACATTACATTGTTTCCTACTACTATTTATGAAAACATAAAATATGGAAATCCAGAAGCCAATGAAGATGATGTAAAACAAGCTGCCATGATAGCAGAAGCTGCAGAGTTCATTGAGAAACTACCTATGGCTTGGGAAACAATGATTGGAGAAGGAGGACACAGGCTCTCTGGCGGTCAACGGCAGAGACTGGCAATCGCTAGAGCAGTATTGAAAGATGCACCTCTATTAGTCCTCGATGAAGCGACATCGGCGGTTGATAATGAAACCGAGGCGGCTCTGCAACGGTCAATCGAAAAAGTCTCTAAGAATAGGACTACAATTATCATCGCACACAGATTATCGACCATCCGTAATTGTGATAGGATAATTGTATTAGATGAAGGGGTCATAAAAGAGGATGGTCGTCATGAGGATTTAGTCGACAAAAACGGGATTTATTCTCGCATGTGGAACGTGCAGACCGGTGTACTCAATAACATTTGAAAACGCCACTTGTAATTAATGGATATAACACCCATTTATATATTAAGATATTTCGTTGTCGCTTTGAGAAACATGATTACAGATAAATTCTCCAAAACCACGAGCCTGCTTTTAGTCGCCACTTTCGCCCTAGCTTTGGCGGGAACGGTTAGCGCCGTTGACACCAAGCCAATCGGTGAAAATGGATTGCCAGAATTCCTTGACGGCAATACACTTGAGACTATGACCTTCTTCCTATTCTTCGTAGGATATATTGCAATGGGTGCTGCCTTTGTTTTCTTCATGAGTGAAAGAAACAATGTTGCACCGCAATACAGAACCACAATGACAATCTCTGCATTGATTGTAGGTATTGCTGCATTCCACTATTACTACATGCGTGGAGTCTACGCAGACTACGGTACTGTTTCAGTCGAGTACAGATACATGGACTGGATCATCACTGTTCCGTTGATGGCTCTTAAATTCCCTTCCCTAGTTGGAAAGGACGCTATTACAGACAAGACCTTCGCTGGACTTGGATTCACTGGAATCTGTTTCACTGGCGCTCTAATTATGATTGGATTCGGATATGCTGGAGAAGCTGGTCTGATGCAACCAGTCCTAGCACTACTTCTTGGTGGTATGGGATGGGCAATGATAATTGTCGCCACAGGTACACCATGGTCTTCAGGACTTGGAGTCGATAATGACAAAATCTCGTCTGAATTGATGTGGAGCGCAAACGCTCTACGCTGGTTCATCGTCGTCGGTTGGATAATCTACCCACTAGGTTACCTGTTCAGCCCAGAAGTCGCACTAATCGAAATGGACAACGGTGCGGAATTAATGGCTGTTGCTTACAACGTAGCTGATATCATCAACAAGATCGGTTTCGGTATTGTTGCATGGATGGGTGCTAAGAAAGCAACCGAAGCACTTGCTGCATCAGAGTAATCTGCGTAAACGCTTGATTAGTGATTCCAAGTTTGCCTTGGGGAAATAATATATCCACAAGGCTGATATTGGTATCCACATGATAGTGTACACTACAACGATGAAAGCTGTAAGTTCCAGGCTCCAGCCGTAAAGCGATTGGAAGTCATGCATGAGTGACAGAGGAATAAAATGAATGATGTAAATCGTCAATGATATTCTTCCAGCACTCGAAAGCATAACAAATTTCAATCGCTTTACGGCGAACCATAAGAGCATTACACCAGTAATACCTGCTACTATAAATGGAGGATTTGCTGGGAAGAATGTAAGATAAGCCTCTGAACTAGGATGTGCCCAAAGATCATCATTATATTGAGATATAATGAATGACAATAAGCAAAACATCATTCCTAGAGTAATACCGATTAACCCTAGTTTAGTTAATTGGGGTGTAGGCTCATCAGCATAGTAGGTTGACGAAATCATTGCACCTACAAAAGCAAAGATGAACCAAGGAAACAGTGGGTAAGTTCCTGTGAGCAATAAATTGGCTAATATCGTTGTAATTCCATCGTCTGATACGCGTTCGACCCACTGCCCTGTGCCTTGAATATGTGGAAAAGATAGTTGTAGTGAGAATGTAAAAATAATTACGATTAATAGTTTCTTTTCATCATATTTCCCTACAATACCGCTAATAATCGGCATTACCAGTGTCAAGATCGCCATTAACGAAAGTACTCCAGGTGTGAATGTATTGAAAATGTGAGGAGAAGAGGCATTGACTATTATTTGTGAAAGTAATAAGACTAGGCAATAGAAGACTCTCTGTTTAATATTAATCTCACTTCGATATACACCCCAACCAAATAATGTCACGAATAGTGGCGCTGCCAGACCGCCAAGCCCAGAAATAGAATAAGCCAGTAGAGAAGACTGAGTGCCTTGAAATGGGTTCCAAGTAGCTGCAGCATGAACCATTACCATTAACAAAACTGCTAATCCACGTAATGAGTCAATATGAGTGATTCTATTCATTTGTGCCATGCTCACCTACTAGATTGAATGTACTGTACTGCGTTGCGGAAAATCTGTAATCCTTCACCTTCCCATTTACCAAGTGTTTCGCTATCCTCAGGGCCTGGTGCATTATCTCTAGTGTGATGGGGGTGTAACCATTTCGCATAAACAGCTTCAGGATGCGGCATCAATCCAAAAACAAGCCCTGTAGAGTCGCATACTCCGGCAATATTTCTCATACTGCCATTAGGAGATATCGGAAATGGTAACGGCTCATCTGTTATTCCTTGACCTACCTCGGTTTTTGGATCAACATAACGTACAGTAAGCTGATTGTTATCTGCTAAGCGATCAAAGTCTGACTGTTCTGGCATTACGAACTTGCCTTCTCCATGTCTGACTGGGCAATCCATTCTAGTCATACCAGTAGTCCATATGCATGGGCTATTAGGGTCAAATTCTAATGTAACCCATCTATCTTCATATCTCCCTGAATCATTTAATGTCAAACTTGCTCTTTGTAGAAAATCAGGATTTGTTTGTGGGGCGTGTGGGCCGGGTAATAAACCGGTTTTCACCAATACTTGAAATCCATTACAAATACCGATAATAGGTTTACCATCTGCCACAAATTTATGTAATTCATCGCGCAATGAAAATCGCATTCGATTGCCCATGAGCCGCCCGCTACCAAGATGGTCGCCAAATGAAAATCCGCCCGGAACTGCCAATATATCATAATCAGACAAATCTGCGTCATTACTGATGAATTTGTTGAGATGAATTCGTTCGGCTTTAGCCCCAACCAATTCGAATACGGCTGCTGTTTCATGGTCGCAATTTATTCCAAAACCAAATAATACCGCAACTTTGGGAACATACATCACAATGCACCTCCAGTCATATCAAGTGTTTTTTGCCATGATGAAACCAAATCTTCTACATCCAAATTTACTATTTCATCAAAACCGTCGGAGATTACTAAATTGTTCTGTTGTTCAGTTTTTCCGAGATATGTTACTTTATGGCCAGTCATTTCATTAAGCCATTTTTCCTCATTCTCTGGTTTAACTCCGATAATGAATCTGCCTAGACTTTCGCCCCATAATCTAGCCCAAAGGCTACTATCTCCAGTACCGTCTAGATCTATTGTGGCGCCAATTCTTCCACCTATGCACATCTCAGCAATTGCCACTCCTAGGCCTCCTTCTGAACAATCATGAGATGTTTTCACGAGGCCTTGCCGAATTGTTCTAGAAAGAGTTCTGTAGGTGTTTAGATTATTCTCTGGATTAGGTAAAGACGGTACGTTACCACCAATACCAATAGAAGAATCTTCATCTCTAAACATAAAGGATAATTCTGATGCCCCCAATTCTTCCATCGATTCACCAACCAGATACAACCTTTCTCCAGCATATTTCAGATCGCTAGTTGCAGTCATTCTCACATCTGGATGGTCACCAAATAAGGAAAAGAGCAGTGTAGGAGGTATGGATATTTTATTTTCGCCTTTACCATAATCATTCTTCATTGAATCCTTTCCGCTGACGCATGGTAACTTGTATGCACGACATACTCGTTCTAACTCTCGATTTGCACGTACTAATTGTGCTAATTTGAATTTTCCATCCGGGGTTTTTTCAGACTCAATTGGGTCTGGCCAGCAGAAATTATCCAAGCCCGCTATCTTGTCGATGTCAACGCCAACACAAACAGCATTTCTTACTGCTTCATCAATAGAAGCAGCTGCCATTGCCCCTGCATCGATATCAGAATATCTAGGGTTGATACCGCAAGAAACTACTATTCCGTGTGTGCTTCCATGAATTGGTGCAATTAGTCCGGCATCACCTGGACCGTCTCTTTCCACACCAACAAATGGTTTAACTGCGGTCTGTGCAATCACTTCATGGTCATACTGCCTAACCCAAGTTTCCTTACTAGCAATATTCGGCCTTGCTAACATCTTGAGTAATATTTCGCCGTGGTTTGTATTTTCTGGAGGAGAGAATTGAGTTAGCTGAGGAGGATTCCATTCTGATTCTAATTGTAATTGGGGAACGCCGTCATGTAGGAATTCTATGGGTAAAAATGCGACTGTATCTTCATTATATTTCACATGGAAATTTCCTGAAGAAGTAAATGATGCTACTGCGGTTGCTTCAACTTCATGTAATTCAGCAAGCGCTTCGAATTGCTCTACATCCTTCTGGCTAACTGCGATAGTCATTCTTTCTTGACTTTCTGAAACCAATATTTCCCATGCCGATAAGCCTGGTTGCTTCAGAGGAACTTTTGCTAGATCTATTTCACACCCATTCGTATATTCCGCCATCTCGCCTATGGAAGAAGAAAGACCCCCCGCACCATTATCTGTAATGCAAGTTATCAAACCTAAATCTCTGGCCTCTAATACCATATCAAGCATCTTTTTCTGAGTAATTGGATCACCAATCTGAACCGCACTAGACGGTGACTCTTCAGTTAATTCGAGTGAAGAGAAGGTTGCTCCATGGATTCCGTCATACCCAACTCTACCTCCAACCATGTATACAACATCACCAGCGGTTGGTGTTTTGATGTGTGATTCTCGGCCGTCAGAAAGCCTTCTTGGCATGATGCCGACTGTACCACAATAAACTAATGGCTTGCCTATGAACCTATCATCAAACACGATTGCTCCATTGATTGTCGGGATTCCTGATTCGTTACCACCGACTCTAACACCCGCATGCACCCCGCGGAGAACTCTAGATGGGTGGAATAGATTATCTGGCAGATTGCCTTCCCAATTTGGCGGTCCAAAGCAAAATACATCGGTGTTTGCGATTGGTCGAGCACCCAACCCAGTGCCCAATATATCTCGATTTACCCCCACAATTCCAGTCATGGCCCCACCGTATGGGTCTAACGCCGATGGTGAGTTGTGGGTCTCAGCCTTCATACAGATACTCCAATCTTCGTCCCATGCTATAACTCCAGAGTTATCATGGAATACTGACAATAACCAATCGGTATCCTTCTGCATATCATGAGTGGGTTTCATGATATGGGTTTTGAAAATTGAATCGACAGTAGTATCTTCACCGGTTTCTTTGTCAACGTGGTGAATCTTTGAGGCGAAAATTTTGTGTTTACAGTGTTCGCTCCAAGTTTGTGCCAAGCATTCTAATTCTACATCAGTAGGAGAATCTGTCACTATTCCCGCCGCTTGGCGAGATTCCCTAACTTGTGAATCTCGATAATGAGATTGTATGGCTTTCATCTCTTCTAGATTTAGTGCTAATAATCCTTTTTCAGACAGGTCAATCAATTCATCGTCGCTAATTTCTAAGGAAATAGGTTTAGGATTTTCAAAAATTTGTTCCGGCTTCGGAGTGTATTGGATTTCGGGCCAATTTGATTTAGAACAATCTTCTTTATTCGAAGATATTGCTCGCTGAATTAATGGGTTGTGTAAGGTTCCTGACAGCCAATCAACAGAGATATTTTCTGGTATATCATAAAATACATATGTAATATATGTAGAAATTTTTGATTCGACGTCGGTATTTGGGAATAATGTCCTAAATCCATCTAAAGCCGCAGCTCCAGGATTATCAGTAACACCTGGTTTGAATCCTACAGATATTACTGCATCTGGCGGAGTATTGAATAATTCAGAATTAGCGATGAATAATTCGTTAGTGCATGAATATTCAATTATTGGATCGGCAAATAAATCGTCGGCTCTAATGCTAATTTCCTCAGAAGAGATTGATGAAGAAATCAAAAACCCTACGATGCTCTTTACATTACCAACATTGATGTTATGATCAGCCAATAATTGTCGCCTAACAACATCCCCCCTTACATCGCGTAGACCTTCGCCATTTTTGGGAGTAACTTCAACTCTAGTGATGTTCATTATCGTCGCCGCCCCTACGGGTATGATACTGTGGCGTTGAATACGCTCTTTGAACAATACGGAAGATTTCTCAAAGTAATTCGGCTAAATATTGTCCTGTGAAACTGTTTTTATTGGCCGCAACGTCTTCTGGTGTGCCTTTTGCAACCAAAGAACCGCCCCTTTCGCC
>CEWG01107277.1_pt1 | contig 10049 bp, 7 predicted proteins | sample 361411 | NCBI WGS metagenome assembly CEWG01 (sample SAMEA2622173, study PRJEB7988) | marine metagenome | biome: marine biome (ENVO:00000447); feature: surface water layer (ENVO:00002042); material: "saline water (ENVO:00002010), including plankton (ENVO:xxxxxxxx)" | depth 5 m | reverse complement strand
GCATCAGTGGTCACGTGATCACCGAGCATTAGCGGCACTGAATCATCAGAAAAGGGCGGAACCACGTGAACACGATCAAGTACCAAGCCTTTGACGCGAGCAAAGATCTTAGGCGAGTCAACCCCAAAGCGGTCAGCACACTCCTGCAGCAACGCCTCCGCAACTAAGACGGCTCTCCCGCCAACACGCATCAGTACGTAATCTAAATCTGCGGCTACACTGACGCCACGGTTCGCAGCCAATGTCCAGGGTGTCGTGGTCCAAATGGCAACGGATAACTCACCCATGCCGCTCACGCCCATGAGCGCTTCGGCAGCCTGCTGATCAGCAAATGGGAAGGCCACATCAATGGCGGAGGATACCTTGTCTTGGTATTCCACCTCGGCCTCTGCAAGGGCTGAGCCACAATTCAAACACCAGTGCACAGGTTTGAATCCCTGTTGAAGGTGGCCGTTATCGATAATCTTACCAAGGGTCCGAACAATATTAGCCTCGAACGAGAAATTCATAGTCAGGTAAGGATCATCCCAGTCACCGACAACGCCCATGCGTTTGAAATCCTCGCACTGGCTATTCACTTGCTTTGCCGCATATTCCCGACATTTCTGCCGAAACTCGCTAGCGCTCACCTTGTGGCCGGGCTTTCCAACCTTTTTCTCGACGTTTAGCTCAATTGGGAGCCCATGACAGTCCCAACCGGGGACGTAAGGCGAATCGAACCCTGAGAACGTTTTCGACTTGATGATGATGTCTTTGAGGATTTTGTTAACAGCATGCCCAACGTGCAGCTCACCGTTCGCGTAGGGAGGGCCATCATGCAGAATGAAGGTGGGCTTACCCTCGCCCGCTTCGCGCATCTTTTGGTAAAGGCCCATCTCTTCCCACTGCTTGAGCCGTTGAGGCTCACGCTGGGTGAGATTCGCTTTCATCGGAAAAGCCGTCTCGGGGAGGTTCAGGGTGTTTTTATAATCGCTCATCGTACGTCTGAGTTCTCACACTACTATGCTGGATTTGCAATGTGCCAGTCGCGCGCCGATATTTGATCGCGCGCGATCGCAGCCTTGAGCGAATCCAACGAATCGAATTTCTTTTCATCTCGGAGCTTGGTCATAAACTCCACTTCCAAGCGCTCGCCATAAATATCCCGGGTGAAGTCGAACAAGTGCACCTCGAGATTAGCAAGTGTTCCGTCGTTCACCGTCGGTCTAACCCCAACGTTGGCGACACCTGGGGCATCTATCATTCCAGCACCCTTCACTCGCACAGCGTAGACGCCGTGAAGAGGCGACTTTACACGCTTCAGCGCGATATTGGCGGTTGGAGAGCCAATTTGACGTCCTAATTGCTTACCTTTGAGGACTTTTCCCGAAAGTTTAAAGGGCCTTCCGAGAAGATCTGCGGCTGCACCAAAGTCAGCCTCTAATAAAACGGATCGGATACGCGTGCTACTCACGCGCTCGCCGGCAACATCATAGGTCGATGTGGGCACCACCTCATAACCAAACTCACCCGCAAGTGATTCGGTAAAAGCGAGGTCACCTGTGCGCTCTTTGCCGAAACGAAAATCGTCACCAAAGGCGATATACCTAGCGTTCAATCCATCGACAAAAATGCTCTCCACGAAAGCTTTGGGCGACATGGTCCTCAGATCATCATTAAAGCGAAGACACAAAAGATGATCGATACCCAGTGCTTCCAATGCACGAAATTTCTCCCGGAATGTCATCAACCGGGGTGGCGCCCTCTCGGGAAACAGGAACTCGCCAGGCAAAGGTTCAAAGGTGATGACCGCAGTCGAGAGTCCACGCGCCTCAGCTTCCCGCTTTAAATGGCCGAGCACCTCTTGATGGCCTCGATGCACCCCGTCGAACGCACCGATGGTCACAGCGCTGCCACCGGTATCTAAGCTCTTAAAAAAGCTCGATAAATTGTGCTTTCCGCGGATAAGTCTCATGGTGCCTTGCACGCTGATATGACGCAGAGAAAGTATACAGGAGCCGTAGGCGACAATCGCCTGTTTAACGTCAGAGCGCAGTGATCAAAAAGAATTGAGCATCGTCACTGTCGAGCGGCACAACAAGGCTGACAAAAGGAGCTATTTCAGAACAGCCTCAACCACGACGACGAGCGTTACTTGGACGAGGACTTCGATAAAGAAACAGGCGGTCCTTTTACCTCTTTAAATCTGAAACCGAGTGCCGCCAGCACGATAGCAAAGCTGACAAGTCCAACTGTCACCAAGAGCATCATTTGGCTCGCGCGCCAGTTAAGGTCAGCAGCGAGCCACAGCGGCACAGCAGGTGCCAGTGTGGATACGGCAACACCCATGACCGATACGGAGACACCGAGCCTCAGAACGAACTTCGGCTCAAAGATGCCGGCAAGAGAGATGCCACCCCGGCGAAGTCCCAGGTACAAAAGTCCAGCATTAATCCACGCCGATGCGCTAGTGGCAAGGGCGAGACCCACATGCCCCATCTCGTAATACCACATCAAAGGAAATACAAAGACTACGTTCAGTACCATATTGCTGACCATAGCGATGATGCCGATTTTCACCGGCGTCTTCATATCTTGGCGCGCGTAATAACCGGGAGCTAGCACTTTGATGAGCATGAAGCCGCCAAGGCCTAGGGTATAGGCACGCAGGCTGGCCGCTGCCATCGTGACATCGCGATCGGTAAAGGCACCGTATTGGAATAAGGTTGCTAAGATAGGTTCCGCCAGCAACAACAAAGCGACCGTCGCGGGTACCGCGATCAACAGAACATTCCGCGCGGCCCAGGCAAGCGTTTCAGAAAACTCTTCAGACTCCGCCCTTGTGTTCAGTACTGACAGAGTGGGAAGAATAACAGTCGCAATCGCAATGGCGAATACGCCCAGCGGAAGCTCGGTCAATCGATCAGAGTAATACAGCCAGGCAACGCTCCCGTCGGGCAGTAAGCTCGCCAGCACAGTATCAAACAATAGATTAATCTGACTTACGGAGATGCCAAAGAGCGCGGGCACCATGAGTATCAGTATCTTTCTGACGCCTTCATCTTTGGTATCCCAAACCGGCCGAGGTGTAAGCTTTAACGCATGCAACGAGGGCAGCTGGAACATTAGCTGCACAACCCCTGCCAACATCACGCCCATGGCCAAGCCCAAGGCAGGTTCTGGCATGGTTGGCGCCCAGACGACGGAGGCTGTGATCAGTGAAAGGTTCAGCAGCACAGGCGTGTACGCAGGTACCGCAAATCGCCCGTAACTATTGAGAATAGCGCCACAAAATCCCGTGAGGCTGATGAGCAACAAGTAGGGAAAGGTCCAGACAATCAGATCAGCGGTCAGTGCAAGCTTGGCCGCATCCCGACTAAACCCAGGGGCAAAGATCAGCGCCACCCAAGGAGCCATTACCATCGCCAGCGCTGTCAGTACGAAGAGCGAGCCACCCAGAACACCCGCCACGCGATCCACGAGGTGACGAACCGCCTCATGCGATCCACGCTCCCTGGTCTCCGTGAGTACCGGCACAAACGCCTGTGAGAACGCACCTTCGGCAAACAGTCGCCGCAAAAAATTTGGAATTTTGAAGGCAACAAAAAAGGCGTCGGCATTCGGCGCTGCACCCAGCAAGTTGGCTAATACGACGTCGCGCACCAGGCCAAGTACTCGCGAGAGCATGGTGCCCATGCTCACGATAAAACTCGATCCTAGCAGCCCGCGCTTCGGTTGCGACACAGATTCGGGATGGCCAGCAGACGACCGTTGGGCGGACTCGTTATTTTCTGTCTTGCTATCTGTCATGGGTCGAGCCAATCCGCTCTCAGCCTGTCGCCGTGCCGAGCAAGCCAATGAAGCGCGATGATGGTTAAGCCGTTGTTGATTTTCCCCGCATCCAGCAATGCTATTGCGTCAGTGCGAGAAACAGAATGCACCAGAATGTCCTCGTGCTCAGTGTCAACGCCCTTAACCTCACCCACAGCCGCTGATACCGCCCGGCCCACGAACAAGCGGATCTGCTCAGAGCACGCACCGGGACTGGGGTAATACGAAACGACGGGGAGCAACGCATCCAGGGCACAACCGGCTTCCTCTAAGGCTTCGCGATGCGCGACATCGCTATCGCCTTCTCCGGGCTCCACCACGCCGGCAACCACCTCAAGCATCCAGGGCGACTCGTCACCGCGAATAGCCCCAGGTCTGAATTGCTCGATCAAAATAACGGAGTCAGATTCCACATGCCATGGCAGAACAGCAACCGCATCGCCTCGTTCAAAAATCTCTCTGCGAATGCCCTCCTTCCAGCTACCATCAAATCGCCGATGACGCAGGATCAGCGCATCCATCTGAAAGTAGCCTTCAAATAAGGTTTCGCGCTTGTCGACCTTTACATCAGCTGAGCCGTAGCTGAGTGAAAGCTCACTCAAAATCGACGCTCCGTGCTCCAGTTCACCGGCTTCGAGTAATCGTCAACCTGATCTGCAACACCAAGAATTAATGCGAAGAGTGCCATTCGAACCAGAACACCATTGTCGGATTGGCGGAAAATGGCGAGGTTCGGGTCGTCATTTAAGTCGTCGTCAAGCTCCTGCGCTCCCTCCCGCGAGTCACGAGGCAAGGGGTGCATGATGACCGTGTTGGGCTCACAGAGCGCTGTATATATACTTTGATTGAGCCTAAACCGACCCCGATAGAGATCGGCATCGGCCTGAGATTCAAATCGCTCTTCCTGAATCCGCGTTGAATATACAATGTCGACGTTGGCAATGCCCAACTCCAACTGATCAGTCTCAACCACATCGATGCCGCTCTGGCGCATTTCCTCAACCAAATCGTCGGACATTTTGAGCTCGGCAGGCGAGACCAGGCTCACGCTGATATTCTTAAAACGCGTCAATAAGCGTGATAATGAGTGGACCGTTCGTCCGAATCGGAGGTCTCCAACCATGGCAATTCGCAAGCCATCAATACCACGCTGTCTGCCCGCCAGTTCGCTACGAATGGTGTAGAGGTCGAGCAATGCTTGACTGGGGTGCTCATTGGCACCGTCACCGCCATTGATGACTGGTACGCGACTGGCAGAAGCAAACTCGGTCACGGATCCGGCCGTTGGATGGCGCATGACGATCGCGTCTGAATAGCCACTCAATACGCGCGCCGTATCGTAAAGCGACTCGCCCTTAGCAATAGCAGTGCTCTCGAATCCGGTGGTTTCTCGAACATGGCCGCCTAGCAAATTAAAGGCACTGCCAAAGCTGATACGTGTCCGTGTCGATGGTTCGAAGAACATTGAGCCCAAGATGGCTCCCTCGAGTACGGTTGTTCTTCGTTCTCGCTCTGCATAAGGACGCATACGGTCAGCAACATCGAAAATTCGGTCGACATCGCCTCGGTCGAATTGGCTGATTCCGAGGATGTGGTGGCCGGCAAATTTCACAGCGCTTCTTCCTCCTCACGCATCGAGCTGCGTACTTGGGCCTTTATTCTAAACCTAAGCACCGCTGACACCTAAAACTTTGGCATTTTCCGATACCCAACGCTCAAGATCGGCGAGTGCCGCACGCTGTTTATCGCCTAATGCTGGGTTGGTTTTTTCTTCCAACAAGGCCATATGAAAACCCTCGAGATTCAGACGATCACTACGCTGCCACTGTTCTCGACAGTGTTCTTGCCAAGCAGCGCGCTCTGCATCGGTCAGAATATCGGGCCAATTTCGGGCGCGATAACGGAAGAGGAGCTCGGGTAAGCGTCGGTCGGTGAAAGCAAAGCGACGATCGCGCAGTTCGGCCGGTGAACTCTCCTTAACTTCTTGAATCAGCCTACGATCCGAATTGGGCACGAAAGCGCCGTATAGCGCTGTATCAGGATTCGAGTCCGTGGCTTTTGGCCCTCCGTGGTAGACAGACTGCAGATGCCGTAGGAACTCGGATCCACGATCATCTCGCGCCTTTCTGAGCATCGCCAAATTTCGGCGCAAACTGTCGCCATCAAGACCCAGTCGCGCCGCTATATCAGGCGAAATGTGCTGCGTTGAAAGTAACACCGGCGCTTTATTGACCTTGATGGTCATGAGTCCAGGCCGATCACTCGGCGAAGCAAGTTCGCCGCCCTTGGCGAATAAACGCGCTTGAATTTCCTCCGGCGCCATCGCCAGGAAGTCAGGCTCGCGCGACAAGTCAGCACAGATAATGTCCGACTTATACTCTGGGTGAACCGCAAGCGGAGCAATGATACCGAGACAGGCGCGTTCGGTCCCCATAAGCCCTGACACATAAACCAGCGGCTTCATGGCGTTGGTATCAACCAATTGCTCCACGCACGCCTTGAATCGCATCGATAATAGCTCATCAAAAAGCGCCTTATCAGCTGAACGCAGTGCTCTTGCCAGTGCCAAGGTTGCCGTGACATCGGACATCGCATCATGGGCAGCGCTGTGCTCCAACCCATTAGAGGCCGTCAAATCCTCGAGCTTGAAACTTGGAGCACCGTCTGGGCGCGTAGGCCAGTTGAGACTGTCAGGACGCAGGGCGTGAAAGCAGCGCACAACATCAATCAAATCCCAGCGACTATTGCCCCTGCTGTATTCGCGAGCGTATGGGTCATAGAAATTACGCCAAAGCGTGAATCGAGTGACCTCGTCATCAAATCGCAGCGAGTTGTAGCCCACACCGCAGGTACCAGGCTGTGCAAGCTCATCATGAATGCGTGCGATGAAACCCTGCTCTGACAGTCCTTTTTCTTCGGCTTCAAAGGGGGAAATACCGGTCACTCGAATTGCCGCTGGGTGCGGCAACACATCCAGTGCCGGCTTAGCGAAGACCGTCAGCGGGTCACCAATAGTTTCAAGCTCAGTCGTTGTACGAAGGCCTGCAAATTGCCAGGGTCGATCGCTCGCAGGTGAAGCGCCAGAGGTCTCATAGTCATGCCAGTACAGCGTTTCTACGGACACACCCCCTCCTTTACCCAATGACTGAACATCAACCGCTAAAACAGCTCAATGGCTTGCTCTTCGATGTTGGCCTGCCACAGTTTTGGCCCCGTAATGTGCACAGAAGTGCCCTGAGCATCGACAGCGACACTCACAGGCATATCTTTCACAGTAAACGCGTAAATGGCCTCCATACCCAAATCGTCGAAGGCCACCACTTTTGCATCCGTAATTGCCTTAGACACGAGGTAAGCTGCACCACCCACAGCCATGAGGTAAACCGCCTTGTGCTTAAGAATAGCGTCGATGGCAACAGGACCACGCTCTGCTTTACCAATCATCCCCAGCAGGCCCGTGTGCTCGAGGATGTTATCGGTGAATTTATCCATACGCGTAGAAGTCGTTGGACCCGCAGGTCCCACCACTTCATCTCTCACGGGATCAACCGGGCCCACGTAGTAAATGAACTTCCCCTTCAAGTCGATGGGCAGCTCTTCACCTTGTGCAATCATCTCCGTCATACGCTTGTGCGCCGCGTCCCGGCCCGTGTACATGGTCCCCGACAATAGCAACGTATCGCCCGGTTGCCAGGCGAGGGTCTCTTCCTGAGTCACGGTATCAAGATCAACTCGACGCACCGAGTCTCCCGGCTCCCAAGTCACCTCGGGCCACGCATCGAGACTGGGCGCCTCTTGGAAGACAGGACCATTACCGGTTAATTCAAAATGCGCGTGCCGCGTGGCCGCGCAATTGGGAATCATCGCCACAGGCAGTGAGGCGGCGTGAGTGGGGTAATCCATAATCTTCACGTCCAGTACGGTGGTGAGTCCACCCAGGCCTTGCGCACCAATCCCGAGTTTGTTGACGGCCTCCATGATTTCAAGACGCAGCTCTTCAGCTCGTGTCGAGGGGCCGCGTTCGCGGAGCTCATGGATATCAACAGGGTCCATCAGTGCTTCTTTGGCCATGACCATAGCCTTCTCGGCGGTACCACCAATACCGATGCCCAGCATTCCGGGCGGGCACCATCCCGCGCCCATGGTGGGTACAGTCTTAACGACCCAGTCAACAATTCTGTCCGATGGATTCAACATGGTCAGCTTTGATTTGTTCTCAGAGCCGCCACCTTTCGCCGCAATACGAAAATCGATCGTCTTGCCTGCCACCAGCCGAGTGTGGGTAACCGCTGGTGTGTTGTCCTTGGTATTCTCTCGCGCCCCGGCTGGATCTTCTAGGATCGAAGCTCTTAACTTATTATCCGGATGAAGATAAGCCAGTCGAACACCCTCATTAATGAGGTCTTCCAGTGGCTTTGTTGTATCCCAGCGAACCTCCATACCAATATCGACAAATACGGTGACAATACCGGTGTCTTGGCAAATGGGTCGCTTGCCCATGGCACACATGCGGCTATTAATGAGGATCTGAGCAAGGGCGTCTTTGGCGGCCCGACTTTGCTCCATTTCATACGCGCGATGAACCGCCTGCACAAAATCGGTCGGGTGGTAATAGGAGATGAACTGGAGTGTATCTGCGACGCTATCGACAATATCGCGGTCTGTAATAACAGTCATGATCGTTCTCTATTAACTCACTCGCTATTAACCCGCTTAAGGAGCAGGTACCGGTGTAAGCGCAAGCGTCGATTCAATGACCAAAGCATCCATCTGAGCTGATAACTGGCGGAGATCAGCCCGCAGCTGATTCACGTTGGTATTGACCTGCTTCCGAAAGCCATTGATTGAAGCGACCCATTCTTCATTTGCGGAAACCCGGTTCCCCAATGAAGCGCGCTCCAAGTTTGCACGGTTCACATCATCAGCCAATCGCTCGACATCGCTTTGAATCTGGCGCGCTGACCCCGCGAGGCGTTCGATATCTGCCGACAGAGTCCGGAGTGCAGTCAGATCCGCAGTCAGTGCGTCGAGTGTTTTCTTTTGCCGGAAGCCGTTGTCCTCGAGCGTTTGAAGGGTCACATCCGTGGCCTTATCCGTCCTTTCGAGATTGGATACCTTGCGGTTTGCGACCTTGCGCGCATCCCAAAGCTTCCTCACTTCGCTGTCCAGGAGATTCAATTGCGCACCCATCGCCGCCGCCGATTTGGTAACGGTCTCATCAGTATCCGTTAACAGATTCTCCAGACTCTGTACCTGTTTACCTGTCCGAGACTGATCTGCGGTCAGTTCGCCGATTAACTGATAACTAAACCAGGCGTAAGCAGATAAAGCGCAAACAGCAATGAAGGAAAACGTTAGAAAGAATTGACCCGCACCGCTGAGCCCGGCGGATTCGCGGCTTCTGCTCGGTATCGCGTTGCGCGGCGCACTGTCGACTGCCTCGTCGCGCCTAGCGGCAAATGATGGAATTTCGCTTAAGTCATCCTGGGACATACGGTTCCTCTCCTTTCCCTGCACAGTATACCGTGCTCAGCGGCCGATAGTGGCTGTGTATTAGCCACAAAAAAGGCGGCCAAGGCCGCCTTTCTCAAGGTGTCTTTTGCTTACATGTAGTACAGCAAAGCCCAGATAACTAGTGTGAGCAGTGCTGACATGTGAATGACCCCCTTAACCGATGTCATGGGACCCTGCTTGCCAAACAATGCATTAATCTCGAGAAGAACGATCAGGCCCAATGCTAAATATAGACCAGTTGACGCACCACCGAGCGGCAACGCAAGATGTTTCGAACCCAGCATACCGAGAAGCATGGGACCGGAGAACAACGTATTAGTTCGGCTAGCAAGACCTGCCCTCGCCGCACTTGAAGGTCCGTCACCCTCTTTGATACCCAAAACGACTTTCTGGTTTGGCCAAATAACAAACCATACATTGAGGAACATGAATGTTCCTGCAAGCGCACCAACCCAAATAGGCGCAAGATCAAAATTATTAAATGCACCTAACTTGTGGAACAAATATAAGCCCGTAACGAAAGTTAGCATAGCGCCCCAGCGGAACCACCATAGGGCACGCGGAGCGAGCTTGGCCATTGCGTCTTTCTTAGCATCAGCCTCGGCTTCCTTAAAATATTCTGTTTGAACAAAATTGAAGTAATACAACATGCCGATCCATGTGATACCGGCGATAACGTGAAAGTAACGAAAAATAAAACCGATCGCGTTTTCCATCATTTTTTT
>CEWG01188254.1_pt1 | contig 10052 bp, 8 predicted proteins | sample 361411 | NCBI WGS metagenome assembly CEWG01 (sample SAMEA2622173, study PRJEB7988) | marine metagenome | biome: marine biome (ENVO:00000447); feature: surface water layer (ENVO:00002042); material: "saline water (ENVO:00002010), including plankton (ENVO:xxxxxxxx)" | depth 5 m | reverse complement strand
CTAAGTTAATACGTATTTAAATATTTTTTCTATCGTTTACTAAACTTTCAACAACACTAGGGTCTGCAAGAGTTGTGGTATCTCCGAGTTGCTCGTGTTCATTGGCTGCAATTTTTCTTAAAATTCTTCTCATTATTTTGCCCGATCTAGTTTTAGGTAGTCCAGGGGAAAAATGTATTAGATCCGGGGTAGCAATTGGTCCAATCTGTTTTCGAACCCAAAGTTTTAAGTCTCTCTCTAATTCACCACTAGGATTTTCACCAACATTTAATGTTACATAACAATATAAACCATTACCCTTAATATCGTGAGGATAACCCACAACTGCTGCCTCAGCTACTTTAGGATGTGCAACAAATGCACTTTCTATCTCTGCAGTTCCTAGATTATGACCTGAAACGATAATTACATCATCAACTCTGCCTGTTATCCAATAATAACCGTCTTTATCTCTTCTACATCCATCTCCAGTAAAATATTTTCCATCAAACTGTGAAAAATAGGTTTCAATAAATCTATTATGATCACCATAAACAGTCCGCATTTGCCCTGGCCAAGATTGAGCAATACATAATCTGCCTTTTGCTTCTCCTTTTAAAGTTTTACCTTCAGGATCAACTATAACTGGTTTAATTCCATAAAAAGGTTTTGTTGCAGATCCAGGCTTTAAGTCAACAGCCCCAGTTTGAGGGCTTATTAAAATTCCTCCAGTCTCTGTTTGCCACCAAGTATCAACTATTGGGCATCTAGAGTCGCCAACTGTTTTATAATACCATTGCCATGCTTCAGGGTTAATTGGTTCTCCAACGGTACCTAATAATTTTAAAGTTTTTCTTGAAGTTTTTTTAACTGGCCCATCACCTTCTCTCATTAATGCTCTAATTGCAGTTGGCGCAGTATAAAAAATATTAACTTTATGTTTATCCACTATTTGCCACCATCTTGAGTTATCTGGATAAGTAGGCACTCCTTCAAACATTATTGTAGTTGCTCCGTTAGCTAAAGGGCCATAAATTATATAACTATGCCCAGTTATCCAACCAATGTCCGCTGTACACCAATAAATATCTTTTGGTTTGTAATTAAATATATATTGATGTGTCATTGAAGCATAAACCATATAACCACCAGTCGTATGCAAAACTCCTTTTGGTTTTCCTGTGGATCCAGAGGTATAAAGTATAAATAAAGGATCTTCAGCATTCATTTCTTCAGGTTCACATGTAGTAGAGGCTTTTTTAGTTATTTCGTGATACCAAACATCTCTGCTTTCATCCCAATTAATTCTGTTACCAGTCCTTTTAACTACAATACATTTTTTCACATTAGGACAGTTTAACAAGGCTTCATCAGTAATTGATTTAAGAGGTATAGTTTTACCCCCTCTTAATCCCTCATCGGCAGTTATAATATAATCTGATTTGCAATCATTGATTCTGCCTGAGATACTGTCTGGAGAAAATCCCCCAAAAATAATTGAATGTATTGCACCTATTCTTGCACAAGCTAACATAGTATATGCAAGTTCTGGTATCATGGTTAAGTATATTGTTACTCTGTCACCTTTTTTAATTCCTAAATCTTTTAGGGCATTAGCAGTTTTAGATACTTCGTTGTAAAGTTGTTTATAAGAAATCTTTTTTTGAACTTTTGGGTCATCACCTACCCAAATAATTGCAGTTTTATCTTTATTTTTTTTTAAATGTCTATCTATACAGTTTGCGGATGCATTTAGTGTTCCGTCATAATACCATTTTATATGAACATCCGATTTACTATATTTAACATCCTTTATTTTAGAATATGGTTTAATCCACGTGATTCTTTTGCCTTCCTTTTTCCAAAAATCATCATTTTGTTTTAGAGAATAGTTATATTTTTTTTCGTACTGTTTTTTATTTACTAATGCTTTGTTGATCCAATCAGATTTTGTTTTAAATATCGTTTCCTGATTTAAGTTTTTACTTTTGATTTTTTTTACTCTTTTCTTAAGGCTTTTATTTTTTTTCTTTACTACCTTTTTTTTTCTTTTTTTAGGATTTCTTTTTTTATTTTTTTTTTTAGGTCTTCTAGCCATTTTTTTTATTTTTTTTTTTAGGTCTTCTAGCCATTTTTTTTATTTTTTTTTAATACATTACTAATCTTATTAATAATTTTCCAGCTTTTAGTATCTATTGGCATAACAGATAATCGACTTTGTCTAATTAATGCTAAATTTTGAAGACTCTTATTTTTTTTAATCATTTCTAAACTTACAGGATTTTTAAGGTATTTTTTAAAGCTCACTTTGACCGCAACAAATTTTTTTAATTTATCCGAAGGATCTTGAAAGGCTTCCTTTACTACTTCAACAACTCCAACAATCTCTTTGCCTATATTTGAGTGATAAAAAAAACAAAGATCTCCAACTTTCATTTTTTTTAAATTTTTTGCTGCCTGATAGTTTCTTACCCCATCCCAAGTAGCTACTCCTTTAGGAGCTTTTTTTTGCTGATCTATAGACCAAACATCGGGTTCTGATTTCATTAGCCAATATTTCATATAATTTTGTTAAAGATTTATTTATAATAATATAAATTTTATAACATATTTAAATGGATACAAAAATTGCAAATATACTAAGTCTGTTGCAAAAAAGAAATTTTAGTGAAGCTAAGTTAAAATGTATAGAGGTTGAAAATTTATATATTAATAATCCAGAATTCCAAAATATTTTTGCAGTAATTTTGTTTGAACTCAAAGAGTTTAATCACTCAATTGAAAAATGGAAAAAAGCTATAGATTTAAATTCAAATTATTTTCAAGCTTATAATAATTTAGCAAATGCTTTTTTAAACTTAAAAAAATATGATGAGGCATTAGAAAATTTTAACAGAGCTATTAAAATTAACCAAAATGATTTTCAAGTTTATAATAATATAGGAAATACTTTAACCAAGTTAAATAAATATCAAGAAGCTTTAAACTTTTATGATAAAGCAATTCAAATAAAACCAGATGATATATACGCATATATATTCAAAGGGCATGTCTTAACTGAACTTGGAAAATTTAAAGAGTCGCTGGAATGTTACAACAATGCATATACTTTGAATCCAAATCATCCACTTTTATTAGGGTACATTGTTCACACTAAAACTAAAATATGCGAATGGGAAAATTATGAAGTCGATATTCAACTAGTGAAAAGTAGTTTAGAAAATGGAAAAAAAGCAACATATCCATTTACAACTTTAGTAATATTTGACTCCCCCAACTTACAACAAAAAATAGGTGAAATTTGGTCTAAACAATTTGAAAAGCTTTATCCAAAAAAAGATATTCCATTAAAAAATAAAAATAAAAATAAAATCAAAATTGGATATTATTCTGCTGATTTTAGAAATCATGCAACCGCACACCTAACTGCTGAGATGTTTGAGGCACATGATAAATCTAAATTTGAAATAATTGGTTTCTATTTAGGAAGAAACATTAATTATGAGGATTTATGGCATAGCAGAATCAGAAATAGTTTTGATAAATTTTTTGACGTTGGTGATCTAACTGAGGCAGAAATTTCTACATTATCTGTAGAAGAGGAGATAGATATAGCTGTTGATTTAATGGCATATTGTAATAATGGAATGGAAAATAAATTTGGTGCTTTTGCAGCTGGTTGCGCACCGATCCAAGTAAATTTTTTAGGTTATCCTGGCACAAGTGGGGCCAAAGCCATCGATTATATTATAGCTGATAAAAAACTAATTCCAAAAAATTGTGAAAAATTTTATACTGAAAAAATAATATACTTACCTAATTCATATCAACCAAATATAAAAAATACAAAAATATCTGATACAAAATTAACAAAAGAAAAATTGGGCCTACCAATTGATAAATTTATACTTTGTTGCTTTAATCAACATCAAAAAATAAATCCATCCATGTTTGATACTTGGATGAAAATACTAAAAGAAAATTCTAATTGTATTCTTTGGCTACTAGAGGATAATTTTTATTCATGTAAAAATTTACTTAATGAAGCTGAGCAAAGAGGAGTTGATAAAAATAGAATTATTTTTGCAAAACGTCTTCCTTTGGAAAATCATTTAGAGAGAATCAAGTTCGGAGATTTGTTTTTGGATACGTTTCCATATAGTGCTCACACAACTTGTAGTGATGCACTTAGAGTTGGCTTACCAGTTCTTACATTAATAGGAAATTCATTTGCAAGTAGAGTCGCATCAAGCTTGCTTAATACTGTAAAATTAGAGGAGTTAGTTACAAAAAATATAGATGAATATGAGATGATCGCCAATAAGATTGTTAACGATACTAAATATTTTAAAAAAATAAAAAATAAACTTAAGGAAAATTTATGCAACTCCCCATTATATGATGCTCAGTTATTTACAAAGAATCTAGAGCAAGGATATGAGAAAATTTTTCAGAATTATAAAAATAATCAAACTTTAAAAAATTTTGAAATTTAGCCATATTATTATAAAATAAATTTTATGGAAAACGATCTAAGCAATGCATTAACTTTGTTTCAGAGTGGTAGATTGGAAGAGGCAAAAAAAATATGCGTTGTAGTCTTAAAAAATGATGAGTATAACTCTCAGGCACTTAATCTTAATGGTTTTATTTCTTATTATCAAAAAAATTTTGATGAAGCTATAAAACATTGGCAAAAAGCAATTAAAATTAATCCAAATTACATAGAAGCTTATAATGGATGTGGTAATGCATACAAAAATTTAAAACAATTAGAGAAAGCGGTTGAGTGCTTTAATAAAGCAATTCAAATTGAGCCAAGATATCTCGAGGCATATATAAATTTAGGAAATGTTTTAATTAAATTAGAAAAATTTGAGGAGGCCATTATAAATTTTGATAAAGTAAATAAATTTAAAAGTATTTCTGCAGAAGCCTTTCAAGGAAAAGCTTATTCATTAATGAAATTAAAAAAGTACGATGAAGCAATATTTAATTTTAATCAATCTATTAAAATGAAACCAAATGATGCTAATACTTACTACAATTTAGGGGCCACATATGAGAGTCTTGAAAAATGGCAGGATGCAGCAGATAACTTTTCAAAGGCAATGGAAATAGATTCAAATCATAATAAAGCATTTAAAGCTTTATTACATTTGCTTGAATTTTATAATCCAAAGGAAGAAAGCAAAAATTTTGTTATTAGGACAAATAATTTACTTAAAAATAATAATATTAATTTAAGTTTAAAAAATAAAATTAGCGATGACACAATAATAAATTATTATTCAAAAATATCGAATATTTTAGATAAAAATTTTGATCATCATTTCATAAACGATAAAAGTCAAATTTTTAGAGATAATGCAAAAGATTTAAATTGTGAGAGACACTTTGAAGTATTCAATACCTATAATGTTATCCCAAAATTTTGTTTTGATTGTTATAAAATCCAAATAGATATTAAAAATGTTCTAGAATTATTTAAGTTATATTTAGTTTTTGATAAAATAAAACTTGAAAAAAATAATATTAGAAAATGCATGATTGAAATTAGAGACAAAGTATCAGGTAATTACAAAGGATTGATCTATTGTTCAGGTCTGAGTGAAGCACAAAGAATTGAAAAATATTTAAATCCTATAATAAAAAAAACTATCGGTGAAGATTTATCGATCTTCATAAAGCGAGGCTGTACTGAGTTTGCTGTTTCGTATCCTAAATATAAAAAAATTGATCAGTCAATGAATTATAATAATGATTGGATAGAGAAAGAAAAAATAGTCGATGATAAACTTCAAAAAAGAAATAAATTTTCTGAAAAAATTTTGAAAGAAACACTTGAGGGTTTAAGCATAAATGACGCTTTAATTATGAAAAATTGGTTATATTTTGCAAAAAGTATTAACGATGAAAGTTATAAAAAATTTAATACCAATATCCCAGATTCTGAATATTTATATAAAAAATTAAACGGACAAGTAAATCATCGTAAAAACGAATTAAAAAAATTAAATCTGTGAAATTTTTAAAGCTTTACACCTGCGCCTTTTAAAAAAATAGCCTTCTCATCTAAAGGCCATCTCGGTTTTGCAGGATGATCAAGAGTATCAAATTTTTTTACTTTATATTTTTCTAAACCAGCTACGGCAATCATTGCAGCGTTATCACCACAAAATTCTAAAGGAGGAAATATAGGCTTAAAGCCTTCTTCATAACTTAAATTTATTAAAGTTTTTTTTATGCTTTTATTAGCTGCTACGCCCCCCGCCACAACAAATGTATTATTTTTTTTTTTATTTTTACCTAAAAATTCTTTAAAAGCATTTTTTGTTTTAACGTATAATATTTCTTGAATGGTGTTTTGAAATGATGCAGCTAAATCATTTTTGTCCTGCTCATTCTTTATAGTTTTGGATATCTTTAGTACAGCTGTTTTTAAACCTGCAAATGACATATTGCATCCACCTTTTTTTAATATTGGCTTTGGTAAATTAAATCTTTTTGAATTTCCTTTTTCTGCAAACTTTTCAATAAAAGGACCACCAGGAAATTCTATGCCAATCATTTTTGCTGTTTTATCAAATGCTTCACCTAGAGCATCATCAATCGTTGTTCCTAATCTTTTATATTTTCCAAGATTTTTAACGCTTAAAAATTGAGTATGCCCACCAGATATTAAAAGTAGTAAGTAAGGATATTTCAAATTAGTAGTTAATTTTGGGCTTAAAGCATGTCCTTCCAAATGATTAACTGCAATAAAAGGTTTCCCTAAACTTAACGCAAGGGACTTTGCAAAGTTAAGTCCAACGGACAAACACACTATTAATCCTGGACCTGCAGTTACAGCTATAGCATCAATTTCAGAAATTTTTTTTCCACTATCGCTTATTGCTTTTTTAACAATTAAATCTATTTTTTCTATATGTGATCTTGCAGCTAATTCTGGTACAACTCCACCAAATTCTTTATGAACATCTATTTGGCTTGATACAATATTAGATAAAATATTGGGTATTGTGCCATGATTTTCTTCAATAATTGCAGCAGCTGTTTCATCACAACTGGTTTCAATACCAAGAATAACAGCTCTTTTTTTCATTTTTTTTTTAATAATATTATAAGTCAGATATAAAATTTCAGTATAAAATATTTAATGGCAAAAAAAAAAATTATTATTGGATCCAGAGGTAGCAAATTAGCATTAATATATGCGAATATTGCAAAGAAAAAATTATTAAAATTTAAGGATAAATATAGTTTTGAAGAAATCCTAATTAAAAAAATTAAAACTGATGGAGATAAAATACAGAATGTAAGATTGTCAGATACAGGTGGTAAAGGTTTATTTTCAAAAAAAATTGAGGAGGAATTAAAAGAAAGCAAAATAGATGTGGCTGTGCACGCTTTAAAAGATATGCCTTCTATTGAAACTAGGGGACTAGTGACACAATATTTTTTAGAAAGAAACGATCCTAGAGAAGTTTTAATTAGTAAAGATAATAAAACTTTAAAAGATCAAAAAATAGGAGCAATAATAGGTACGTCATCGTTAAGAAGGGAATTTCAAGTAAAAAATAAAAACAGTAATTTTAAATTTAAAATTATAAGAGGAAATGTTGATACAAGAATAAAAAAATTAAAGGATGGTTTATATGATGGAATTATTTTATCATTGACTGGTATAAAATTTTTAAGTCTAGAGGAAAATATCTCTCAAACATTTTCTATCTCAGAAATGATCCCAAGCGTTGGCCAGGGTATTATAGCTTTACAATGTCGTGAAAATGATTTTGAAATACAAGATATTTTAAAAAATATTAATCATGACGAAACTCAAAAATGTGCAAATGTAGAAAGAGATATTTTAAAAACCTTAGAAGGAGATTGTAACACAGCAATTGGTGCACATGCAAAAATAGAGAATAATAAAATTTATGTTGAGGCAGAACTTTTCTCCTTAGATGGTTCAAAAAGATTTTATATTAAAACATCTAAAGAATTAAAATATCAAGAACAACTAGGAAAAGAGATTGGAACAATATTAAAGGAGAAATCGAAAAATTCTTACAGAAAATAATATGCATATTTTATTTACTCGACCATTTGATGATGCGAATGAATTAATTGTGAAATTTAAATCATTAGGCCACATAGTCTCAAATATCCCTGTCATATTAATTAGTAAAAAAGATTATCCAAATATAGATTATTCGTCATTCAAAGGAATAATATTTACAAGCTCAAACGCAATTAAATTTTTAAATACAAAAATGTTTGATAAAAATACTAAATGTTTTTGTGTTGGATCCTCAACAGAAAACGCAGCAAAAAGAAAAGGATTTCAAAATATTTTCTCTGCGGAAGGTAATGTAAATAATTTGAAAGAAATAATTCTTCAAAATTTTAGAAGCTCAGAAGGTAAGTTACTTTATATAAGTGGTGAAACAATAACATCTGATTTAGATAAATTTTTAATTTCAGAGGGTTTAAAAGTTGAAAGAGTAATTAATTATTCTTCAGATCCAATTGAAAAATTTGATGAAATTTTAATTAACGATTTAAAAAAAAATATTCCAGACATTGTTTATATTTACTCACAAAATAGTGCTATTAGCTTCAAGAACTTGATTAAAAACTACAACTTGCAAAATCTTTGGATGGACACTAATTTGATGTGTATTAGTGAAAAAACATCATCGGTTTTGAACGATATAAAATGGAAAAAAATATTTTTGTTCAATCCAGGAGAGGAAGAATATTTATTATATAAAATTTAGTTATGGAATTATTTGCAAATTTTAAAGAACTGTTTTTATCTGTTTGGGACAGAGGAATTTTAGGAATAGATATTTTTGAAATTTTAATTGGTCTAGGAATATTTTTAATATTTTTAATTTTTAGAGGTCTTATAAGTAAATTAATTATAAAAAAATTAGAAGTAATTTCAAAAAGAACTACAAATAAACTTGATGATACTTTTGTAAGTTCAATGATTGGTCCTGCTAGATTTTTGCCAATCGTGTTAGGTTTTTTTATTGCTAGTTATTACATGTCCTTTGAAGAGGATAGTAGAGCATTTGTTGATAATATAAATAGAACTCTTATTACAATTTTATTATTTTGGATAATTCATCAAATAATAGAGCCTATATCTTACATATTAAGTGGTTTAGGAAAAATTTTAACTCGTGAGTTAATTGGGTGGATTATTAAATCATTAAAAATTTTAATTTTTATACTTGGTGCTGCTGCAGTGCTAGAATTATGGGGAATTAAAATCGGACCGATTATTGCAGGACTAGGTTTATTTGGTGTGGCAGTTGCGCTTGGTGCACAAGATTTATTTAAAAATTTAATATCAGGAATTTTAGTGCTAGTTGAAAAAAGATTTAAAATGGGTGACTGGATTTTAGTGGAGGGAATAATTGAGGGAATAGTTGAGAGAATTGGTTTTCGATCTACAACTATAAGAAAATTCGATAAATCGTTAGCAATAATTCCAAATTTTCAATTTGCCGAGAATGCAGTTATTAATGTAAGTCAGACTACAAATTGGATTATAAGTTGGGTTATTACTTTGCAATACGATACAACAGTTGATCAACTAAAAATTATAAGAGATAAAATAGAAGAATATATAAAATCTCATAAAGACTTTGATTCAAAGATTGGATATGCAGTTCGTGTAGATAAATTTTCAGATAGCTCAATAGATATGTACGTTAGGTGCTTTACTAATTCAGATAGCTGGGAAAACTGGTTAGAAGTTAAAGAAAGATTAGCGATTGAGATAAAACAAATTGTTGAAAAAAATGGTGCATCTTTTGCTTTCCCAAGCCAATCTATATATGTTGAGAAGAAATGATTGCTATCTTTTATTTAGTATTACAAGTTTTAAAGTTATATTCTTACGTAGTAATTGCAAATGTTGTAGTAAGTTGGTTAGTTGCTTTTAATGTCTTAAATACATCTAATAGGTTTGTGTATGCGATTTTAGATTTTACATACCGACTAACTGACCCTATTTTGAACAGAATACGAAGATTTTTACCCAATCTTGGTGCATT
>CEWG01134556.1_pt1 | contig 10074 bp, 11 predicted proteins | sample 361411 | NCBI WGS metagenome assembly CEWG01 (sample SAMEA2622173, study PRJEB7988) | marine metagenome | biome: marine biome (ENVO:00000447); feature: surface water layer (ENVO:00002042); material: "saline water (ENVO:00002010), including plankton (ENVO:xxxxxxxx)" | depth 5 m | reverse complement strand
TCGAAGGCTGGATTATTGCCCCACATGTCAAAAATAAACCGATTAAATGGTAGCGTCTGACAAGACCCACTGCAAGCCCTTTGATTTGGGAAACCTGAGTAGTGGGTATTTGGATAGACCCATGGATGCGAATCATACTCCATCCTTAGAGTATACACTTCTTGGTCGGGGCTTATTTTTTAATTCAGAAGTTTCAAGTTTTCAGTATGGCAGGGAAAAATGGGCGTAAGAACTCAACTAAATTCAAATCACCAGCCATGAAAAAGTGGCAAAAAAATCACCTGAAGCAAGAAGTAGAAGAGCCAGTCAACAGCACGAGTGAAGTCGTTACTCACTTCTTAGTTCCAACCTTTGTGACCTTCTGTTTTTTCTTGATTATCGGAACATTTACTGCCGATGATCCCAGTTATTCCGGAGAGTATGGAGAAGCAGCTGCATGCTGCATGACACTGATGGCCTGGCCTATTATAACACTAATTTTCATTCTCTATCACAATTCAAAAGGAAACAAGATTCGAAAAAAATAGATAATCAGAGGGGCCCCCTTTGATTACCCGTAATGGCAGAGGGTAGCGTCTAAAATGACCCACGTAAAGCCCATTCAAACAACGTATCCATTCGCATTGGTATATTCAATACTATAGGTCAGAGACCAACTAACAGAGTGAACTTCATACTCATTCTCAGGAAACCAACGCTCATAATTGGTTACAGTATATTCGCATTCTCCACTTCCACTTGGCAGTGGACTTGCCATTTCTGAAACATGTTCCGAACCATCATCACATTTTATGGTAAAAACCATACTATCGCTTTCGATTCTAGGAACATTATCCTCATCCGTTTCAGAATAGTTTATGCTTACAACAGCAGACTCTACAGAGACCTTTTCTCCATCAGATACAGTAAATGTATGGAGAACTGGAATCCCGAAGTGGTCTTTAGTTCCATTATTTTCTGGATGGTCTATCCATCCTTCAGTTATGACTCCGCTTTCACTGTATGAGGTGGCATCATCACCTATGCATCCAGTAATCATTGAGGAAATCAAGACAAAAGAAGAGAATATCAATCCAATCCGCATGACACTTCTAAAGGTGCTTAACACTTCAATTGATTGCCAGATTTCGAAAGGGGGCCCTTGCGAATGCCCCCGTTTGCATGGGTACCCACTGCTAAGGCTGCGATTGCTCCCTTGGCCACTATCGAGTATGTGCTCCTTCGAGTGGCCCCAGGGGAATGATTCGGAAGGTGTTGATGTTCTGGTGAGACCAGAAGTAATGCGCTTTGATGTGATGCCAGTGGCATGTTTCCCGGATACCTGGTTGGTCAATCATTCGCTCAACGAAGGCTTGCAGGTTGGGGTAATCGATGATGCGGCGAAGATTGCACTTGAAATGAACGACATAGACCAAATCGAAACGAACCAATGTCGGGAACAAGCAGATGTCAGCTTCTGTTAGAACGCCTTTTTCCTCCCCGACCAACCAATCACGCCCCTCTAGATGGATTTCTAGCTCATCAAGGCGTTCAAACAATGAGGTCACGGCAGCGTCATAGGCTTCTTGTGTGCGTGCAAAACCAGATTTGTAGACACCGTTGTTGACCGATTCATAATTCGCATCAATCATGGCATCAATTTGCTCTTTCAATTCCTCCGGACAAAGCGTACGGCCGTTTCCTAAACCGGATTGGGCGAGGGTATCGAACATTCGTATGATTTCTCGACTTTCGTTGTTCACGATGGTTGAATGATGCCGGTCCCACAGGACTGGAACGGTTCCAATGCGTTGGCTTTCGTTCCAACCGTCTAACGCACGATTGTAAATTCCTTCCAGGCTCGTTTCACCGTGCACAGAGTCAACGGTAGCCCCTTCCTCTTCTGGATTAAACGACCATGAACCGTCTTGATTCATTCTCCAATCAACCACGTCGACACTGAGATGATCTTCAAGACCAAGCAGCGTGCGCGTGATGATGGTACGATGTGCCCAAGGACATGCATGTGAAACATACAGATGGTATCGGTCTGATTCCACATCAAAGGTTCCACCCGGCTGGATGGTGCCTCGAAATTCACTTGATTTTCTCACAAACTTACCTGAATCAAACGATTCAGTCCATGCTCCAGCCTGCTCATCCGTTGGCGTCATGTGGGTTATTCCGCGGCTTCTCCTTTGAAGAGTGTAGTATCTGTTCCAATAGCTATCAACAAAACAATTCCTCGACGGTGAAGAACGTTTGAAGAATTTGTGGAACGGGTTCAGAGTCTTTCCAGTTGCTGCTGAATACCACGTTTGTTGTTGAGGATGACGTCAACCACGCTCGTTGATGGCCTCTGTTCTTCATCGTCGTTATTCAAGAAGCAAGCCTCTTACGAGCCTGCGTTTTCCACATACCATGGCCACACGCCGTTGCCTCGCTGCCGGTGTGCTTTTGCTCACCGTGATGGCCAGCAACTGGGTCCTCGCTTCGCCCAACGGACTTGGCTCAGAGGCCAATGAAGGATGCCTATGCCACACGAGAGACGCCTCGACCGTTGTCGAATTGCGTGGCCTGCCTGAAGCCTTTGAATCAACTCAAAACTACAACGTTACCTTGGTGGTCAGCAGCAGTTTGGTGGCGGTGGAAAACGCTTCTCAGGGGGGATTCCGGCTCCTCGTGGATGAAGGTGGACTTGTGCTTGACAACAATTCCTTGGTGCAAGCGTTGGATGGCGGTTGGACCCACACAACCGAGGGGTCAACCATGCGTTCGTGGAACCTCGTATGGCAGGCACCCGCAGAAAACGATACGGCGGCAACCTTTGTTGTGCACGGCAACGCCGTTAACGGCAACAACGCTCCCACGGGCGACGCTTGGTCCACGCTCGAGGTCGTTGTACCGGGCGTAGCCTACGATGGTGACCTCGTTCCAAGAGAAGGCATTGATGGCGTCAGTCAGACCGATCGTTTGATTCTCGCCGTGGGTCTCCTCGCTCTCGTCGGACTGCTTTGGTCAGTTGGTCGACCGTGATCAGTTGACGAACTCAATTTGTCGATTTCGCAGTGCCCGCAGTTGGCGGTTTTCGGTTGAACCGTGAATTTGATCGCTCTTCACACCCGTCAATACGAGCATGACTCGTAACTCATCGCCAAGTTCCTCCTTGACCGCTGCGCCCCAGATAATTTTGGCATTGGGTGAAATCTGCTCCTTGATGAGTTGTGAGCAACGCTCAGCTTCACCGAGCGTCAAACTCGCCCCGCCGACGACGTTGATGAGGGCGCCTCGGGCGTCGCTCATGTCCAACTCCAGAAGCGGGGAGTGGAGGGCTTCCATGGTGGCCGCATCCGCCCGGCCAGGTCCTCGAGCACTTCCCAGACCAATCATGGCAACACCGGCCCCGGAATGCACGATGGATTTGAGGTCCTCGAAGTCAAGGTTGACCATTCCGTCGGTCGTAAGCAGTTCGGTGACACCGGTGATCGAGCGAACCAGCAACTCGTCTCCAACACGGAAGGCACTGGCGATGGGAAGGTCCTTCACGCCTTCGATTTCCAAAAGGCGTTCGTTGGGAATCACAAGGATGGTGTCGCAATGCTCCCGCAATCGCTCCAATCCCCACTCAGCATTCTGTTTTCGAAGCGAACCTTCGGACTTGAACGGGTAGGTGACCACAGCGATGGTCATGGCTCCTTGGGCCTTAGCGAGGCGAGCGATGTGCCCAGCCGCTCCTGTCCCTGAGCCTCCGCCCATTCCGGCGGTAATAATGGCCAATTGCGTATCGTTGGTGATGCGTCGTAGGACCCGTTCTGATTCTAGTGCTGCAGCTTCTCCTTTGGTCGGATCGCCTCCCGCACCGCGTCCACGTGCCGTTCGGCCGATGAGCACCTTTTCTTGGATGGGTGATTGGAGAAGGGCTTGAGCATCCGTGTTGATGGCATAGCCGGTCACATAAGACGATTCAAACAATTTTTCATCGAACAAACGGTTGATGGCGTTGCATCCTGCGCCACCCACACCGTACACGCGAATCCTTGGCTGAAGCGATTCGAGCAAGGCCCGCAATTCTTCTTCTGAGCCTTGGTCAGGCGCCTGATGGTGTTCGACCACGCGTTGTTCGTCCTCAGAGAGTTCCAGTACCCGTTCAATCAAATGGCGCATGGGCAGATTTCCCATGAACACATTTTGAATCTGCCGCCCTTCAAGGGCCAGCAGCCAAGGGTTTCACACCCTCCCAAGAGGAGCCGAATCAATCTCTGAGGCCTTCTTCCGTCACCTGGTAGACGCATTCGCCGTCTGGCAGGTTTGGAGAGTCAACAAGCCGTGCGATTCGTCGTCCGCCCTTGGCCTTTCGAAGGTAGAGTCGGAAGGTGCTGGCGTGGGCAAGGATGTGTCCGCCAATGGGCTTGGTTGGATCGCCCCACATAGCGTCAGGTTTGGAGTGCACCTGGTTGGTCACCAAAACGAGGGCGTTGTTCACATCGGCCAGTTTCTTGAGGTCCTTCAGGTGGCTGTTGAGTTTTTGTTGGCGGCGAGCGAGCATTCCACGGCCAATGAATTCAGCACGGAAATGGCTGGTCAACGAATCAACGATGATCATCTTGACATTCAACCCCTTGCTCATGCGCTTGATTTCATCGGCCAAGAGCATTTGGTGAGCGGAATTGTAGGCACGAGCGACATGGATGCGAGACAAGACGTATTCTGGATCGAGTCCGTGTCCGCGGGCCATCTGCGTGATGCGTTCGGGACGGAAGGTGTCTTCCGTGTCAATGTAAAACACATCGCCATCAAAGCCGCCTTGGTCAACGGGCATGGTGCAGTTGACGGCCAATTGGTGGCCGATTTGCGTCTTTCCGCTTCCAAACTCGCCGTAGACTTCCACGAGGGCTTGGGTTTCGAATCCACCGCCAAGCAGGTCGTCGATGGATTGAACCTTTGAGGACAGCTTCTGGACCTCTCGTCGGCGTTCAAGCAGTGCATCGCCAGAAACGAAACCGCCGATGTTGGCCATCTTTTTTGCAGCAGCGATGATCTTAGCGGATACGGCTTCACCCAATTCAGCTTCTTCCGCAAGGTCGGCGGGGGACATCACAGCAAGGCCCAAGAGTTCGTCAAAACCTGCTTCTCGCAATTTCTCTGCGGTCGCTGGACCAACACCTGGCAGGTCCTCGATGGTCACCTTGACCTCCTCTTCCTCAGTCATTGAAGCAACCTCTTCTTCCAGAGGTGCTTCATTCTTTTCAATTTCAATGCTCGCTTTCTTCTTCGATTTCGTTGGCATGGTTCATCCCTTCAACCCGATGTGGGTGTACTTCCGTATATGAAGAAACGAAGGACGGCAATGAAACATCGTCCGGTAAATTCCGATAAATTCCATTGAAAAAAATGCCGCAGTGGCCTTTTAATTTCACTTTTCGTTTCAGTTTCATCAATGTGAAAGTGAATCTTCTTCTCGCTCCGTGGCCTCCGATGCCAACGGGTTTGGTTCCGATTCATTCGTTTCGTAGGTGATGACCACGATGTGGTGTAAATTGAGTGAGTCGTTCCCTGAATCAACGGTCACATTGAGGGCCCAGTCGCCTTCGTCAATGTTGAACTGGTCGTGGTTCCATGAGGCTTCTTGTCCGTCCCCAATTTGTTCGGTATGGAAGGCCTGCTCCTCTCCGTCTGGATTGACAAGATGCCATGTCGCTGTCACGGGCGTTCCCCCGAAAACACCAGATGGATTCGTGATGGTTGAGTCGATGACGATGCGTTCAGGACTCGGGCACGCACAGTCCGGGGTTGTGGAGATCACCATTGAATCGGGCTCGTCGGTGTTCGTTTGCGTCCAATCAACTTCTTTGTCAATTCGGATTGTGAGGCTCATGGACGCCTCGTTTTCGCTTTCATCAACGGCTGAGAGAACGACGGTGAACAACCCGTGGGTGTGGTAAGTGTAGGAAAGTTCAGCCTGCTCGTTGGCGTTCACAGAAACGGTGTTTGACCCGTCCTCGTCGTCGCCTGGGTCGAGGGTGAAGGTCTTCATGTTACCAGCGTTTGAGGCGACACGAGCAAAGTCAAACGACAATTCAACGCCGGTTTGTGAGATCGTTGCACCATTTTGAATCCGCTCGATGATCGTCCCTGAGGTTTCATCGTAGTGAACGTTCATTGTAATCGGATTCTTTTCACGATCCGATTCTTCTCCACTGAGGCATCCTGCGAGTGAACCGCACAGCAGAACGACGAGAACGGTCAACGCCTTGGCGTGAACGGCTCGCATGGACTGGGTAGGGGCCTCCACCTCATGAAACCACCCATTTTCATGATGGGGTGCAGACGGTGGTTTGAAAACGGTGAACCTTGGCGGTAGGGCTAGCGAGGTGGGGTAGTCTGGATATCCCGTCGGGCTCATAACCCGGAGATCGATGGTTCAAATCCATCCCTCGCTACCATCATCCGTACTGGTAGTAGTCGTGCTTTGGCTGCAGACTGTCCAACGCCGATTGCAACCGTGCATTGGCCGCTTGTTCTCCTGCGATGATGGCTGAGCGCTGCCCTTCCAAGCGCGCTTGTTCAGTTTGGCATCGTTCACCGTGGCTTGGAACCCGTGCGCTCGCCGTCCGCAAGGTGGCAACGACGGTGTCCAGCAAGACGGCAGGAGATTCTCGGGGTTCCAATTGGAAGTGTCCGTTGGCTTGGATGACGTCTCCGGCGGCGGTAATCGCGTTGAGAAACCGCTCAACATGGGCTTTTGTCGGCATCGTATCCACCGCCGTATGAGCCGCCGCGAGATGGCCTGGTGAGAGTTTCTCGCATTTTGCAAATGACTTGGAAGCAGCCCGATGTTTGCCTGCTGCGGCATACAGTCGGCCAGCCCGTAGATGGTCTTCGTGCTCAGGCTGCATGGCGTTCAGCATTTGAGGAGCATGTTTTTGGAGAATTTTGACCAAGGCTTTTCGTTCGCCATGCATGCGTTTGATGCTGGCCATGCTCTGCTCGGCTTTGTTGCGGAGAAGGTAAACATCACACATCAGACGTAGCCCTTTGAGAAGGAAAATCTGCTGTTGTGGCTCCCGTTTTTTCTTCGCTAACATCATGTCACAGAATTGCGTGGCCATCACTTCTGAAAGTTCCAATCGACCTTCGGCCATGTAGCGCTCAATCTGCTGCAAGGTTTGTGAGGGGTCCTGCATCCCGAACATGCTACCGTTCCTCCTGACCACGACCGAGGCTATGATGCCTTTGATGTTCAGTCTCAAGAGGAACCTCCTTCGTTTATTGACCATCGGCCTCACGGTAGAGGCATGAAGGAGGCGTGCGTGCTCGCCGTGTCGGGTACGCCCGGTACCGGCAAAACCTCTGCGTGTGAGGCCCTGGCTGAATTGGGCTGGAAGGTGCTCTCGCTGGCCGATTTAGCGTCCGAGCACGGATGTTTGGAGGCGGTTGACCCTCGAGACGGTGCTGCGCCCATTGACATCCATCGCCTTGCTGAGGCGTGGGATGCGCCAAAAACGGGTCGGTATTTGGTGGACGGCCACCTTGCTCATTTCCTGGAAGTGGACGGCATCGTGCTCTTGCGTTGTCCGCCATCGACCCTTCGAGCGCGTCTCCTTCAACGCAACTACAACGAAGACAAGATCAGGGCCAATGTCGAGTGGGAGATGACCAGCGGCCACTGGGCTGAACTTTTGGAATTTGAAATCGAGCTCCCCGTTGCTGAATTTGACACCGCTTCCATGACCATTGAGGCTCTTGGCGAGGCCATCGATGCGTGGTTCATCGACGGTCTACCCTCGCAGGAATTGCATCAGCAAGCGTCCGAGGCCATTGACTGGCTTGGCGAATCGCAGAATTGAGCCACGGCCCTCCACAAACCATAACACCCTCTCGGGGGTGGTTAAGCCATGGCCCTTGAGAAAATGAGACGTCGATGGGAAGCGTGGCTCCAACCGGTGCTGAATGCCTTTTCCTCCTTCTCGCCTGCCACGGTGACCTGGATGGCTCTGCCCTTTGGCGTTGCAGGTGGCCTCATGGCAACCTATGCGCCCGATGAATCAGCCGGTGGATGGTGGCTTCTTGCCGGTGCGCTTAGCATTGGATTGGCGATGATTTTCGATGGCCTTGACGGTTCCTTGGCTCGGGCAAAGGGGGAAGTGACCCGTTGGGGGGACTACCTCGACCACACCATTGACCGGGTGCTTGACGGAGTCTGGGTGGTTTGCATCAGCGCTTCCGTTTTTGTCGGCGACATGACCCTCGGCTTTGCTGCTGCCTTTCTGACGTTGATGGGCTCTTACATGGGGACGCAAGCTCAAGCCGTGGCTGGCTCGAGGAATTATCGCGGGTTTTCTCGAGCGGACCGAACGGTGTTGACCCTGCTCTCGCTTGTCGTGATGGGAATAATGCTGCTAGCCGGGTGGTCCATCGACGCAACCTACCCTGGATGGTTTGGCCATATTCCTGTGAATCCCCTAAGCCTCGTAGTGTTCATTTCCGCTCTGGGGGGCCTTTGGACGTTCAGCGTCCGTTTCATGCAGGCCAAAGGTGAGATTCAACGGCTTGATGCTGAGGACCCCTTGCCTCAGCCTGAGCCCAAAAATCCGACCGGTCCCTGAACTCGGTGGCGAACCCACTTCGGTCCAGTGATAGCCTGTTTTTGGCTTGTTGAAGCGACATAGTCATAACGGACGAAGGCGACATATGGAATGATGGGTAGCCCAATGGCTGAACAAAACGGTGGTCTGCGCGCCGTTATCCTTACCGCAGTCATGCTTCTTGCCTTGGCACCGCTGAGCCCTGCCTCTGCGGACAGCGAAGGAGATCCAGCAAACTTGCAAGCACAGAACATTCTCGCCGTTTTTGATGACGTATCCGAGACGACCATGATCACATGGGAAAACATCGCGACGGGTGGCGCAGAACTGAACGGCTTGTTCAGTGCCACCTACATGCTTTACCGGCACTCATCTCCAATCACCGCTACAAATCTTAACACCGTTGATCACTTTGCTGAAGTTGACGCCTGTGACGCAGGCGATGCTGGCGGTAACCCGTTCAACTGTCAAGGCGGGACGCACCCGGGCCATACCGTCGCCTTCCCCGTTGAGCCAGGCACCAACGGTTCGTTCTACTACGCCATTACGACCATGCTGTCCAACGGTACCGAGGCGGCTGAACTCCTTTTCAACGGTTCACACATCTACGATCCCGTTGTCGAAATCACCCGCAGCGTCAACACCCCATTCATCATCTCCGTGGAGTTTGATGCTGCTGAGAGCCAAACCCACCTCAACTGGTTGAACTACAACTCCATCAACAACATTCTTCCAAGCACAGGACCTGACGCCCTGCAGATTCGAGTTTGGCGAACCGATTACCAAATCACCCGAGAACTTGGTTCGTACCTCCTTGCACAAGAGACGCCCATCGCAACGCTGAATGCCACTGACACATCCTATACGGTCACCATCGCTCCCAACACGCAGCGCAACAGCTACTATTCGATCACCTATCTTCTACCAAACTACACCGAATTGGGAGAGAATTACGAGGACATTCGCTTCGTCGGACAGAACACGATGAGCGAACCCGTTGTGGAAGATAACCGTCCACCCGACCAACCAATTTTGCTCTCAGCCAATTTCCTCCCCAACGCAGACGGGTCGGGCACGACAACCATCACTTGGGGCGATGTCGCAGGTGAAACAGGTGAAACCTACCGTGTTTATCGCTCGGACCAACCGTTCACCACCATTCTTCGAAACGACGTGGCCTTGTTGGTTGAAGGCATCCTCGAAGGCATCAATTCGTACGAAGTGCAAGTGAGCCAAGGTTTCCTTGGTTTCTCATACTACTGCGTGGTAACCGTTGACGTTACTGGTGTCATCAACACCGATACCACCGGTGATGGGTGCACCAACGGCATCGAAGAGAACGCCTTCTACGGTTGGGTGGCTGAACCAACCAACGTCCATGCCGAATTTATTGGCGACCGGACCACCCGCGTCACGTGGAGCGATCAACTCGGTATCGAAGGGGAAATTTACCACATATGGCACACAACCTACCGCGTTTCGGGCGCTCAATTCGTTGAGAATCAAACCA
>CEWG01014336.1_pt1 | contig 10080 bp, 9 predicted proteins | sample 361411 | NCBI WGS metagenome assembly CEWG01 (sample SAMEA2622173, study PRJEB7988) | marine metagenome | biome: marine biome (ENVO:00000447); feature: surface water layer (ENVO:00002042); material: "saline water (ENVO:00002010), including plankton (ENVO:xxxxxxxx)" | depth 5 m | reverse complement strand
CGCCAATTCGACACCCGCATGCGCCACAGCCCGGGTCGAGCGAAAACGAGCGAGAGCGTTTGGACGCAGTTTGTACGCGTCCAATCCATCTTCGGTAGCCTGTGCGATCTTAGCCATGGTTTGAACGGTTTCAAGAGGGTATTTTCCAGAGGCGGTCTCGCCCGACAACATCACACCCGTCGCTCCGTGTCGGATGGCCGTCGATACATCGCTCACCTCGGCTCGAGTTGGGCGGGGCTGAAAGGTCATCGAATCCAACATTTGCGTGGCAACCACGACCGGCATGCCTCGCTCGAGGGCTTTGTCGATGATGCGTTGTTGGGCCACGGGGACGTTTTCAAGAGGGATTTCCACACCCAAATCACCCCGCGCCACCATCACGGCGTCGGCCACGTCGAGGATGCTGTCCAAGTTCTCGAGGGCAACGGGATGTTCAATTTTAGCAAGAACGGGAACGTGCATGGAAGCTGCTTTGACCGCTTCTTTGGCTGGCAACAAGTCCTCTGCCGTCCGGACATAACTGACCGCAATGTAATCGGCACCGTTCTCGAGGGCATGTTGAAGCGCTGCCTTGTCTTTGGGACCAATGGCGGGCAGGTCCACAAGTGTCCCGGGTACGTTGACGCCCTTCCGGCTACTGATGGGCCCACCATCCATCACTTTGCAGCGAACCTTTCCTCCGGGCTGACCCGCCGTTGAAAGGACCGACAAGCGAATGAGCCCGTCAGCGACAAGAATTGGGTCGCCAACCTTGAGTTCAGCAGAAAGCCCAGCGTATTCAACAGGGAAGTCAACCCCGTTGGTGGATTCGAGTTGAAGCACCCCGCAGTGGAGGGTGATTTCGCTTCCCTCCTCCAGCATTTCAACTTCGGGGAAATTTCCGAGGCGGAGTTTTGGACCGGGGAGGTCAGCGAGAATGCAGGTCGGGCGGCCCATCTCGTCCTCAATGTCCCGAACGCGCCGGTACAGGTCGGTTTTATCCTCGGGTTCGCCGTGCGAGTAATTGAACCGGCAAACATCAACGCCAGCCTCCAACAGCGATTTGAGGGCCGAGCGTTCCTCGCAAGCAGGACCGATGGTCGCTACAATTCGCGTGCGTCGCATGCTTCGGTCTCCTCATTTGTAATAGAGGCGAATGACAAATCGATCAACCCTGAAATCGTTGATGCGATCGTTCTGGATGGTCATCGTCCAGTCGCCATCACCGTACGTGGATTCGGTATCGGAAAACATGTAACCTGAGAGCCTGAGATGAATGCAATCAAGGTCGTCATCGCATTCACCGTCGTCCCGCGATTCCACATCGGTGGAGGTGGTGTTTCCGGCCTCATCGTCCTCTTCATTGTAAGCAAAGATGTTCAATTCAGCACGGCAGTTGTTGGCTCCCGGGATGTTGGTGCATCCATCGTCTTCCTTGGGGTATTCCAGTTCCATTTGGGCTTTCACAATGGTGTTTCCGCTTTCCTTGTTGTAGTGAATTGGGGCGTCAAAATCCAGTTCTGCGGCGTTTCCACTCGTGTTTCCACCGATTTCAAAATCGTTCCAATATCCGGCATAGCTCACGTAGACTTTGATGGTGGCGCTGTCCGTCATTTCGACGCTGTTGGTTACCGTGAGGCTAATTTCATATTCGCCAGGAGCCACGTTGCTCCAATCAACGGTTTCTCCCACCAAATCGTCATCGTTTTCGGGATCACCGTCGTTGTCCTTGTCCTCCATCAAATCGAGGTCCCAAGCGTACCCATCCTCTGGAATGTATTGAGAGACGGAATCGCCGGAGTCAGAGTTGGAGGCGTCCAGTTGAATGGTGATTGTTTCCGTGATGGAACGGTCGGTCATGCTCTTGTCTCGAGCGCAAATCCAAACGAGAATGTGCCTCGATTCGGTGATGGATTCGTCCTCACAATCCTCATCGTCGGCGTACTGTGTGATTTCAGCCGTGGGTGCCTCAGCACTCTCGGGTGCCACCGTCAGATCTCGGGTTTGTTCCGAGGTTGAGGAGCCATCGGAGACTTCCAAGGTGACCTTGTAGGTCTTGGCCTCATCAAACGTCCAGGTTGCTGTAAGCCCCGTAGCGTCGATGTCAATGGTGCCCTCGGTATCGAAGTTCCATCGGTACGTCAAAGACCCGTCGTTCGGTGTTGAGCTTGCTGCATCAAAGCTGACCGTTGTTCCAACCTTGATGTTCTTGCTCGGAGCAAAACTGAACACAGCCAAGACTTCGGCATCCTCGCTGCCAGAATCGTTCTCAAAAATACACCCTGACAAGGACATGCAGAGCATCAATCCCGCCATCGTGAGGGTCCGCAAATGGCTTCCCATAGCATGCGGTGGTCGCTAGGTCATGAAAAGGGCTTCCTCGCTATGTGGCCTCTAAAACGAGAACAACGTGGCTTGTTTGTTGCCGGCCATGAGGTCCTTGGCCTCCCAGCCAAAAGCCTCTGTAATGCGTCCCACAGCAGCCGCCAGCCTTTCGGCATAAAATCGGCCGTCATAGATGACAGCGGCCTGTTCTTCTTCGTTCTCGAGCCAAGGAACCACCGACATGGGGCGTTTATTCGCGTCGGTAACCACGTAGGAGACTTTCATTCCGGTGGTGAATCCGAGTCCACGTTCTATGCGCTGTTTTGCCACGCGCACCTGAGCCATACTGTCCGGTTTGGCGTAGTCTTTGGTGAAGTCCACATCGTCCGGGATTTTGACGGGTGTTCGAACAACGCGGCCTTTGCACGACTTGGCAAGAACGACCTCCTGAGGTGGCACAAGGCTACGGCGGAGCGCTTCCACCCGCTGCTTGGCATACGCCACCAACTCATCGCCTTGGTCGGCCAGAGCGTAGCGGAAGATCTCCTTCATGGTCGACGTAAGGTAAAGGAAGGAATCGGTGCGTTGGGTCTCGTACCCGCGGACCAGCATCTCCTGGCTCGGCCAGACCACTTGACCGATGTAGCGCTTTTTTGCGCCGTGGCTGAAGAAAACAGAGAGGCCTTTTTCGAACTCCAGCACCGCTGAATCACGGCTGTATTTTTCTGCCAACTGCGTCCCAAATTCAACCATGCTTTTGACAGCAGACTCGTGCTGTTTCAGCAATTGCAGTGCGGCGTTCTCTCCTCTTCCTGCCGCTTCGTGCTCGGCGGCTGAAATCTGTCGAGGGGCGTCATGCTCAATAGGGCAGCGAACAAAGATGGAATCGGTGTCCGAGTAAACCACTCCATGACCTTCGGCCTCAACAGCAGCGATGATTCCCTTGATGTTTTGACGAGCCCATGCAGTAATGGAAGAACCGAGGTCACGATGAGTAAATCGATAAAATCCGCTCGCGAAGACCCCGTAAAATGAATTCATGAGAATCTTGACAGCGTACTGCATGGCATCGTGAAAGGACACCTTCGTTGCGTCCTCAACGGCTTTTGCTGCGACGATGGCAGCCTTGTGTTGGTCCCTTTGGGCCATCAACCCCTCGAGAAGGAAAGGGACCATGCCTTTTCTGTCGTTCTGGTTTCTGAAAAGCGCCCCAGTGGGTGCTTCGTGAACGTCATCAACCTGCCCTGCTTGGGCAGTAACCGTCGGTTCAATGCGGGTCGTGTAGCAGATGTTGTGTCCGATCATAATGGAAGGATACATGCTCTTGAAGTCAAGAACTGCAATCCAAGGATGCAAGCCGGCTTCAACTTCGTGAACGTATCCACCCGTGATCTGCCCTTCCTTCGCCTCAGCGGAGCCGGTCAACGGTACGGCAACGTGTTGCGAGTCAGCGAGACGGATAACGAGGGAATCAATGAGTTGGCTGGTGGAACCGTTCGCTGCGGTCTCGAAGGGGACTTTCGCAACGGCGGCCACCGCCTCTTTGCGTCGGACGGCCTGAATAGCACCGAGGATATCGAGCGGAAGTTCAGCATCTCTGACACAGTATTCGAGAACCTCATCCGGACGGTTGGCCCATTCCTCGTCCATGTTGGACGCATCGATGTCCATTTTGTGTTTCGCTTCGTCATCAGGGAACAACAAAGTCGCAACAAACGAGAGCGTTTCACGTCGCGGCTTCAATGCCTGACGCGCCTGCCACCACGTGTCCATGATGACGCGCCCCGAGAGATTCCAAGCCCGATTGCTTTGCCGCTTTGGGACAAGCGCATCGCGATTGCGTTTGAGTTCGGATTCGTCCCTCGGAGCCCGCCCCCAACCGAACAAGGCCATGCTACCGTCTGAACCTCGTCCCCTCTGAAGGACAGCCGTGCGGTCGGCGAGACGTGGAAGGTCAAAATTATCGATGTTGTATCCAGTAATGATGTCTGGATCGGTCGCCAGGACAGTGTTCGTCAGCCCTTCAAGTATGTCCGCCTCAGCACCGCGGTATTCGAAAACTTGGCGTTCTCCACTTCCGAGATCTTCAACACAAGCAGCGGCGCAAAGCACCGTTTCATGCTCAATGCTCGTTTCTAAGTCAAAGGAAAAGAGTTTGTAGGGCACAGCAAAGGGTTCGCTGGCCTGAACGTCGGCAAACGCACAGCGCACCGTGAGGTCCACACCGTATCGTCCTCCACCACCTGCTCGGAGGACCTCTGGTTTGTGGACGGGGCCTTTGGCCTCCTTTGTGTCAACGACCTCGCCGGAAAAGACGACGTGCATGCCAACATCTCCGTCGAGGAAGAAGCGGTTGACAAACGGGATGTCACCCGAAAAGATTTGCCAAGAACGGGATTTGAGGACCTTTCTGATGGACGGGACGTGAAAGGGTTGCTCAACTTCGATGGTCCAAACCGGTCGCTCTCCAAGTTGGGTCCATTTGACAACAGGACCGGTGACATTCACGACGTGTTCCATGGCTCGAACGTGGACCAATCGGTCTTGGATGAAGGCAGGTATGCCCTCCTCAACTTCCCATGTACCGATGGGGGCGATCTCGAAAGTCGGCCTCAACCCGTGGACCAGAAGACACACAGAATGGCCATCATCGGTTCGTCCAAACAGCTCGACCACGGTTTGAGGTGAGGAATCGTCCCGGTCGGAGCTGGACAAAGAACGGTAACGCCCGCTCACGATTCCCATCCGTCCGTTCACTTGGCGACCCCGAGGGTGTTCACTGTTCCGCCCCATTAGAACCCATCTGCTCAAGTCGATGAAAATCAAGAGCCCGAGGCATCAAACCGAAGAGGAATCCTTGAAAGCCTCATCACAATGGCTCTTTTTGATAGGGGGCTCATTGCATGGATGAATCGTTTGATTGGGACAGCCTTACCTTCTCACTTACCCCCACTGAAACCATGTACTTGACCACCACCACGGCCAACGACCCGTGGATGCCGGGAGAACTCCGACCTTACGGAGACATCCCAATGTCGCCGGCTGCGGGCGTTCTCAATTACGGCCAAGGATTGTTTGAAGGGATGAAAGCGTATCAAACTTCAAAAAACCGAATCGTCTTTTTCCGCCCCGAGGAAAACGCAAGACGCATGCAGCGAGGAGCTGACCGATTGAAAATGCCGCCTGTCCCCGAATCCATTTTTGTTGATGCGGTTGAGCAAGTCGTCGCTGCCAACAAGCACTGGGTACCTCCTTCCGGTAAAGGCGCCATGTATGTTCGCCCCCTCTTGATGGGAAGTGGCCCGGTGTTGGGCGTTGCACCTGCGCCCTCGTACACCTTTCTCATCTATGTCACGCCGGTTGGACCTTACTTCAAGGGCGGCATGAGTGCGATTGACTTGTTGATCTCGGAGCATCACCATCGAGCAGCACCCGGCGGCTCGGGTGGAGTGAAAGCCATTGGGAACTACGCTCCCGGAATGAAGCCCAGCAAAGAAGCCAAAGCGAAGGGCTACGCTGAAATCATCTACCTTGATGCAGAAACCCACACCGTCGTTGAGGAGGTCGGTGCTGCAAACTTCTTCTGCGTCAAAGACAAGGTGCTGTACACGCCAGAATTAACGGGCACCATCCTGCCAGGAATCACACGAGATTCCATCATCCAACTCGCCCGACACATCGGCTATGAGGTCGTGGAAGGCAAGGTTGCTGCAGAGTTTGCCATGAACGCCGACGAAGCCTTCTGCTGCGGAACCGCGGCTGTCATCTCCCCCATTGGCTCAATCACCCATGGCGACCGGAAAAAGGTCTACGGCGAAGGAGTTCCAGGCGACATCACGGTCCAGTTGTACGACGCTTTGACCGGCATTCAAAACGAAACCGAAGACGATGTCTTTGGGTGGCTTCACCCGTTGCCATGACGGCGAAGAGAAGCAACCCATGCCATCACCAAAACGGCAGCAGTAGCGCCCAATGAAAGGGAAGGTGTGTTTTCTGCAACAGGCTCTTCTGGTTCATTTTCAACGATCGCTGGCCCTGGCTCAACCGTAATTTGACCAACCATGCCCGCCGATGCGTGTGGCTCACAAACAAATTCGTAGGTACCCGCTGAACCGCGCTCAAAGGTGTGACTGTAGTCCACGTTCCGCTCTGGGTCACCCGAATCAAACACACCGTTTGCCTCAACCGCATTGTGGGGAAGAGCTTGTCCGCTCCAGAAGAAGCGTACAGTGTCTCCTTCAGTGATGGTCACGGAAGAGGGTGAAAAGCGTAAGTTGGTGCTGTCAACGCTGATAACAACGGTTTGAGGTTCTTCGGCTTGCGGGGCAAGATCCCCTTGGACGCCTCCGGTGAGTAGGACGAGTACGGAGAGGATCAGGAGGACACGCATGTTCAGAAAACACCCTCAAAGGTTATCAATTTCTGTTTCAAGTTTCAACGTTTTTTGAAACTCTTTCGCTTTTTGAAACTGCTACGTTGTTGCGTGTTTTTCCGCTGCGACCTCGCTCGACGATCGCCGGTTTTTGGGCCACGGGCTGTTTCTTGCTCAGCCGCTTGCCGTTGATTTCGTTGCATTTCACGCCATTGACCCCCGACAAGTTGGAGCAACTCTTCTTTGCTGCCCGCACCGATTGATTCCTTTGCGCCGGATGCTGAAATCCAAAGCCGTCCCTCACGACCGTGGGGCCGCGAAGGGTGAGAGGTATGTTCCTCGCGCTTGATTTTTCGAAGACCGACAGCTCGTGCCGCCATGAACAAGCCCTCAAGGTCGGGCTTGAGTACCGAAGCATCCTTCGGAACCCGACGGCCTGCTCGGCGGGACCGTTTCATGTCGAAATATCCTGGCCAAACACAAAGTCGGTCAGGATTGTGGTCCATGGTCTCGCCTCATAGGCCGCTCAGGGCGTGCTTTCTTGAAGCCGTCGCTTGGGTTCACCCAATTAGAACGCCGTTAATGACGCCGTCCTTGCCGGGTCGTGAAGTGATGCGGACTCGACCTTTGTCGGTCTCGATGACGGCCCCTTTGACGAGGATGTTTCGTCGAACATAGTTGGGGTCTGAGGCGTTTTCCACGACGTTGTGAATGGTGCCCAAGGTGGTCTTACCGTTCTTGGGGTTGTTGATGCTGACTTGGTTGGCAGCCATCACGCGGACCATGGTGTTGCCACCGGTTTTTCGGTAGATTTTGCGCTTTGGTTCTCCAACGAGGGCAAATTGCTTCTCAGTTGAGATTTCTGTAGCTCGCTTTCCGCGTGCCTGAACCTTGCGTCCACCGGATGGTTTGCGTCGTGAAATTCCGTGCCATTGAGCCATAGGTAAGCCTCCTGCGTCGCCACCGACCAGCACAGGCTATATGAAAGCGACCCTAAACACAGCCAACATCAATTTCTGAAATTGGTTCGCCGTTTTCTTGCAAAAGCCGAGCCAGAACCCTGTCACCGGAAACCAATGGACCAACGCCCGCCGGGGTGCCTGTGAACAGGACGTCACCCCCAACGACCGGCGCCCAACGGTGCAAGGATTCGATTTGCTGACGGGGGGTGACCGACATCTCATGAAGCGGTGTTGATTGACGCAGTTCGCCGTTGACCTCCAACCGAAGATGAAGCCCTCGGACAGGGTCAACCAGCTCGTCCCATGTTCCGTCCCACGGTACGAACGGGCCGACAACGGCGCTTGAGCGGAAGCACTTCGCCCTTGCCCAAGGCAACTGGTCGGCTCGAAGTTCACCTTGAGTGGCACGGTCGGTCAAATCCAACCCAACCGCAATGCCCACGGGTTGAAGGGCATCATCAAGTTGCACCACGCACTCAACCTCATGGTGAACTTCTCCTGGGTGCGTGCTCACTGGAAGCGGTCCTGATTGGTGCAGGCATCCAGCGGGCTTGACGAAAAAAATCGGCTCGGAAACCGGCTGATTCCCCAATTCAATCGCATGCTTGGCAAACGTTCGGATGGTGCACCACATCGCCATGTCCCGATGACCGGCCTTTGGTTCATCAACAACGCGATGCCCAAGGATGATAGCCTCAAGGTCCGTGTGTACATCATGGCCAATGAATGGAGCATCCGGAAACGTAGGCCCGTGCGACGAAAGAACATCGCCCCGCTTCTCAAGCGTTTGGAAACCGATTTGGCCATTGATCTGAACGTGGATGGAGCGTTTCTTGAAATGGCTGAATACGGGCCATGGACCATGGTGTTTGTCGACCGTACGCCGTTGGTCATCGAATTGTTTGACGATGAGCAAGAGCGGTATGTGTTCCTGACACTGCGCGGCTTTTTGGAACACATGGAGGCCCTGAAATGGGTGGAGGTGGACCACGGCGCCATTCCCTTTTTGATGAATGGCGCCGATTGCATGGTGGCTGGAGTTCACGGTGCAGAACCGTCCGTTCAATCCGGAGATTTGGTCTGGATTCGAGACATGACCCACAAACGACCACTGGCCCTTGGCTGGGCGGTGGATGACGCTAATGCGCTCGTGGAAAACACAAAAGGCAAGGGCATCAAAACGGTGCATTGGGTGGGTGATGAGTTATGGGACATGGAATGAGAAGAACCCAAATAAAGGAGCTGCAATCTTTGAAACACATGAAGCAAAGCGTGACACTCCTGATGGCCTTCGCCCTCATGATAACGACTGCTTTTGCAGCACAGGCCGGAGAAGCGACCGGGGGAGAGGACGTCAATCCTGATGGGGATGTCCCGTTTACCGTCCAAGAACGCACAACACCTTCACAGGATGGAGAAACATGGACGTTGTCCGTGGTCATGAACCAAGAGGCGATTGACAACGGCACAACGTTTGCCATCACCACCCAAATCTGCCTGAACAGCGGCGTGTGCGATCCTCCTGTGATGCAAGAGGTCACCGTCAGCGATGACGGGAGCACCCACACAGCGGAACTAACGCCTCCAGAGGACCACTCCTACGTGAACTGGCGCGTCAAGGCCACCTACAGCGATGATTCATCCGAGACCTATCCGGAAGGAGACTGGTACAAGACCTGGTCAACGTGCTACTACGATGACGGTTCGTATGGGGGAGTCCACGCCCAAAGCAACGGTTGCGACGTCCCCGGTTCGGGTGAGCGTGAAGGCATCTTGCCCTCGGCTGGTGTGGTCTTGACACTCACTGCGCTGATGGGTGCCGCCCTGGTGGGAACTGCCCGTCGAGATTGATTTAACCATGAACGTGGTGCTCAACCAGCCGCTCAACAAATCGTCGTTGATCGATGGTCCAGGCGGTGAACACGACCTCAACCTCGCTTCGATCCGCCTTCAATTCACCTTCCGAAAAACCGGAAGACTTCATGTCGCTCGCAACGAGAGGGAGATGGCTCCCTTTGAACGTAAAGCGACATCCATGCTCCTCAGCCTCGGCGTGGCCCGCATCAAACGAAAGGCGAGCGCCGTCAAGCGTCGACGGCATGCCGCCCGCCTTCAAGAAACGGTGAAGCGCCGAAAGAAGGTTTTGCCCGCCATGCTCTCCACCTTCGTCCACGCCCCCATAAGCTGAGAGAAAACCCAATTCGGTCTCGTTTTGCGCCATCAAATGGTCCAGACCACGCCCGTCGGTACTCATCAGCCCAGCTCCTCCACGGAAAGGTCGGTCCAACCGATAAGGCGTCCGTCGGTAGCATCGACGAGCAGCGAGAAACTCCGGTCTTTTCCGTTGTCATCCCATGTTCGCTGAAGGTCCACGGTGGTCGCTCCTGATGTGTCGAGAAGGTCGCTGAAATCAATGCCAAATCCGGTGCCTGGAACCACCAC
>CEWG01021784.1_pt1 | contig 10088 bp, 11 predicted proteins | sample 361411 | NCBI WGS metagenome assembly CEWG01 (sample SAMEA2622173, study PRJEB7988) | marine metagenome | biome: marine biome (ENVO:00000447); feature: surface water layer (ENVO:00002042); material: "saline water (ENVO:00002010), including plankton (ENVO:xxxxxxxx)" | depth 5 m | reverse complement strand
ATTGAGGAATAAACAAAGGATGTTTAAACTTAATAAAATCTTTTTTTAGGGGGAATTATGAAAGCTTATATAATTGGAAGAGGTTGTGTTAATGATAAAACCAAAGCTGCTAACTATATGCCGTTAGCAAAAGAAGCTAATGAAAAGTTTGGTGGAAAATATCTTGCAAGAGGGGGAAAGTATTTAACTAAGGAAGGAAAGGAATTAGATAGAAATGTAATAATTGAATTTCCCTCATTTGAAAAAGCAAAAGCTGCTTACGAAAGTGAAGAATATAAAAAAGCTCTTCAGGTACTTGATAATGGAATGGACAGATCATTGGTAATTGTAGAGGGGATCGAATAAATTATAAAATGAAACTTTCTCAGTGCTATAATTTCCATGACTTTAGACGCTTTGCAAAAAAAAGACTTCCATCACCTATTTTCAATTATATTGATGGAGCAGCTGATGACGAAATTACTTACTTAAGGAATACATCATCTTATAATGATGTAGATTTAATTCCTAATGTTTTAGCGGGTGTGGAAAAAGTAGATTTGTCTACAACAATTTTTGATAAGAGAATTAGTATGCCGTTGTTCTGTGCCCCAACAGCAGTTCAGAGACTATTCCATCATGAAGGAGAAAAAGCTGTAGCGAAAGCTGCTGAAAAACATGGAACAATGTTTGGTGTTTCATCTCTGAGTACAGTAAGTGTTGAGGAAATAAATAGTTTAATTGATACTCCAAAAATGTTTCAATTTTATTTTCACAAAGATAGAGGGTTAAATTCAAACATGTTGCAACGAGCTAAAGCTGAAAACTTTGATGTATTAGCACTAACTGTTGATACAATTACAGGTGGTAATAGAGAACGAGATTTAAGAACAGGTTTTACAATACCGCCAAAAATGAATATATATAGTATTGCTGATTTTTTGATTAAGCCATTATGGACAATCAATTATCTTACCCATAAAAAATTTGATCTTCCTCATCTTCAAGAATATGTGGATGAAGGAACAAATGTTTTCACTTCAATAGGATCTTATTTTTCGACAATGCTAGATCAGTCTATGAATTGGAATGACGCTGAGAAACTATGTTCAGAATGGAACGGTCATTTTGCTTTAAAAGGGATTATGAGCGTTGAGGATGCAAAGAGAGCAGTTGATATTGGTTGCACAGGAATAATGGTTTCAAACCATGGAGGCCGTCAACTTGATGGTTCAAGATCACCTTTTGACCAACTTGCTGAAATAGTTGATGCAGTTGGAGATAAGATTGATGTTATTTGTGAAGGTGGAATTCAAAGGGGCACTCACATTTTAAAGGCTTTATCTTTAGGTGCAAAAGCTTGTTCAGCAGGGAGGCTTTATCTTTATGCATTGGCTGCAGCTGGTCAAGCAGGAGTTGAAAGAGCTTTGAGCCAAATAAGAAATGAAATTGAAAGAGATATGAAATTGATGGGTTGTGATAATGTCAATCAACTATCTCGAAAAAATCTAAGGTTTAGATAATAATTATGAGTGTGAAAATGGAAATCATGACAAAATCCTCTACTGTAAATGGAATTAAGTGGCATTGGGCTGAAGCTGGAGATGGAGACCCTGTTGTACTTCTTCATGGGATTCCAGAAAGCTGGAGATGTTGGAAACATCAAATTCCAAAACTTGCAACTCAATTTAAGGTATATGCTATAGATCTCAAAGGTTATGGTCTTTCTGATAAGAAAGAAGGTGATTATTCTATGAATAATGTTGCATCAGAAATATTAGATTTATTAGATCACTTGAAGATTGAAAATTTTAGGTTGGCAGGGCATGATTGGGGAGTCGCTATAAGTGATAATATAATTGATCAGGCACCTGAAAGAGTTGAAAGATACATTAGATGTTGTTTGTCTCTTCATAGTTATGACCCCAGAAATTCTTTACATCATCAATGGAATTCTGAAAACCCTAGTCTCGCTGCTAAGCTTATGAAAAAGTCGGAGGCATATGTTAAAGTTTGGTTTGAAAGTTCATGTAAACCAGAATTGATTCCTGATGAAAAAGAAATTAACGAAATTGTAGAAGACTTTTCACATGAGGGAACTGGAGATGCTGTACCTAGGTATTTCAGAGATATACCAAAAAATAAACCTGTTGATCTCACAAAATTTACCATGCCCATATTATATATTCACGGAGAGCACGACCCTCGGCAACCTATAGAATATTGTAAAGGAATGGAAGACCACTTACCTGGGCTACAGGCAATTTTAGTTTTGGATTCAGGTCATTTCATTACTAGGGAAAGACCAAAGGAAACTACTGATGCAATGATGTGGTTTTTTAACTCAATGTTAGGATCAGGCCTCAAAATTTTTGATAGATCCAAAGAACTAGGTTTGCCTACAAAACCAGTGAAACTGCCCGCTAAAAGTTTTGGGGTAAACTCAATTAAGTTTGATTGAGGTTATTTTGAGAAGACATAGAGGAAAATTTGATGTTAATAAAAAAGAACCTTATGAATTAAGTCGTTCAAGAATAGAAAACTTTGTCAAATGTCCAGCATGCTTCTATATGCAGCAAGTTGAAAAAATCGACTTCCCATCAATCCCAGGATTTAATATTAATGAAGCAACAGACATCCTTTTAAAAAAAGATTTTGAATTTTATAGAAGACATCAAAAACCACATCCATACCTTGTAAAAAATGGACTATCTCATTTAATTCCTTATAATCATGAACATTTTTATCTATGGACTCAGAGTTTGCATTTTGGGGCTGAAAACAGATTTCATTATGACGACGAAATATACAATTTAAGAGTGGGAGGAGGATTAGATGATGTTTGGCTTAATACAAATACTAAAAAGTTACACATCGTAGACTATAAAAGCACATCTCAAAAAAGTGATAATGGACCTATTTCCCTCGATGACTCTTGGAAGGGTTCTTACAAACGTCAAATGGACTTATATATTTGGGTTATGCGAAAGATGGGTTTTAATGTTGATGACATAGGATATTTTTTATATTGCGATGGAAATAGATTTTCAGACCAGCCATTTTTAGCTGAGAAAAATGCTAACATGGAATTTAAAATTTCCCTTATACCTTATGAAAGTGATTTGGGATGGATTGAACCAACATTAAGGAATATTTACAAAAATTTGCGATTAGAGAAAAGACCACCACATAATCAATACTGTGAATATGGAAAATTTTTAAATCAGAGCAGTGAAGAAAAACAAATAAAAATTAAAACATTATTTTAATTTCGTTTATAATTGACTTAACCTTACTAAATCAAAACCTTTCTCTATTAGCCCATTTTTGATAGACTGCGCTTGGTACAATGCCTCTGGTTTATCTCCGTGAATGCATATGCTTTTTGCAGGCAAATGTATTTTTCCTCCATCAATTGTATTGATTTTTTCGCCACTTGCAATTTCGATAGCTTGGTTAACAGCTTTAGTTATATCTGTAATAACAGACCCTTCTAAATTTCTTGAGCTAAGTGAACCATCTGACATATACGCTCTATCTGCAAATCCTTCTTCAATACATTTGATACCAAAATTTTCACCAGCCTTTATTAATTTAGAGTATGTTGGTGCCAAGAGAATTAAACTTTCATCAATAGATTTAAATCCTCTCACAATTGCTTTTGCAACATCAAGATCTTCACAAGCGATGTTATTTAAAGCACCGTGTGGTTTCATGTGCGTTACCTTAGCTCCACACATTGTGGCAATTCCAATTAGAGCTCCTGTTTGATATGCGATTAAATTTTCAATATTTTTTTCTGAAATATTTAGTCTTCTTCTCCCAAAACCTTCAATATCAGAAAAACCTGGGTGAACACCAATATCAACATTATTTTGTTTGCATAAATTAACAGTATTGCACATTATGTTCTCATCACCTGCGTGTTTGCCGCAAGCAATATTAGCTGAATTAATTTCATTGATTATGTCTTGATCATTGCCCATTGTCCATTTTCCATAACCTTCAGCAATGTCTGCATTTAAATTAATTTTCATTTGCATAATTTTTTCATATATTATTAAAAACTATTTAATTTTTATTGTGCCATGAAAAATTTCAATTATCAATTGGCTGGAGATAATGGGGTTCATTTTTACCCATTAAAACAGAACGATAATCTAATTAAGATTTTGCTTTTTTGTTTTAAAAACAATCCCCCTAGTGGAGTAATTGATATTATACCAAGTTTGGTTAATTTATTAGTCGTATTTGACAATTACAAAACTTCTGCAAATGATATAATAAAATATGTTGAAGATCTAAATTTAGAAAATGTGACTTTAGAAAAAAAATTACCTTTTCATTGGGAAATCCCTGTTTGTTATGAAAGTAAGTATGGTTTAGATCTATCTTTTATTTCTGAAAAATGTGATTTACCAGAGAGCAAAGTTATTACTTTGCATCATGAAAATGTTTACAAGGTAGGTATGATGGGTTTTTTGCCGGGTCTTCCATTTTTGACTAAACTTAATGAAAAACTAAAATTACCAAGAAGAAATAACCCAAGAACACTTGTTCCTTCTGGAAGCATTGGAATAGCAATAAACCAGTCTGTTATATATCCTCAAGACAGTCCAGGAGGATGGAACCTAGTTGGTCGAACACCAGTAAATATTTTTGATCAAAGAAAAGAAAATTCCATTTTATTATCTATTGGAGATAAAATTACTTTTAAACCAATTTCATCGGATAAATTTGAAGAGCTTTTTCAGAAAAATATAAAATCTCCTATTAAAATAAATGAGATTTCAAATGAAAAGTAAAAATCAAGAGTTACCATTCCTTGAAGTTTTATCTGGAGGACAAACAACTAGTTTGCAGGACTTAGGGCGAAATGGTTTCCAAGATAAAGGTGTCCCACCATCTGGGGTTATTAATAAAAACAATATGCGTTTAGTAAACAAATTAGTTGGGAATAATGAAGACGAAGCTGTATTGGAAACTTTTATAAGTGGGCCCACCTTAAAGATGCATGGATTAAGTGCATTAGTAAGTATTGCGGGTAATTATTCCTCAAGTCTAGATATAATAAATAAAGACATCAGAGTGAGATCTGGACGGTCCATTAAGATTGTAAAAGATGATTTGATAAAAATTAATACAGGTATGGATAATTTGATTTCAACCTTTTCAGTTTCAGGTGGCTTTAAAGTTCCAAAAATTCTAGGTAGTAGATCAACAAATCCGAGTGTAAAAATGGGAGGTTTCAATGGAGGTTTTTTGGAAGATGGTATGCGTTTATACCTTAATAAAACTCTATCGAATAGTGATGAAAAAATTATACCAAATTATTGCCCAACTTCTAATGTAAATACTATGAGAGTTATTTTAGGTCCTCATGAGGATAAATTTGATAAATTTGAAATAGAAAAATTTTTATCAACACAATGGTTGATAACTAAAGATATTAACAGAATGGGTATTAAATTAAGTGGTGAAGAAATAAAATCAATAGCTGGTAGGGATATGTTATCTGATGGCAATCAAATTGGTTCAATACAAATCACTTTAAAAGGGGAGCCAATTATTTTATTACCTGACAGAGGTACTATTGGTGGGTATCCAAAAATTGCAACATTAATAAGCCCTGACCTTAAACTTATTTCAAGTCTTAAAGTAGGACAAAATATTAAATTTAAAAGCATAGATATTGCTGAAGCACAAAAAATATCTTCTGTTGAAAAAATAGAAATAGATAAGATATTATCTTCAATTATAAAAATTTAATAACTTTTTTTAATGGTGAAAGATTGATTTCATCAATAACTGATCCTTCCCTCATAGAAAGAATATTTATAACCAGTTGAGCAATGTCATCAGGTTCAATTGCATTTGTTTTTTCATCTCCAGGCTGAAAGTTTTTATTTTTAAAAAATGAGGTTCTTACCATCCCAGGATTTATTAAACTTACATGAATATTTTTTGAAGAACATTCTTTCCTTATTGATTGAGAAAATCCACGTAGCCCAAATTTAGCAGCTGAATAAATACTCCCATTTTTACCTCCAGCCAAAGCTGAATCAGATCCAATAAATATAATGTTACCTTTTTTTTGTTTTTTAAACCTTGGAATTATGTGACTCGTAATTATTATGTGTGAGGTAAGATTTGTAAAAATATAATTGGATATATCATTCGATGAAAAAGTTTCTAAATTCCCAAACAAACCATATCCAGCATTACTGACAAAGCCATCAATATTTTTATGCTCACTTAATATATTTAAAATCATTTTTTCTAAATTTTCTTTATTTGAAAGGTCAATTGTGTAATCAAAATAATTTGAATTTTTAGGGCGAAATTTACTATGCTCTCTTGCAATTCCTATAACTTGGGCGCCAGAATTGAGTAAAAGTTTGCTTATAGATTTTCCTATTCCATCTGAACTTCCAGTAATCAAAATTTTTCTGTTTTCTAACATATTAATTATACTCAATGTTCATAATTACATTTGAAAATCATACTTTTTGGAAGAAATTTAGTAGATATTTCATTGCAATATTGCGTCATTTCCTCTTCAATATTTTTATTATACGAAATTACTTTTTGATTTTTTTCGAAAGGTCCTACAAAAAGTTTTTCATCTGGGTAAAGATTAAAAATTTTTTTATACATGGCAGAAGGAAATCGAAGAGGGCCGTAACTTATAGAATGTACACTCTTTAAATTTATTGAATTATAAATTTCTTCATGTAAGTCTTTATAGTGTTTTTTCCAATTCTTCCCATAAATTAAAGGATCAAATCTGAGACCAATTTTCCAACCAATTTTTGATAATTTTTTTATAGTTGCTATTCGTCTTTTGATTGTAGGAGCCTTTTTGTCAAGTTGTAATGACATTTGATTTGGCATCAGACTGAAAGCAATTATACAATTATCTATTGGATTTGTCTTATCTAATGGCTTCATTTGGATGCTTTTTGTACGGAATTCTAATATTGCTGAGGGGTTCTCTTTAAATAATGGTAAGATATGAGATGCAAAACCTGTGATATTTTCTAGAGCTAGGGAATCACAATCATAACCAGAGAAAAAGGTTATATTTTTGTTTGTATTAATTAATTTTTTAATTTCCAAATCAAAATCTTCAAAATTCACGAATAATACAAAATTAGCTGATGAGTACATGCCTTGCAGGAAGCAGTATCTACAATCGTAGATACAATTATACATATGTGAAAAGTAATAATTTTTTGAACCACCTATACCAAAACCTTCTGGTGCTGGAAGAACAAAACCTCTATGTTTTTTTGCTAAAATAAGTGATGGATTTTTTTTTTGGATTTTAAAATTTTGATTTTTTTTATTGAAAAAATCACTGTAGCGATCTATTGAAATTTTTCTGGCATTACTAAATTTAGAGAATATTCTTTTTGCTCGGGGATGATCTTTAATTTCATCTTCGTAATATATTGTATCGATCAAGTCTCGCCCCAATCTATTAAATTTTGATCAATTAAATTATTTAACTTATTGATAATAGACTTACTATCTTTACAATCTTTAATAGAATCAATCAAATTTTTATTAGGGTAAAGAACATTAAATTTCTTTATTAACGTAATCAAAACATGTTGCTGAGAAAAAGAAAAATGAAATTTTGATACTACATCCTCAAATTCTTTTGGTTGTCTATTTCTAATATGTTCTTCATTTGATATCTCTAAGTATTCAGATAAGCATTCCTTTATTAATGGTAATTTGTCTCTAAAAAGATTTTGAATATTAATAGTATTAATTTCCTTTATATCATTACTTGAGTTGTCTGAGACAATTTTTAAAATAAGAATAAGTTCATGTGAAGATATTTTGGAGACAGTTTGGTAGAAGGCTGCCCCTTCCATATCTATCATATAGTCTTTAGAATAGTTTACATCAGGTTTATCAACAGTCAGAAGTGTAGCATAAGGAATTCTATTTTTTACCACAGTACTCGGATAAAAGGTTTTTTTATTATTTTGAGAAATAATTTTATCAACCTTAAAAATATTCCCATAATTAGCTTCAAATCCTGCTATTCCAATATTTATCCAAACACTATTTTGTAATTTTGTACTTTTTTCAAATAGGTATATGCTAGCCGCCGCTGCATTTACTTGACCTACACCAGACACTATAAGCCAAATATCCTGCGATTTACTTTTATATATTGGGAAAGGCCCCTGATTATCGTAAGAAACTAATTTGTATTGTTCAATTATTGAAATTGCCTCTGCTTTAAGGGCTACTACCCAACGAATTGATATTATAAAATCCATAAGAACTAATTTAATTGAATGATTAATTTTTCCCAATAATTTAATTTTTTTTCATACTCATTAATTATTAAATAATTTTTCCTCTTATAAGCGCCATTAATAATAATTTTAATTTTTTTAATTAATGTGAAAATGGCCAAATGTTTTTGATATGATTTTAAATCATAATTTAAAACTAAATTTTCAATTGATTTTATTCGGAATCTATCCATTCCCCAATGAGATTTAGATAGTTGATCATTATGACCTCCATATTTAAATGTTAGTTTTTGATCAATGAATAGAACTTTTTCTTTGGAACATATTTTTAGCCACAAATCATAATCTTCACAAACGGGAAGATCCTCATCGAAGTATCCAACTTGGTTAAAAATATTTTTTTTTATTAAAACGCTACTTGGAGAAATGCAACAAAGTGGAAGGCATTTTTCAAAAATATATCCACCAAATTTTTGATGTTTTTTCATTTGATTAATTTTAATATTATTTTTAAACCATACTTCTTCAGTATGAACTAGTTTGTAATTTGTAGAATTTGATAGAAGAGCATTTTTTTGGACTTCAAGTTTTTTTTTATCCCAAGCGTCATCTGAGTCTAAAAAAGCCACCCAATCTGATTTTGATGATATGATGCCTTTATTCCTAGCGGCACTAACGCCACGCTTCCTTTCCTCTAATAACGTGACTGAAGGATACTTTTCTTTAATAAATTCTAATGTTCCATCAGACGATCCATTGTCAACAACTATTATTTCAGAAGCTTTGAAGGTTTGATTAAATACTGAATCCAAAGCCCTTGATAAATATTCAACTCGATTTAAAGTTGGAACAATTATCGAAATCTTAAAATCATCAGTAACCACTAATTCGTTAACCACTTCTATATTTTGGTAATAAAATTTAGGAAATTAAAAAGCCTTTATAATTGCTGTTTGCAACATTGTTACAAATATTTGTATATTTATTTAATCCACCAGAGTATGGAATAAAGCCTTTTGGCTTGCCTTCAATATTAGTACCAAGGTACCAAGAGTTTTTTGTCTTTAAAAACATTGTTTTTTTTGCCTCATCCTCAACCGTATTTAACCATATATCAGCAAATTCGTGTCTAGCTTCAATTTTTTTATTATTATTCTCTAATAAATATGAAATACATTTTGTTATCCAGTCAACATGCTGTTCGATGGCTCTAGGCATATTAGTAAGAACAGAAGGGCTTCCTGGTCCTGTTATTGTAAATAAATTTGGAAAATCAGGTATCTGAAGTCCCAAATAGTTTTTTGGTTTACTTTCCCATTGATTGGATAATTTAACACCATCTTTACCTTTTATATTTAATTTTAAAAGAGATCCAGTAATAGCATCAAATCCTGTTGCAAACACAATCAAATCTAGATGTATGTATTCTCCACCTATCTTTAATCCTGATGTATTAATTTCATCAACTGGAGTTTGTTTTAAATTAATTAACCTCACATTTTTTTTGTTGAAGGTAAGAAAGTAATTAGTATCAAGAGCTGGTCTTTTCGCTCCAAAGGGGTGATCAAAATCAATAAGATTTTGTAATGTAGAAGGATCATTAACAATATTTTCTATTTTTTCTTTTATAAATTCAGATACAACTGAATTTGCAAAGCTATCATAATTTATATTTGAAAAAGTATCACGAAAACTTAATCCGCCTTTCTCCCATGCTTTATTTAGTGTCTGGTAGCTATCATCTAAATTAGATTTTTGAATGGGGGTATTGCTATGTTCCCATGGATGACCATGTCTATTATGGATTGAAATATTTTTTAGTCTATCAAA
>CEWG01014354.1_pt1 | contig 10097 bp, 13 predicted proteins | sample 361411 | NCBI WGS metagenome assembly CEWG01 (sample SAMEA2622173, study PRJEB7988) | marine metagenome | biome: marine biome (ENVO:00000447); feature: surface water layer (ENVO:00002042); material: "saline water (ENVO:00002010), including plankton (ENVO:xxxxxxxx)" | depth 5 m | reverse complement strand
CGGAGAAGAGGAAGGATTGTGGGGTAGCAGGGCGTACGTTGCTGAAATGCAAAATAGCCTAAGCAATAATCTCAGATTGTATCTTAATTTTGATATGAATCACGTCGATGGAGACTTCCAGAATAGAGGCAACTCTCTAACCCTGTTCACCAATAATCAAGACGATTTCGGGCACATTGATAGAATTGTCAATTTGTATGAAAAAGAGCGTTCTGAAATTGCTAATAAATATGACATTAGGTTAAGTTTACTAGATGGGGAAAGAGGCTCAGCTAATGAGATGCCTTGCAACTCAGACTATTGCCCATTTATCTATGAATTAGACGGCAAAACCGGAAGGGCTGTTTCATGTTATGGAGGAGGTGCTTGGGAATATCACACATACCTTGACACCATGGATCGATTTAACCAAGAATCTTTACATGTTTCAGGAACTATATATGGTACATACATGAGATTGTTGGCATATGACATGAATGCCTAAATCCGAGAGATTCAATAACAGATTGATGCAGGCCTAGCCATGGTGGCTCCTAGTGCTTGGGCATCGCATATTTTGGTTGACTCTAAGTCTGAAGCAATCCAAATAAAGCAGAAAATATCAAAATTAAAACAATTTCAGCAACTTGCTAGAAAGAAAAGCACGTGCCCATCCTCACAAAAAGGCGGAGACCTTGGATGGTTTCGAAAAGGAATGATGGTAAGAGAATTTGATGATGCTGTTTGGAGCATACCATTGTCTACAACCTCTGAACCAATCAAATCACAATTCGGTTATCATCTAATTTGGGTCCATGAAAGGGAAGAGAATTAGATGTTCAAAGTCGGATTAGAGAATTATATTGTGCTAGGTAAGCACGGTGCTTATGACTTTGAACATGAATATGAACAGCCATTTGTCGTAAGTATTTGGGTTGAATTAAATCACAATCAATTTGATGATGATTTATCAAAAACCATCAACTATGCTGATCTACAAAATTTAGTCCATGACGTAATTGTCAATTCTCCACCAATAAGATTAATGGAAACCATGATGACGAAAATGTTTGGTGAAATTAGCGAAAACAAGTTGGTCAAGAAAATTTCAATTAGAATTGAGAAACCACAAGCCAAACTGCCTAATGATGGCGGACTAGCTATTGTTGAAGCAGAGTGGCCTTTTGAATGATAGAATTGATACATTTGATTGATTTAACACCACCATGGGCGAGCAACTTCAAAGGGTATTTGTCCCCTCCGTAACCGAAGAGGAAGGCGGAACAATTGGATTAGGTTGCTTCAGTTCAGAAGAAACTGCTTGGCAAGTACTACGCGCTTTCCTCAAGAAAAGTGAACAAATGCTGTTACAAGCATGTAGTGTTGTAGTTTGGGATGTCGACATTGTCGGTGAAGATGCAATGACGGTATTATCCAGCATGGAATGTAAGGATTGCCCGGTTTGTGGCCGACGAACATTTTGGATAGATGTCGACAATTTCAGTGCACTGTGTCATGGTACTGCATGCTCAGCATGGATAGAAGAGAACACAGTTGACCCTGAAATAATCGATTGTGGCTGGCCAACCATTAGATTCCTTAAACAAAATAAATCAATCGAAGAGGCTGTTGAATCTTTATTCAAACTTGGAGACAGGCTGAAATCTGCGGGCGAGGAGCGTATGGATGAAACTAGCGCAGAAGAAATGTTGAAAGATGACACTGGTAATTGATTCAAACAATTTGTCTAAGAATCGAACTTAGGAATATGAAAGCAAATATTCCAAAGAAAATAAACATCCAAATTCTCATCTGTTTTTCATTTCGAGTATTCTTGTCGTGTTGGTCTAAACAATCTTGAGACTTACATACTCTTGGCTCTGCATTAGGCGAGATTGAGAGACCACAAATTCTGCAGTGCTTGTGTGTAGGTAGTTTACTATTTGAAATCTTATTGGTAACCTTTGACACATTTTCCTTTATTTTTTTCACATCAACCATGTAATCAACTCCTTACTAAGGTCCCTTCGAAATCTTTTCCATCAAGAGCATGTTCGATTAAATCGACATCTCTACCATCAAGAACTGCAATATTTATCTGGTTTTTCGCCGCGATACTTACCGCTATTGGGTCTACAACTGCTGACTGTCCTGGGGCTAATCTGTCTGTTCCACATAATCTTATCAAATCGTCTATACTCATTTCAAAGTAGGGTTTGGCGTCTGAAAAATTCCGTGGGTCTTTATCATAAATATGGCTGACATTAGTCGCAATTATACAATCACTAGCATTACAATCTCTCGCTAAAGAGACTGCTACTGCATCAGTGGTATGACCTGGTTTAGTGCCGCCCATGACAACAATGTTGTAATTGAGAAAATATTGCCCTGCTGACTCGGTTGTGTAGGGTATTTCGGGAGCAACATTACATCCAATATCAAGCAGTATTTGTTGAATTATTGTTGCATTTAATCGTGTAGCAGCAATTCCAACTTCATCTAGTCTATCTGGATCTGAAACTAAATTTTTAGCTAAACCAATCCCTTCACGGGCAGGCAAACCGCCTCCAACTACTATCCCTAATTTCCGAGAATTGCCTTCAATATGAACGGCTAATTGTCGTAACTTACCAAACCATATCTTCCGGTTTTCTGATTCTTCTGGCCTCAAGAGGCTGCCGCCTAGCGCTATGACCTGTGGCAGTCTCATAGGTAGTCGTTTGAGTTTAAGCACTTAGACTATACCATTAAATCGCCACTTGCGTGTCCTTTATTCACGATTTCAATAGACGAGAAAGGGAGGCTTCAAGTGCTACATCCAACGCCCATCATTTGGAGGAGTCTTAATGTCGGCCGATACAGACATTGCAACTAAGCGGCTAAGATTGAAGATTGCTTTAGAAGAATTACGTGAAATGAAAGGTTTTGGAACTGAATTGGTAACCATTATCATCCCACCCGATCGGCAAATTTCAGACGCTAGAACTATGCTCCAGAATGAGCATGGACAAGCTGCTAATATCAAATCAAAAGGCACTAGGAAAAATGTTCAAGGTGCCATTGAATCTGCAATATCGACGCTTAATCGTTTCAAAACTCCAGGTGAAAATGGCATAGCTTTATTCGTCGGTGCAATAATCATTGGGAATAATAAGACTAGAATGGTAAATGTTGTGGTAGACGAACCGCCGCAGCAACTTTTGTCGTTCCGATACAGATGTGATTCAACCTTTGAATTAACCCAGCTTGAAGATATGTTAGTTGATAAAAAGTCATACGCCTTGTTTGTCATTGATCGGGCGGAAGCAGCCTATGGTATCGCTTCTGGCAAGAGAATACATGTTCAAGAGCACCTAGTCTCAAATATCATGGGTAAACACCGACAAGGTGGTCAATCAGCGCAAAGATTTGAGCGATTGATTGAAGAAGCTGCACATAATTTTTTTAAGCGAGCAACTGAACATGCCTGCAATTATTGGCTACCAAATCTAGAGAATATTCAGGCGGTAATAATTGGAGGACCTGGCGCGACCAAGGATTTCGTAGTAAAAAATGACTACTTCCATCATGAAATTACCAAAAAAATTGCCAAGACTACTTTCGATGTCGGCTATTCTAACGAGAGTGGTGTAAGGGAATTAGTCGGCAATGCTGGAACCCTAATGGGTGAGATCGAACTAGACGCAGAAAGGCAACTAATGAATCGGTTTCTTGAAGAGTTAATCAAAACCCATCCTAAGGCAACTTATGGGGAAATGATGATTAAGAAAGCATTAGATATGGGCGCTGTCGATACTCTGTTGATTTCAGAAGGAATGAGAAAGAATTCAATAGACCTAGCATGTGGTTCCTGTGGCCACGAATGGAATGTCTCACTAACTAGAACCGAAGAGTTACCAAACTGTTCTAAATGTGATGCAAAAGGAGATAACATCAAAGAAATTAACAGCATCTCACTTATTGATGAACTGACTATTTTAGCAGGCAAAGGTAATTCTGGATTGTCATTTATATCAACCGATACAGAAGAAGGTTCTCAACTGATGCAAGGATTTGGGGGCTTAGCCGCGATACTTAGATACCCTGTGATGTGATTAAATGGAAATACTAAGGCAACATGTCGAGGCTTTGTTATCGCCTGCTTTAGCAACATTGGGCATCAATAATGACCATTGGAAATCAATGATTTCAGTATCTAGAGAGAAGAACATGGGCGATCTTTCACTACCATGCTTTGCTTTTGCCAAGCAACTATCGATGGCCCCCAATGAAATTGCTGAAAAATTGAAAGCAGCCATAGTAACCAATAATATGGTGGATGATATTAATTCAACAGCAGGATATCTTAATTTTAAAGCATCACGAAATTGGTTAGCAGAATACATCATTTCAGGCAACATTATAGCCGGTGATGCCGAAGTAAATTCCTCGGATGGTGGCAAATCAGTTTTGATTGAACATACCTCAGCAAACCCAAATGGGCCGTTTCATGTAGGTAGGGCAAGAAATGCAATTCTTGGTGATACCATCGTGAGACTCAACCGTTTGTATGGCAATAATGTTAGGTCTGAGTACTATGTTGACGACATGGGTAAACAAGTTGCTGTTCTAGCATGGGCATTGGCAAATTTGGATGCCGAAGAAGTCGAAAAGATTCTTTCGGACAGGGAACCTGTAAATGAAATGTGGGAAAATAAACCAGATCACAATAGGGTAAGGTGGTACCAAGCAGCGCAAGTACTGCGCAGCGATGATTCCAAAAAAGATGAGATTGAGAAGGCGATTGGAGAAATGGTCCATGCCAGTGAAAATGGAAATCAGGAAGTCTTATCATCCTTCGAAAATGCCTATCAACCAGTACTAGATGGAATGCTTGAGACATTAAATCGTCTAAGAATAAATTTCGATGAATTTACTAAAGAATCAGTATTTGTCACCAATGGTGATGTTAGCAACATTATGCAGAAATTATCAGAATTAGAAATTCATGGCATAGCAGAAAATGGTGCTGAATATCTTGATTTAGGTGCTAGAGGACTCAAGGGGAAGACCGAATTCTACTACAAAAGAGGCGATGGAAGTTCACTCTATGCAACACGAGATATCGCTTACCACATATGGAAATATACTCAATGTGATAAACTGATTAATGTTCTTGGGGAAGACCATAAATTACAATCAAAGCAAGTTTCCATGACTTTGAATGAACTTGGACACGATACACCCGAAGTATTGTTCTACTCATTCATTAAATTACCCGAGGGGAAAATGTCAACTCGTAAGGGAAATGTTGTTTTCATGGATGATTTGCTAGAGGAAGCAAAAGCACATGCTGCAGAAGTTGTGAAAGAAATTAGAACCGACTATAGCGATGAGCAAATATCACATATTGCCGAGGCAGTTGGTACATCAGCAGTTCGTTTCAACATCATTAAAGTAAGTCCTGATAAAGGATTTACTTTCAGATGGGAGGAAGCACTATCATTCGATGCAGATTCTGCGCCTTTCATCATGTATAGCCATACTAGGAGTCGCTCAATCGCCAAGAAATGTTCAGATTTAGGCGTTGCATATCAACCTGAAGATGCTGCAATTGTATTGCAAAACCCAACTATCATACCAGACAGTATGTTTGAGTTACTAAGAGCGATGGCTACCCACAATGACGCTCTGATGAAATCAGTTGAACAAAATAGACCAAACTTGTTTGCTAATCAGTTGTTGAATTTAGCAAATCACTACAACGGTTTTTACCGTGATTGTAAGGTCATATCAAATGGTGAAGTAAATCAAACATACCTAGCTGTATCTGAGATAGCCTCTAAATTATTACGTTCAGGAATGATTGGTTTGGGAATTGAGCCACTTGAAAGAATGTGATTAATCAGACCTATGCCAACCCTCTGGAAGAGTCATTGGGTCAATCGGTGTGTTGTCTTTGACAATTCTAGTAATTTCCATTTTCAATGCCTCCATACCAACATTCTCCAAAGCAGAGATCGTGATGTAACCATTTTTGTCGATAAGTAGTGGCAACTCTGTATATTGCTCTTCTCCAGATTCGAGATAATCTTGTTCAGATGCTTTCACTGATTCCCAATTTTCTGGCTGCTGTTCGTGTAAATCTGCCTTTGTGGAAATAATCATCACAGTGGTACCAGCCAATAATTCTAAGATTTCTTCGAGCAGGTTATGCTGTTCTTCTATCGAAGTGCCACACTTTTCGCTTTCATCGATGAGAAATAAGACCAATGAACCTAAATTTTCCAGTGCTGATATTGCCTGCATTTCTATATCATTACGCTTTTCCATTGGCCTATCAAGTAGACCGGGCGTGTCAACCATTTGATACTGAAGTCTTCTGAATGTGAAGTGTCCTAAATGAATTCTTTTCGTAGTAAATGGGTAGTGATTCACTTCCATGTTGCCCGAACTCAATGCTGAAATAAAGGCCGATTTACCTACATTAGGAGCACCACAAACGACTATACAAGGTGATAATTGGTCAATGCTGGGCAACCTTTTCAAAATTTCACGCGACTCTCCTAACCACTCTAGGGAAGGACCGATTCGTCCAACTAATGAGGATATACGCCCATAGGCTTCTCTCCTAGCTTCATGCATTAATTCGATCCTTGCTGTTCTAATTATTTTCTTTGAATTTTGTGTGGCAATTTTTGTTATTTGATTTGATGCCCATTGTAGCATTGATAGGTGGTGACGATAATCATCACAGCCAACACAAGCATCAATCATCGAAACATCGAATTGAGGTGATTGATCTAATGATGGCCATTGATTTACCGTATCCATTAGATATGTACTAAGAATATCAGAAGCTGTTTGAAGCATTCTGTTGAGTTGTTTTCTCACTCTAAATACGCGGTCGCTATCATCTACTCTATCTGCTGCTTTCCTAGCCCTGGCATACGCCTTGTCCAACAACTCATCCTTGGTGAGTACCGTTGGTAAGTCGCGCCATGACACTTTCATGATATCCCCAGTTACCGGCTGGATGACAATACTTGAATAATCCATACCCTCGATATGAGTTATATTCACCATTTTAGAGCGAGGTTAAAGTACGCTCGCCGCGAGGTGTATACATGGCGAAGAAGAAGATTGACTCCGAGTTGCCAAATTGGGCTGTACATATTTGGGAAGAAATGGGCTCTCCAAGCCTATCAGAAATTGCAAGCGTTCACAATGGAGATTTGCTAGAAAGAAGGCACGGCCTAAGAAAAGATGACCTTGTAGAAATATTACTGGATGCAAGAGCATTCAAAGACGATGAAAATACCATTGTTAGAGGAAGGTTACTATCCTCAGGAAAAACCAGCATCGAAATTTTAACTGATGAAGGAACAACTGTTTATGTTGCTAGAGACGTAATTGTCAAAATAACCTTGATTGCGCATACCCGCCCAGCATATATCGATGACAAAGAGTTGTTAGCATTTGAAAGGGCTGACATGAAACGCAGATCATCATTGCATGAGAAAGTGGAAAAGGAAGTCAAAGGTAGACAAGATGATTCTCACCTTTGGGGTTGAGACTTTGGATTTACATCAAAAAAAGTGCATTCCATGTCAGGGTGGTGTGCCACCATTGACAGCATTGGAAATCGAACCTTACATGGGACAAATTCATGATAATTGGGAATTGATAGCCGACCACCACATCGAGAGAGTGTTCTCTTTCAACGACTTCGTAAGTGCTTTGGAATTTGTGAATCAAGCAGGAGAAATCTGTGAACAAGAAAATCACCATGCTGACTTTGAATTGAGTTGGGGAAGAGTAAAAATCATGATTTGGACTCACAAGATTGACGGTTTGAACGAAGCAGACTTTATTCTTGCAGCAAAAATAGACAATCTCTAAACGGTGTTGAGATGGATAATCTTCAACATTTAATTAATAATCGTCGTAGCATATACAAGTTTACTGAACAATCAGTCGATGATGAAATACTGAACCAAGCATTCCTTGCGGCTTCAAACGCACCTTGCCACAAACACACTCATCCGTGGAAATTCTATGTTTTAGGTTCACAGACTAGGTCTAAATTAATTCCAACCATAACAAGACTAGCCAAAATTAAATCTGAAAAAATGCAATCGAAAAATTTCGAAGCAGACGGAAAAAGAGCGATAAGTAAAATCACTAACCCCCCATTGTTGATAGCCGTCACATCCAAAAGGAATCCTGATGACGATTTTCGTGAAAAAGAAGATTACGCAGCATCTGTATGTGCCTTACATAATCTAGTTCTATCTTTATGGGAAAATGGGGTTGGATCTCAATGGTCAACTGGATCGATAACTCGAGATGAAAATACTTACAATTGCCTTTCTATAGATTCCAATCAAGAAGAGATAATTGGATTTATCAAAGCGGGATATCCTGAAAGCATCAGGAAAGTCAACAAGAAACCAGTTGAAGAGATAGTCAGATATCTCGATTAGAGTTTTACTGGCCTGGTTGCACCACATGCCTGACATTTTAGCAGTGTAGTCCTCTCTTCCTTGACAAACATAGTATCTGGTGAGGAACATTGGGAACAAATTATGTATGAGTTAACATAGTTGACTATGGTTTTCTTAATTCTCTTAGGTGGTATCCTTCCCTTGAATCTCGCCCTCGGACCATCCCTTGATCCCGAGGTTCCCAAATCGTTTAGGATGTACTGATATACATGATTGTCATCTCTGTCCATCATTGAAACTACTTCATTAAAATTTCTGAAAATAGTGTTTGAACCCTCAATCAGAATTTGAGGTTCTGGCAACTTCCATCGAGATTTACTGGAATGATTTTCTGGGATTTTATCCCTAGCCCTATCCAGCAATGCCTCATAATCAAACTCTGCCATGGCTACGGCTTGCGGGTTTCATTCTTCAATGCTTGGTATAACAATCATTGAGTATGGATTGATTTTGATGAAAGGTTTGATGAACATGAGACTCATGGCGTGCTTTGATAGATATGGTAGTTAGTATCGAAGAATTAAGGATGACTGCAATGAATCTTCGAAAGGAAGGTCTGAACAGTCAGCAGATTGCTGATGAATTATCTTTGTCACAAGACACCATCTCATGGTTATTAGCTGGAACTCAAGGTGACGACCAGCCAAGCGACGTTCGAATTGGATGGCGAACGATTGGCGTAAAGCCAAGCAGAATATCAGCCATGGGCACCATTATGGCAGATGTTGCTGATGAAGAATTAGGTTTCGACAATATTGACACAGTGGTTGGAATATCGATTAACGGAATCTCTTTTGCCCATGAAGTTGCACGAAACTTAGATTGTGAATTCACCGTATTTAGAACAACAGATAGTGGAGATGGCAGTGGCTCTCTATCTAGTAAATATGGACAGGTATCTGGCAAAAAAGTAGTGATTATCGATGATGTATTGTCAACAGGAAAAACAGTTAGTAAAACCATATCTGCAATAAAAGAAGCTGGCGGAGATGTTGGTTTGGTTATTGTATTAGTAAACAAAACCATGAGGAACGAAATTGGTGATGTACCACTAAGAGGCGTCATTAGAGCCGTTTCTGTTTGAGGTGATATCATGCACTGGGCTGATGTTGTTGCCCTTAATCTATCCAAGAAAGGCACCAAACACATTGTCTCGACTGGAATTACCCCTAGTGGTGAGTTTCACATTGGACATCTAAGGGAAATCCTAACTGGTGAAATGATATCTAGAGCCGCCAAAAATGCTGGTTTGGAAGTTGATTTTATTTTCATAGTTGATGATGCTGATCCACTGAGGCGGGTTTATCCATTTTTAGATGAAGAATATAGGAAATTCATAGGCCACCAAATTGGCAACATACCTGCTCCAGACCATAATGGCAAACCAGACTATGCACGATTTAACAAGGATGGTTGGAACTATGCTGACCACTTCTTGAATCCGTTTCTTGATGCTCTGAAGAAGATTGGAGTAAGGCCTAGAATTGTAAAAAATCTCAAATCTTATGAATCTGGAATGTTTTCAGAATGCTCAAAAATCGCTTGTGATAATGCGGATAAGATTAGAGAAATTATTGAGCGTGTATCAGGCCGAGAACTAGCAGATTCGTGGTTCCCTTGGAGTCCACTTGA
>CEWG01003597.1_pt1 | contig 10104 bp, 5 predicted proteins | sample 361411 | NCBI WGS metagenome assembly CEWG01 (sample SAMEA2622173, study PRJEB7988) | marine metagenome | biome: marine biome (ENVO:00000447); feature: surface water layer (ENVO:00002042); material: "saline water (ENVO:00002010), including plankton (ENVO:xxxxxxxx)" | depth 5 m | reverse complement strand
TTAGGCCACCACCATCTACTGTAGTAATTATTTACAATTGCAGGAACAACAAAGGCCCAAGGACCGTCATCAAATACTTCTATGCCGTGACGAATCACAGTTGGCAGATGTTGGTCTCCAGCTATATGAATTGCACCAGCTTTTTTGATGAGGCTTAAAGCACTGTTTCTTCCATGTTGAGGCCATCCATTAGAATCTAAATCCGCATGAAGACGATTACTTGCTTTACCATGTAAATGCGCTCCTCCACAAAAACCTGTAGCAGAAAGAACAGCTTTCATTTTAGAGCTTTTGTCACCTCCCCATTCTTCCAAAAATTGATGTTGTAAATCTCCAAGCAAGACTAATTCAGGTAAATTTATGGTATCAGGATTGTAATTGGGGTCATTGATATGGTCCGCCCTTGGACCTTGTTGAGGTACTTTCCCATTTGGTCCTGACTTAAATTTTCTATCTTCAATAATTGCAAAATCTACCCCTCCAATTTTCAAGCTAGTGAAGTAAGTTTTGATATTCTGTTCTATAGGAACATGATTATAAGCATCGGGTAGATGTGCTGTTTGTGCTCTCTCTACCATTTTGACATATTCAGGGTTAAAATAATAGCCTCCATCACTTCCGTCCTTCAACATAGATTTTTTACCCCCTTCACCCCAAAGATTACCTTGCCCAATATCGTGATCATCAGGAATAGTAATGCAAGGTCTGTTTCTAAAAACTTCTCTGAATTGCATACCAAATTTTAACCATGCAGCGGTATGTTCTCTATGATCGTAGGACTGGTCTCCAGCAAAAAAAATGATATCTGGATTCAAGGCATTTATATTTCTGACATATTCATCTCGATCACCCCTGTCTTTGTTACTGTTACACGACAATGCTGCCATAGTTATTTCACTTTTTTCAACAGGATTTTTTCTAATAATACCCTCAAAAAAGGCTTCTTGCCCGTGAGTTATTTTATATTTGATAGATTGACTCATATCCCAATTTTCAATCCTAAATAAGGTTGACCACCCTATCTCATTAATTTTTTTAGATTGAACTTCTTTCCAGTTATCATTTAAATATAAGTGCAATTTTACAATCTTACTTTCTTTTGGATATAGAGGGAAAAGCTGTGCTGATAGCTTTAGTGTATTATTTGAAACAGTGTAAATCCCAAAAGCTACAACTTTATCTCTGGGCACCTTCATATCAATAATCTTACTCCTTTTACGATTCCACCAATCATTAGTTGCTAATGTATCTAAATCAGGAAAAGGTGATTCTACATATGAAGAATAGGTTGTTTGACATTTTCCCATTAGAGCGCTAAATAGAAAAATTAATACTAAAAAATATTTTTGGGACTTAAACATTATTTTTTTCTTGATAAAGGATTTTCCTCTTATACCCATTCGCTCTTTTTTTAAGAAATATATTAACTATAAATCAATTAACATGAAGAATATGCAAATCTTAAAGGGACCAGCCTTTTCTATATTTCTTATGAACTAACTCGTTTGCCATTTCATTATTAGTAAACTTCATGTTTTTGGAATCCCAAATTAATCTTTGGTCTTTAAGACGTATAGCAATCATTCCTAAAAGAGCCATTTCAGTTAAGGGTCCTCCATATTCAAAATTTGATGAGGCAGGCTTTCCATCCTTACAAGCACGTATCCAATCACCTTCATGAGATGTTTTTACTCGTGGGATAGTTTTTTTTGGTCTCACATATTCATTCATTTTCTGTTCAGGCAAGATCCTTAAGCCACTAGCACCATGGGAATCGTGTATTATTTTTCCTTTATCACCAACTAGCATGGCTCCACTCAGGGTAAACTTTTCACCCGGTTTAAATTCATCTGGGATTTGAGGTAAAATTCGTCCATCAGACCAGGTAAGATTGACTTCAGGATGTTTACCCCTTTTTGGAAACTTCATTCTTACTATAGAAGCAGAGGGATATGTTTGAGATGATATCTCAGGAATCCAATGAGTAGATGTTGCTTGTATTTCAGACGGAGAACCTAAATCAAGAGCATAAAAAGAAGGATCCAAGATATGACAACCCATATCTCCCATGGACCCAGTTCCAAAATCTAACCATGCTCTCCAGGATAAAGGATGGTAATCCGGATGATAATCACGATATGGAGCTGGTCCTAGCCAAAGATCCCAATCTAGACCTTCAGGAACTGGAGGTTTCTCTTTAGACTTAGCTTTTACGGCAAATGTATCCCAAGGATTTCCGCCAACTGGTCTATCTGTCCATGCATGAATTTCTCTAACAGGTCCAATTGCGTCGTCATTAATCCATTCTTTTAGGCTTCTTATTTCATCAGAAGATCTACCTTGATTTCCCATCTGTGTTTGTACTTTGTACTCTCTTGCTGCTTCTGTAATTTTCCTAGCTTCAAAAACAGTATGGGTAAGAGGTTTTTGACAATAAACATGCTTTCCTAACTTTATTGCCATCATTGTAATTATAGCGTGATTATGATCTGGTGTAGCAACAATAACCGCATCGATATCTTTTTGTTTTTCAAACATATTTCTGAAATCTTTATACACCTTTGCCTTTGGATATTTTTTAAATGTTGGCGCGGATTGTTTATAATCGACATCACACAAAGCAACAATATTTTCTCCGCTACAAGCATCTATATTTCCAGATCCCATTCCCCATTTTCTTACACCTACCCCAGCAATATTTAATTTATCACTTGGAGCTTTAAATCCTTTACCACCTAGGACGTGTCTGGGTATAATCATTATTCCAGGAATAATCGATGTTTTTTTAATAAAACTCCTTCTGCTATTATATTTTTTATTCATTAAAAATTATTTACTGATATATAAGTTAAGATACACCAAAAGTTAGAAAATTGATTTACTTACTAAATATAATAATAACTCTTTTTAAAAATTTTTATACAAAAAATAAAGTAGCCAAATATTACAATTCTTAGTTTTTGAACTAATTTTAGATTAAATATATTCAAATAGATGCGTTATGAAATATCTATCAACTTTCCTTTTTTTTGTTGCAGTAACGACTTTTTATAAAGAATCTAAAACTAATCCACTGAAAACAAAGCAAAATGAACATATACTTTGGTACGAGCAAGCCGCAAAAAACTGGGAAGAATCACTGCCAATAGGAAATGGTCGACTAGGTGCTATGGTTTACGGTGATCCAAAAAATGAAAAAATTCAGTTAAATGATGATTCACTTTGGCCCAAAGATTTAGGATGGGGAGATCCAGAGGGTACTCCTGAAGACCTTAGAGAAATTAGAGAATTACTTTTTAAAGGAGAAAATCAAAAAGTAGATTCACTTCTAGTAAAAAAATTTTCAAATAAGACTGTAGTTAGATCTCATCAAACACTTGGAGATTTACTAATAAATTTAAAACATAATAATATTTCTAATTATAAGCGTTCTCTTAATTTGAACAAGGCTCTTATTGAGGTTAATTATAAAGTAGATGGATATGTAGTTTCAGAAAAGGTTTTTGCTTCAGCAAAAGATAAAACTATTATTGTTTCATTCAAAAGCAAACATCCAAATGGTCTGAATGGAACATTAAAACTCCATAGAGACGATGATGATGGATATCCCACTGCTAAATCATTTTCAAAAGATGATTTTTTAGTCATGAAAGGAGAAGTAACCCAGCGTAATGGCAAATTTAACTCAAAACCTACACCAATATTAAAAGGAGTTAGATTTGAGACTTTAATCAAAATAAAAAATTCAGGAGGTTCAATTAATTCGCAAAACAATGTTATAACATTAAAAGGTGTAAAAGAACTTCAATTATATATTGTTTCTAATTCATCATATTATAATGATGATTATGAATTACAAAACATAAAAGATTTAAATCATATTAAAAAATTTAATTTAAATCAGATAGAAAAGAGACATATTGTTGACCACCAGAGTTTGTTCAATAGAGTTGACTTTGACATATTTACAGACAATAGTTTGCAAAATAAACCAACTGATGAACGATTAAATAACGTAAAAAAGGGAAGTACTGACTTAGAGTTACAGGAAACTTTATTTCATTACGGGAGATACTTATTGATAGCATCTTCAAGAGAAGGTACTCTTCCTGCAAATCTTCAAGGATTATGGAATCCGCATATTAATGCTCCATGGAATTCAGATTATCATTTAAATATTAATCTTCAAATGAATTATTGGCTTGCCAATCTTACTCAACTAGATGAATTAAATATGCCATTATTCGATTTTGTAGACCGTCTAATTAAAAATGGAAAAAAAACAGCAAAAAAAAATTTTGGTACAAGAGGTTCTTTTTTACCTCACGCAACAGATATATGGGGTCCTACTTGGCTAAGAGCACCGACCGCATATTGGGGTGTTTCTTTTGGCGCCGGTGGTTGGTTGGCTCAACATTATTGGCATCATTATTTGTTCACAAAGGACCTTGATTTTTTAAAAAATAGAGCTTTCCCTGTATTTAAATCTATCGCTTATTTTTATAGTGATTGGATTATTGAAGATAAAAGAGACGGATCACTCATTTCTGCTCCCTCTACTTCTCCTGAAAACAGATTTATTAACAAAAAAGGAGTTCCAGTCGCCAGCTGTCTTGGAAGTGCTATGGATCAACAAATAATTAAAGAAATTTTCACAAACTATTTAGCTGCGAATGAGATTTTGAAAACTAACGATAAATTAGCTGCAACTATAAGAAAACAATTAAATCAGCTAAGAACTGGATTTCAAATAGGAAGTGACGGGCGAATTTTAGAATGGGATAGAGAATATTTAGAGTTTGAACCTGGCCATAGACATATGTCACATCTATACGGATTTCACCCTGGTGATCAAATTAACTTTTCGCAAACACCAAAACTATTTAATGCCGTTAAAAAAACCTTAGAATATCGATTAAAAAATGGAGGTGCTGGAACGGGCTGGAGTAGAGCTTGGTTAATTAATTGTGCAGCTCGTTTGATGGATAGTCAAATGACTCAAAATAATATTGAACTTCTATTACAAAAATCAATATATCCAAATCTTTTCGATGCTCATCCACCTTTTCAAATAGATGGTAATTTTGGATATACAGCAGGTGTAGTTGAATCGTTGATTCAATCTCATGAATTAAATATTATAAGAGTATTACCGGCGCTTCCCAATAATTGGGGAAAAGGTAAAATAATTGGATTTAAAGCAAGAGATAATATAATAGTTGATATGACATGGAACGATAATACATTAAATAAACTAACCTTAACCTCAAAATTTGATATTAGAAAAAAAATAATTTATAATAAAAAACAAGTTACAGTAAACTTAAGAAAAGGAATTCCAACGGAAATTAAATTTTAATACTTAATGGGATTTTAAAAAAGCATTTGATCATGCGGATTCAAAAGGTGACTTTTTTCATGAAAAAATAAAACCAGCAACAACTAATTGTGATAGTTATTAAACCTATGCCGATCTTCTTGGAGTCTTTTTTAACCCTTAACAAAAGTAGGCCAACTAACAAAATCTAAAACCTTGTCAATCATTTGATTTGAGGTCTTGAAGTAGGGACACAGTTGTGTCTATTGGTGAAAAATAAAAACCCTCCCAAATGGAGGGTTTTCTTTTAAATCTATTCTCTCTATCTTAGAGGTATTATTAATCATAAATCAATTAAAATGAAAAAAATACATTATTTAATTCCTTTATTTCTTATTTCTGTATTTGTCTCAGCACAAACAATGATATTCAATGTTCAAGAGGTAAAAGCAAAAGATTTTTCAGAAAAAAAGATGGAGCAAGCATATGAAACCTGTTGCGCAGATATGAAACCAAACAAAGGTGGATTTGCTCTTCAAGTCCTTGGAAAAGGTGCTGACAATGGCATGACTCACAGATTTGTTTGGTATTGGGAAATGGGAGAAGATCTATGGAAAGGGACTAATGTCCAAGAAAAGGCACCACTTTGGTGGGCACAAATGGACAATTATGTTGAAGAGTACGGAGAATCCTATTCAGGTAGAGTTCTTAGCAACCATCAAGGAACAAATGAAGATTACAAATGGGTACACATTTGGGATTACAAAGTCCAAAATCAAAAGCAATTTAAAGAAGCACACGACAAAATTGTCAGTAAATACAAAAAAGAATTTGAGGGTAGATGGGTTGCTTTCGGAACTTATGATGTTAATAATCCTGGTGAGGGTGCAACTCACTGGGTAGGATTGTCAGGTAAAAATCTACAAGATCATATTATGCTTTATGATAAGTTACAGAAACAGACAGAGTTTGTTGACCTTTTGAGAAAAAGAGGTGGGGAAAGAGTTAGAGATTATATGTTTAGTGATTTAAAAACATACTAAATATTTATTTAGATTATCACCTGGACACCCCCTTTTATCGAGGGGGTTTTTTACACCAATGGATAGAATCCAAAATCAGTTTTATTCTTTGTAAATCAGCTCATTACTGAAGGTTTCTCAATCCTGTTTTAGGGGGTATTTGTTTAGATGCGCGGTAGTATGTAGTTTTTATCAAAAAAATAAAATAATAAATAGACTGGTTAAATCTAAAAATTTTAAATACTTCACAATTTTCGAATTGAAATATTTGAGATAATATAATTTTTATTTTTTGATAACCATAATTTTACATTCTTGTTGTAAAATGCAATTATCTTTGTTTAGACAAACCATAATCATTCATGAGAAAGAATACAACATTAGCTTTTCTAATTCTTACCTATATTTCATTTGGACAAACAGTTTTTTCTGGTAAAGTTGTGGACAGTAATAAAAATCCAATACCCTTTTGTAATGTTTTATTAATTGATACAAATTATAGTCAGAATTATGTTGGTGGAGCAACTGATGAAAATGGTTATTTTGAAATTGATACTAATTTTTCAGGCTCTATTAGAGTAAAAATTTCAAATGTTGGTTTTCAAGAGTATTTGTCAGAAAAAATAGATATTAACCAAAACAACAGTGTCTTTGAACTTGGAGAAATTTCATTAAGTGATAAAGCATTTGCTCTTAATGATGTGAGTGTATTGGCAAAAAAATTACCATATAAAAGGGAAATTGATAGAACTGTTATTAGTCTTGAAAGTGAACCTAATACTCAGGGATCTAGTGTCTTAGATATTTTGGAAAGAACACCAGGAGTTATATTAGATCGTCAAAATAATTCTCTTTCAATGCTTGGTAAAGATGGCGTTAATGTTATGATAAATGGGAAAATGACATACATGCCGACTTCAGCTTTAGTTCAGTTTTTGAATGGGATGAGTTCTGACAATGTAAAGACAATTGAGCTAATAACGACTCCTCCATCAAAATACGATGCCGAAGGTAATTCCGGATACATAAATATTGAACTAAAAAAAAGACTAGATGAAGGTGTAAATGGTAATTTATCTGCAACGAATAGTTTTAGTTATAATGATAATGAAAGTCAAAGAAGTATTTCGGGGGGGGTTACAGCATCAAGTCCAAAAAATAATATAAATTTTAACTATTCATTCATGGATAATGAGATTCCTGGTGATGGATTTTTTACTCGAACATATACAAATCAGACACCTTTTTTGGAAACAAGATCCATTTTTTTTAATGGAGTAGACATACCTTCACATAACATTAGATTTAGCTATGACTATATGATTAAAGAAAAATTAGAAATAGGGACTTCCATAACAGGTTATAGTTCAGTGGAAGACCAAAATTCAACAACAAGATATGAAGAAGGACAAGATATAAACTATGAGTTTGCAAGAAAAGAACTTAAAGACTGGAAAAATGTACAAATTAATTTATTTGCAAATTATAAAATATCTGAGAACACCAATATAGAATTTTCGTATGATATTCTAGATTATGAAAATTACACAAATTATAATGCCCTTTTTGAAGAACGGATTCCAAATTTACCATTAGAAATTTTTACAGAAAAAGAATCTCCTTTTGACATAAAGGTGAGTAAAGTAGATTTTGAATCCCTATTACTTAAAAAAATAAAAATAACAGCTGGAATTAAATTCGTAAAGTCAGACTTTACAAATATTAATTCTGTTAATATCGATGGTGAAATTCAGGAAAAATATTCAAATCAAAGTATTTTAGATGAACATATTCTAGCAGGCTATTCACAAGCTAATTTTGATATTACTAAAAAAATAAAAATACAGGCTGGATTTAGATATGAGTATACAGATACTTATGTGCATTCTGGTTTTGGAGAAACTTTTATTGATAGGGAGTACGGAAATCTTTTTCCTAGTCTATTTTTAGGGTATAAACTGAATGACTTTAATAATTTAAACATCTCTTATAGTAAAAGAATTTCGAGACCTGCTTTTACAGATATGGCTCCAATGTTAATTTTTTTGGATTTGAATACTGCAGTTTTCGGGAACCTATCTCTTAGACCCTCTTATTCTAGAAATTATCAGATTGATTATAGATATAAATCAGTCGGTCTGTCAGCACAATATTCAAATGAAAAAGATGTTTTTGCCAGATTCAGCCCAACAATAGACACAGAAACAAATTTTATAACCTATTCACCAAATAATTTAGACAAAAGAGAAACTATAACGGCAATCTTAAATTTTCCTATTATCCCCATTAAAATTTGGAAAATAAGATATTTTACCTCATTATCTTACTCAGAAGTAAACGGATTAGTTGACACTAGATTAATCAATAACTCAATCACTTCGTTAAGATTTAATATGAATAATGATTTGAATATTACAGATTCATTTACCATTCAAGTTGTAGGATTTTATCAAACAAAAAGGAATTTAAATAACGGTGGTTACATGAGGCCTATGGGCAAGTTGGACATTAGCGCTCAAAAAAAATTAGACGAAAATATAATATTAACGTTAAATGGAACTAATTTGTTGAATACTATGAAATTTAGACCTATGATTGACACACCAGAACTTAATCTTTTACAAATGGCTGAATTTAACTTTTTAAAACCACAGGCAAAAATTACACTTACCTACAATTTTGGAAATTCAAATGTTAAAACTAAAAAAATTAAATCAGCTGAAGAATCTAAGAGAATTAATACCACAGGTTCAAATTAAAAATTTATATTAGAAAACGGTACTTGATATTTTAATCTCAACTCTGAGGGTTTTTCTTTTAAACTCATTCTCTATATCTTAGAGGTATTATTAATCATAAATCAATTAAAATGAAAAAATTTATATTCCTTTTTCTCATAACATTTACAGTATCAGCTCAATTTCCACAAATTGTTGATGTTGAAGAATGGACCTCAGAAAATCCTAAAATGTTTTTAGAAATGGTAAGTGATTGGGCAGAACTTGAAGCGGAAGAAACTGGTTATCAAACATTTGTTCTTCAGGTAATGCAGGGTAACAAACTTTATTTATGTAGAGGCTATGACAATATGAAAGACTTAGTTAAAAACATGAATAAAAGGTGGGGAGAAAATGGCTGGCAAGATAAAACATTTAAAAAATGGAAAACAAAATATCCTGAGGACAATGCATTTGGAAAAGTAAAACCTAATAAAGTTATGTCTAGCATTTACTCATATTGGCCAGACCTAAGTTACATATCAGAAAATGTAGACATTTCAAAAATGAAATACAGAAGGCATATTGTTGTTGATATTCATCAAGGAGATGATAGCTGGAATAAGTTTACTGAGCAAATAAAAAAAGGTGTTGCTAATGACAAAAAATTAAAAAATAATTATGTAAGACTTGCATATCAGCCAATATACGGAGGTTCTGAAGGCTCTGAATTTTTATTTATTGCAATGGATGAAACCAGGGCTAAATATTTTGAGAATCTTGAGAAAAGAACGTCTAAGAGAAATAATGATAATGATTGGAAAAAAATGCAGAATAATAATTTAGCAAGTTTTGTTGAAGAAGAAAATATTATGATACAGAATTAATCCAATAAATTTAATCTAAGCCCTCCCTAGTGGAGGGTTTTTTCTTTTACACGAATGGATACAATCCAAATTCCCTCTTATCCTATGTAAATCAACTCTTTACTAAAGATTTCTTGATCCTTTTTTAGGGGGTGTTTGTTTGGATACGTGATGGGATTTAG
>CEWG01033476.1_pt1 | contig 10109 bp, 8 predicted proteins | sample 361411 | NCBI WGS metagenome assembly CEWG01 (sample SAMEA2622173, study PRJEB7988) | marine metagenome | biome: marine biome (ENVO:00000447); feature: surface water layer (ENVO:00002042); material: "saline water (ENVO:00002010), including plankton (ENVO:xxxxxxxx)" | depth 5 m | reverse complement strand
GAGCCGATCTGCAAACACCCTCGGCGGTGTTAGATTTCCCCAAGACCGCGGCGCATATCGAGCCCAGTATGGATACTGATCTTGATGTCAGGCAGTTACTGAAAGCGCAACGCAGACAGAACAAGAAACGACGGATTCAGCCGGGTTCAGCGGCGGCGGAAGCGCAACCGAGAAAGCCATTTGCGTTGGCGCAGCTGGTCGCTGGGATCGCATTTATAGGCATAGTCATGACTCTACAGTTTGATCTAATGCCGGCCCTGTCTGAGGCTGAAACGCCTGCGGTTAGCGCCACAACGGTTACGGGCGAAAGCGTGAAAGCCGCTGAATTAGTCGACGAATCCGGAACCACAGAAGCGCGGGTGGCGCTAGCAGAAGTATCGGCAGATGCGCCGCAGTCGGCGAAAGAAGCTGGGCAATCGACTCTTGCCAACAGTGTTACACCAGTGAGCGCGACCGCTGCTGATGACGCGGAACTCATGGGGCTTTTTGCTGATCCAGAACCGGTCACTGTGTCCCCGATCACCGGTCGGACGGCACCGGTGGTTGCAGCCATTGAGCCTGCAGCTCAGGCGCCTGTTGTTGAAGCGCTGACTAAACCGGCAGGAATCTTTGTGCAACATGGATCTTTCGCTCTGCTTCAAGGGGCCGTGGTGTTGCAGAATAGAATTACTGATGAGTTGCCAACGAAAGTATTTACCAAGGGCACGAACCCCAAGCGGTTCGTGGTGGTCAGTGGCCCGTTTGCGGATCGCGAGACCGCTAGGGATACCCTGGAAAACGGTTCGGACGCGTTTTTGGTGCCTGCGCATTTGGTGGGTGAAGAAGTCATGTCCCTAAGCGGTCTGTAATTTAGGAGATCGACATGTTTGAAAAATTATTAAGTAAGTTTAAGAAAGATAAAAAAGAGAAAAAGGCCCCCAAAGCTGCGAAGTCGGCACCGGCTAAGGGCGATGCAGAGGCAGCGCTGGATGCGATAGGCAGAGAACCGAGCGAAGCCTCTGTTGAACCCACTGATAACAGTCCGGAACCCGTATCGGAAGCGTCGCCGAGCGCGACGAATGGTAACGGTAAACCGCGCGTAGACGTTATTGACGCGATGGGCAATAGCGTTGCCGATATGGTGACCAATATTGCGCAGCAGTTGTCGGCTTCGACAGATCAGTTGTCCAAGTCGCGGCGTTATACGAATTTAGCGTTCATCCTGTTGGGTGTTACGTTGGTGAGCACTGCGGTTTATCTTGGACTGTTTACGTGGCAAATGTCCTCGCAACTGTCGCAAGTAGACGAGGCGGTAAATAACCTCGTCGAACAAGCGGGTGATCAAGATAACTCGATCGTCCTTATTGAAGAAATGCGCGGCGAAATTACCGCCTTGCTTCAGGGTCAAGCGGAGATGGCCGAAAACGCTGGTGACAAGAGGTCCGGTGTTGACGCCGTTAGCTCTGAACAATTGCGCCGACTCAGCCAAAGTTTGGAGGCCTTGTTGCAGAATCAAGCGGCTACAGACGCTCGCCTCGCAACCTTGGGTGAATCGCTGAAAAATTTGGATGGCTCTGGGAACAAAAAGGTTCAATCCCTGCTTGAAGATTTAGAGCAAAAAGTCCGGGACCTTTATCTTATTGAACAAGCGCGTATTGCGCGGGAGCTTCAACGCCTGCGCGAAGACGCTGCAAGCGAATGATGCGGGCTTAGTGCCTTAACTAGAATATGGTCCCGCGAAGAAGCTAGACTAGCGCTTCAGATAAATGCGGCTCTGCGTCCCTGCACTGTGACGGAGTCGCTGCATCGCGTCGTCACTCATGGGACCTAGCGTTTGGATATAACCCACATTATTGACGGGCTAAATGACCCGCAACGCGCGGCTGTCTCTGCCCCATTAAACAATTCGTTGGTTGTCGCGGGCGCGGGTAGCGGTAAAACACGCGTGCTCGTACATCGCATCGCGTGGTTGATCGAAGTCGAAGCCGTATCGCCGCACAGCATTTTGGCGGTCACGTTTACCAATAAAGCGGCAGCAGAGCTACGCGCACGCACCGAAAACCTACTCAACATATCCGCTCGGTCGATGTGGGTGGGTACTTTCCACAGTTTGGCGCATCGCTTGCTGCGCATGCATTGGGCTGAAGCTAAGCTGCCGCAGAACTTCCAAATCTTGGATAGCGATGATCAGATTCGTTTGCTCAAGCGTATAATGAAAACATTAGATATTGATGAAAAGAAATGGCCGGCGCGACAGGCGGCTTGGTTCATCAACGGACAGAAAGACGAGGGCCTGCGTGCTCACCAAGTACCAAGCGGCGATGACCTGTTTCAAATTACCCATAAAAGAATTTATCAGGGCTATGAAGACGTCTGTGATCAGGGCGGCTTGGTGGATTTTGCCGAGCTGTTGTTGCGCAGTCACGAACTGTGGTTAAACGACGCTAGTCTGCTCCAGCATTATCAGCAGCGGTTCGGTCACTTGCTGGTGGACGAGTTTCAGGACACAAATGCAATTCAATATGCTTGGTTGCGGGTTTTGGCGGGTAATGAGTCGCGCATTATGGCTGTGGGTGACGACGATCAGTCGATCTATGGCTGGCGCGGCGCGAAGATTGAGAACATCCATAATTTTTCGCAGCACTTTGCTGATGTACAGACCATTCGCTTAGAACAAAATTACCGCTCTACAAAAAATATCCTCGATGCAGCCAATGGCCTGATTCAACAAAACACCGACCGGTTGGGAAAAGAACTTTGGTCTGCTGACGCTGCCGGCGAACCGATAAAAGTTTATGCAGGCTTCAACGATCTCGATGAGGCTCGGTTTATTGTTGAGCGTATCGAGCAATGGTTAGAAGCTGGTGGCAATGCCGATGAAGTGGCTGTGTTGTATCGATCCAACGCTCAGTCACGGGTCATTGAAGAAGCACTGTTGCGTGCGAATATTGCCTATCAGATATATGGCGGCCAGCGTTTTTTCGAACGCGCAGAGATAAAAAACGCGCTGGCTTACATGCGCTTGATCGAAGATCGCCATTCCGACCCAGCTTTCGAGCGCGTGGTGAATACGCCACCGCGCGGTATCGGCGATAAGAGCATTGAAAGCATTCGTCAGCTCGCGCGATCACGAAAATTGTCTATGTGGACAGCAGCTAAGACCGGAATCAGTGAAGGCCTGTTCCCTGCGCGGGTGCAAAAAACCGTAAGCGTCTTTATTCAACTGATTGACGATATCGCCGATGCAGTGGTTTCAATGACCCTAGAAGAATTAGCTGAGCATGTGGTGGATGTCAGCGGCCTCATGCTGTTTCACAGTCAGGAGCGTGGCGAACGAGGGCTGGCACGTAAAGAAAACTTACAAGAATTGGTAGCGGCTTGCGGTCAATTTGCCGGTGACCTGGTCTTTCCGTTCGAAGACAGCGATCGCGCTGAAGTCAGTGTTTTGCAGGAGTTTCTTGATCAAATGACCTTAGATGCTGGGGATCGTCAGGCCGGTCAGGGGCCGAGTGTGCAGATGATGACACTGCATTCCGCTAAAGGCCTAGAGTTTCCGTTGGTATTTTTGGGTGGCCTTGAAGAGGGCTTATTCCCTCATCGGATGTCGGCTGACGAACCTGGTCGGATGGAAGAAGAGCGTCGGCTGGCCTACGTTGGCATCACCCGAGCGATGCGTGAGCTGTATTTGACGTATGCAGAAACTCGACGTCTGCATGGGCAGGACAGCTATAACCGCCCGAGCAGATTTTTACGCGAGATTCCGCAAGAATTGCTGCAAGAGATTCGCGTCGGTGGGCGCGGTCAGCTGCAATTCAGCCCAGCAAGTCAGGTCTCTATAGGTTCTTCCCACGGGTTGCTATCGGACACGCCAGGCGTCGATGGTTTGACGATGGGTCAACGCGTGCTGCACGGAAAGTACGGCGAAGGCGTCGTTTTGCAGTTTGAGGGCACAGGCGAGCGCGCTAAAGTACAGGTGAATTTTTCTGAAGGTGCAAAGTGGCTGATGGTCAGCTATGCAAATTTGCAGACATTGGATGCATAAGAGGGAAGTATGAAGCGAATAAATTTTCTGCGGCAACTGGCTGGCCTAGTGCTGGTTGTTGGTCTTCTAGGTTGTGGCGCTGAGCCGTCCGACGGCGCCGGCGCTGACAACCAAGCAGATACCAAGATATATCGTTGGAAACTCATTACAACGTGGCCGAAAAATTTGCCTGGCCTGGGAGTTGCGCCTGAGCGGCTGGCCGAGCACTTGCGCATTATGAGTAACGGGCGCCTAGACATTAAGGTGTATGGCGCCGGCGAACTCGTAGGTGCGTTTGAAATCTTTGATGCCGTATCTCAGGGCACAGCCGAGATGGGCCATGGTGCAGCTTACTATTGGCGTGGCAAGTTGCCAGCTGCTGCAATGTTCGCCACCGTGCCGTTCGGCATGAACGCCCAGGAAATGAACGGTTGGTTGCATCACGGCGGTGGCTTAGAGCTATGGCGGGAGTTGTATGAGCCCTTTAATTTAGTGCCCTTCGCGGCCGGTAATTCCGGTGTGCAGATGGCGGGATGGTTTAATAAAGAGATCAATTCATTGGCGGACCTGCAAGGTCTTAAAATGCGTATCCCCGGGCTCGGTGGTGAAGTTTTGGCACGCGCCGGTGGCGTGCCAGTATCGTTGCCCGGCTCTGAGGTATACACCGCCCTGCAGACCGGCGTAATCGACGCAACGGAATGGGTGGGGCCGTATAATGATTTAGCCTTGTCTTTGCACACTGCTGCTAAGTATTACTACTATCCGGGTTGGCATGAGCCTGGCCCAACGCTAGAAGCATTCGTTAACAAAACGGCTTGGGATTCCCTGCCGGCGGATCTTCAGGAAATGATTACCGTGGCTACCCGAGCGATCAATGAAGACATGCTGAGCGAATTCACGGCGCGTAACAACGCCGCGTTAATGACGTTGATTGAGGAACATGGTGTGGAATTGCGCGAATTACCGCCGGACGTTATGCAACGACTTGAAGCGTTGTCGGCTGAGGTTGTAGCTGAATCGGCCCAACAAGATGAACTGTCAAAGCGCATCTACGCTTCCTATACAGCTTTTTCCAAGGCCGTTAAAAGCTATCATGACATCAGTGAACAAGCCTATTTGAACGCGCGCTGAACAGGCCGCTATGGAACTTAAGAACACAGCTTACGAGGTGGCGCATCGAGTAGCCACGATATGGCTCGACCGGCCCCACCGTATGAATGCTTGGACCGGGCGTCTACACACCGAATACCGTTACTTACTGCAGCAGGCGAATGACGATGTTGAAGTCGGCGCGATTGTGGTCACGGGCCGGGGTCGTGGTTTCTGTGTTGGCGGAGATTCAGCAGCCTTGCGTGGACACAGTGAACGCGGTAGCTATGACGCAGGTACCCCTGAAGACATCGCCAAACCGGGCTATGGTATTAATGCGCGGTTTGATGCGACCTTTGCCTATCATTTTGGCTTATCGAAGCCAGTGATTGCGGCAGTGAACGGTCCGGCTGCAGGCGTAGGGTTAGCGTTGGCGTGTTTTGCGGACATTCGCTTTGCGGTTCCGGGGATCAAGTTCACGACGGCTCATGGCAAGCTCAACTTGCCGGCAGAATATGGTTTGTCTTGGATGTTACCGCGCATTGTCGGTTTAGGGCGTGCTAACGACTTGTTGTTAACCAGCCGTGTTTTCTATTCCGAAGAAGCGGAACGTATAGGCTTCGTCAATCAATTGTTTGATGCTGAGGATTTGCTCGCTGCTAGCCAGCGTTATGCTAGAGACCTTATAATAACGGTCTCTCCTGAGTCGTTACGCCAGACGCGCTGGCAAATTTACCAAGACCTGCACGGTGATGTTGCGTCGTCTGTTGACAGGTCTGAGCAGCTGTTGGAATCGATGATGCGCGAGGATGATTATCGAGAGGGCGTGCAAGCCTTTACAGAAAAGCGCTCGCCGCAATGGCCGTCATTGGAAAAACCGTAGCCCCCTAGCCGTAGATGGTTTGGGGTAGCCAGGTCGCCAGGGCGGGCCAAACCAGCAGCATTATCAGTAACAACAACTGCAGCGCAATGAACGGCACAACGCCTGCATAAATTTCCGTGGTTGCAACGCTGGTTGGGGCGACCCCACGCAGATAGAACAGCGCAAAGCCAAAAGGCGGAGTAAGAAACGACGTTTGCAGATTCACCGCGATCAATACCCCAAGCCAAATCGGATCGATCCCCATGGCCATCAGCGCGGGCCCGACGATGGGTACGACGACAAACGTAATCTCGATGAAGTCGAGTATGAATCCCAACAAAAAGATCACCAGCATGACGATCGCGAGAGCGCCCCATTGTCCCCCGGGCAGAGCGTTGAACGCGCTCTGCACGACCTCATCGCCGCCGAAACCTCGAAAAACCAAAGAAAATATTGACGCGCCGATGAGGATGAAGAACACCATGGCTGTAGTCGACATGGTGGCGGCGCAGGTTTCGCGGAGGGTATTGAGCGTTAGCCGCTGGTAAGCCAGTGCAAGGACCAGTGCCCCCATGGCGCCAACGCCCGCGGCCTCTGTGGGTGTTGCGTAGCCCGCGATGATGGATCCGAGGACCGCGATAATGAGCAGCAACGGCGGCATTAGTGCGCGAAAAGTCGCGCCGAGCAGGATGGCCTTAGTGTGAGGGCGCTCGGGCATTGAGGCTGGAGAAAACAGCGCTCGAAGCATCAGATAGAGCAGGTAGAGAGCCACGAGCAACAAACCTGGAATCAGCGAACCGGCAAACAGGTCGCCAACCGACACCGATTTAGGAGCGAAGATGCCCATATTCAGCTGCGCCTGTTGATAAGCGTTAGACAACACATCACCGAGTAATACCAGCGCAATAGAGGGCGGAATGATTTGTCCTAGCGTGCCTGTTGCGGCAATGGTGCCAGTGGCAAGGCTCGGCTGATATCCGCGTTGCAGCATGATCGGCAATGACATCATGCCCATAGTGACCACGGTGGCACCGACGATGCCGGTGCTCGCGGCCATGAGCATTCCCACCAGCACTACGGTGATCGCCAAGCCGCCACGAAAATGCCCTAAAAGATCAGAGAGGTTGGTGAGTAAATTCTCGGCAATCTTAGTTTTTTCTAATAGCACGCCCATAAACACGAACAGTGGCACTGCGATGAGCGTCTGGTTGGTGACTACGCCAAAAAGCCGACCGGGTACGAAGCCGAGATCGCTGGGATTAAATGTGCCGCTCCAGACCCCTACTCCGGCGAAAATGACGGCAATGCCGCCCAGAGTGATGGCTACAGGATAGCCAGCTAACAGCACCAGAAAGGTGACCAAGAACAGCAATAATGGAATCATTTCCATACTTACAGTTCTGCGTCTAGAAGTTGTCGGGTGAGGCGTGCGCAGCTGGCGATGGCTTGCAATATAAGTAGCGCGGCGCTGACGGGTAGCAGGGTTTTCAAAAGAAATACCGCTGGAATACCGCCGACCTCGGAAGAACCCTCAAGCACCTCCCAACTGGCGCTGACGTAGGGTAGGCTGGTGATGAAAATGAGCAGCGCCACCGGCAGCAAGAACGCGCAATGGCCAACGAGGTTGATGAGGTGTTGGCGTTTTGCAGGCAGCCGACTATAGAGAATATCGACACGAACATGGGTGTCCTGCGCGATCCCGAACGCCAGCGCGAGCGTAAAGAATAGCCCATGCAGGTACATGACCGACTCCTGCAAGAAAATTGCGCCTGTGTCAAAGGCATAGCGCAGCAGCACAACGACGACGGTAGTGATGACCATCAGCAGCACCAGCCATTGCAGCGGCCGCGTGATCCAGATGCTAAGTTGTTCCAGTTGCTCGAGGGCGCGACCGAGGGCTCTCATTTTATCCATGCGCCCACAAGGAGCTCTAACAGTGTGCCCGTTAACAAACTAACGCCTACCCAAATATTGCTGCGGAACGCTTCAAAACAGCCGTCTCGTTGCCGGTCGCGAATCAGCCAGTGTTGGTAAACGAAGAGACAGGCGATCAGTGCTAATCCTACGAAATATAAGTGTTGGTAGCCAAGGTCGATGCCTAGTAACAAAAACCCTAACCAAGCACCTATTTGTAAGGCGCCGATCATAAGCCGGTCGAGGCTACCAAACAGGATAGCGGTGCTTTTTACGCCAATTTTGAGATCGTCATCTCGATCGACCATCGCGTATTCCGTATCGTATGCGACGATCCACAATAGGCTGGCAATAAACATAAGCCAGGCCTCGCTGGGCACGGTTGGCTGCTGGGCCGACCAAGCCATAGGTATGCCCCAGCTGAATGCGGCGCCGAGTACGATCTGGGGGAGATGGGTCCACCGTTTCATAAACGGATATAAGATAGCGAGGCTCAGGCCCGCTATAGCGAGTAATTGAGTGTCGCGATTAAGAAACAGCACTAACAGTCCTGCGATAGCGACTAGTCCGGCAAACAGCCACAAGGCATGATTTGGTGGGATCGCGCCCGTGGCCAGTGGACGTTGTTTGGTGCGTTTAACGTGACCATCAACATGTCGATCCGCGTAGTCGTTGATGACGCAGCCTGCGCTGCGCATAGCGAACGTGCCGAGAGTAAAGATCAACAGCAACGATAATGGCGGCAACGCCCCGGCTGCCATACACAAGGCAGCCAGAGTTGGCCACAGCAGCAGCAGCGTGCCGACCGGTCGGTCTAAGCGCATTAAGGTGAGATAGTCTTTCACGCGTTGTCTAGAACCTGGAGCATGAGCGTCAAGTGCGCTGATGTTAGTTTCAAATTTGGCTGGGAGCTAGTAGGTCTCAGCGTTGCTTTTTCATGATCCTCAAAGTAGCGTACGGCGCTTTAGCGAGTTGTGATTAAGAGTGCCAGATGAAGAAGTGGCAGTGCATCGTGTGTGGATGGATTTATGATGAAGCGGAAGGCTGCGAAGAGGAAGGCATTCCACCCGGCACAGCTTGGGCTGATGTTCCAGATGACTTCGTCTGTCCGGAGTGCGGTGTGGGCAAGGATGATTTTGAAATGATCGAAATTGACTGATGTCAAATCACCGAGCGCGCTAAACCAAACGCCAATTCAATGACCTAATTCGGGAGTCGCATGAGCCTCACCAAAAAGATCCTTATGGGTATGGGCCTCGGCTTGGCGATAGGTGTGCTGTTGCAAGTCACCGACCTCGCCAACAATGCCCTTGTCAGCAGTTACGTGCTAAATGGCGTCATTGATGCGGGAGGCAAAATCTTTGTCACCTTGCTGAAGATGATGGTTGTGCCGCTCGTCTTTGTATCACTTGTATGCGGTGCCAGAAGTCTCGGCGCGACCGGCAGCGTGGGTCGACTGGGTGGCAAGACGATTGGGTTGTATCTGGTTACCACAGCATTGGCGGTATCGTTTGCATTAATGCTGGCGCTGATTGTTGATCCAGGCCTAAGTGCCAGCGACGAACAGAATGCGGCGTTGACCTACGACGCCTATCAAGCGAAAGAGGCGCCCAGTGTCAAAGACACGCTGATTAATATTTTTCCTGCTAATCCGATTCAAGCAATGGCGGAAGGCAAAATGCTGCAGGTCATTCTGTTTGCGTTGCTCCTCGGGCTTGCGCTCAGTCGTGCTGGCGAAGCCGGTGACCGGATTGCTGAATTCTTTGCGGATCTTAATCAGGTCATGATGAAACTCATCACCATGGTTATTCAGCTTACCCCCTATGGCGTTTTTTGTTTGATGGTGAAGCTTGGCGCCAGTGTAGGTTGGGTCGAAATAGGTAAGGTGCTGGCTTACTTTATGACGGTTGCCAGCGCCCTAATTTTACATGGGCTCATCGTGTACCCGACCTTGCTAAAAACGCTGACGGGTCTCAATCCGTTGATGTTCTTGCGCAAAATGCGTGAGCCGATGCTGGTGGCCTTTTCAACATCTTCCAGTGGTGCGACGTTGCCCGTCACGTTGCGCACGGTTGAGCATCGGATTGGCGTAAACAACGATGTCGCGGCCTTCGCAGTGCCACTCGGCGCCACCATCAACATGGATGGCACAGCCATTATGCAGGGCGTAGCAACCGTTTTTATTGCCCAGTTTTTCGGTTATCAATTAGGCGTTGACGCCTATCTGATGGTTATTCTTACCGC
>CEWG01162512.1_pt1 | contig 10120 bp, 10 predicted proteins | sample 361411 | NCBI WGS metagenome assembly CEWG01 (sample SAMEA2622173, study PRJEB7988) | marine metagenome | biome: marine biome (ENVO:00000447); feature: surface water layer (ENVO:00002042); material: "saline water (ENVO:00002010), including plankton (ENVO:xxxxxxxx)" | depth 5 m | reverse complement strand
AAAGATGATGAAATAATTGGATTAAAATCAACCTCAATAAAGTTTAAAGGTAAAGAAAAAAAATTTTTATTTATGTGTTACTCGCTTGTCATAACTTTTATTTTTGCAGGAGGATTTTTAATGAATTTTGACTATGTTTACTTTTTATTATTACTTATACCTATTTTTCACTTATTTTTTTATCAAATTAAAATTTTTAACTTAAAAGATTCCTCAAGCTGTCTGAGGGCCTTCAAAAGTAATAATTTATTAGGTTTGATCATTTTCATAAATATTTTGATAGTTAAAAATATATAATGAAAAAGAATGAAATTTATAAAAGGCTTTATAGAGATTATTCAAAAAAATACCTAAAAAAAATTATTCTGTCAGGATTTTTTTCTATCTTAGTTGCAGCAAGTACTTCATCAATTGCATGGCTTTTAGATCCTGCAATAAAAAAATTGTTTATTGAAAAAGATAAATCCTTATTATTTTTAATTCCTTTTTTTATTATTATTGCATTTACAACTAAAGGGGTTTCTCTTTATCTGGCTAAAGTAACAATGATAAGTGTTGGTGAGTCTATTAAGAAAAAATTACAATTTGACATGTTAGAGAATCTAATTGGTGCAGACACTCAATTAATCGACAAAAAACACTCTGGTAAATTTATATCTAATCTTACATATGATGTTACAAATATTACTAATTTATTGAGCAATGCTATTTTAACCTTGTTTAAAGATTCACTAACATTGATTGGCTTGTTAACTGTTATGTTTGTGCAAAATTGGAAACTAGCTTTAATATCCATAATCATGATACCGTTAGCAAGTATTTCAGCAAAAACTTTAGGGAAAAGAGTTGGAAAAGTAACAACAGAGGCGCAAGAAAAATCTGGTTTCTTAACTACTTATTTAGTTGAGTTATTCAAAAACCATAAGTTAATAAAAATTTTTCAAAAAGAAAATTATGAAAAAAAACGAGCAGATAATTATTTAACTCAATTGAAAGAAAAAAATCAAAAAATACAAACTGTTTACGTGAGGATGTCACCAATCATGGAAACCTTAACAGGGATAATGATTGCAGTTTTAATATTCTATTCAGGAAAACTTATGTCTGCTGGTCAACTTGATATAAACAATTTCTTTTCATTTCTTGCTGCTATGATGTTGGCCTATCAACCTGTAAGATCTTTATCCACTTTAAATATGGTACTAAATCAAGGTTTGTCTGCAGCACAAAGAATTTTACCTATAATTGATCGGAAAAATGAAATTTCTGACGATAGAGATGCAGAGCCACTAAATATTAAAAATTCAAATATCAAATTTAAAAATATAAATTTTGCTTATGAGAAAAATGAGAGCAATGCATTAAATTCAATTAATATTGAATTTCAGGGCGGTAAAATGACGTCTCTAGTGGGTCACAGTGGTTCTGGAAAATCGACAATTTTAAATTTAATTCCAAGATTTTATGATGCTCAATCTGGCGATATTATTATTGATGAACAATCTATTTATAAAAAAACCATAAATTCTCTAAGAAAAGAAATATCAATGGTTAGTCAAGAGACTACTTTGTTTGATGATACAATCAAAAACAATATTAAATATGCAAAAGTAGATGCAACTGATGAAGAGGTATACAAAGTTTCAAAGCTATCATTTTGTGACGATTTCATTAATAGCCTTCCAAATAAATATGAAACTTTAATTGGTGAAAATGGTGTCAGATTATCTGGTGGTGAAAAACAAAGGCTTTCAATAGCAAGAGCAATGATGAAACAAAGCTCAATTATATTACTCGACGAGGCAACCTCCTCACTGGATACGGAAACGGAATTTAAAATTCAAGAAGCTTTAAAAATTTTAACTAAGAACAAGACAACAATAGTAATAGCACATAGGTTATCAACTATTTTAAATTCAAATAACATATATGTTATTGATTCTGGAAAAGTTATTGATAGCGGTATTCATAAAGATTTACTCTCTAAATCAGAGACCTATAAAAGTTTCTATGAAAAACAGATACAGAAATAAGAATGTTTTTTTTATATCAATTCATTATTTCAGTGCTGTTAATAATATCACCAATTATAATTTTAATAAGAGTTATTAAAGGTAAGGAGGATATTAAAAGATTTATAGAAAAATTTAGTGTCCCAAAACAGAGAAGAGTAAGGGGTAAAATTATATGGTTTCATGGTGCAAGTGTAGGTGAATTAATGAGTGTTATTCCATTAATTAAAAATTATGAAAAAGATAAATCAATCAATCAAATACTGGTAACATCTAGTACTCTCAGTTCATCAAGAGTATTAAAAAAATTTAATTTAAAAAAAACGATTCATCAATTTTATCCAATAGATCATATATATTTTACTAATAAATTTTTAAATTATTGGAAACCAAGTGTAGTTTTTTTTATAGAGTCTGAAATTTGGCCAAGCATGTTTAGATGTTTAAGCAAAAAAAAAATTCCATTGATTTTGTTAAATGCTAGGTTAACAAAAAAAACATTTAATAGATGGAAGAAAATAAGTTTTTTTACAAAATCAGTACTAGAAAATGTTACATTGGCTTTCCCTCAAAATGTAGAAACTAAAATTTTTTTAAGAAATTTTAATGTAAAAAAAGTAAATCTTATAGGAAATTTAAAATTCATAGAAAATAAAGACGAAAATTTAAATAAAATTGAAAATAACTTAAAAATTCAATTTAAGAAAAGAGCTACATGGATTGCATCTAGTACACATAGAGGTGAAGAATTATTTTGTATTAATGCTCACATAAAATTAAAAAAGAAAATTAATAATTTGACTACAATAATTATTCCAAGACATATACATCGTATAACTGAAATAATAAAAGAAATTAAAAAATTTAATTTAAAATTTGTTTGCCATAGTTCAAAACCCAAGGAATTAAATAATGTAGATATCTATATCGTTGATACATTTGGTGAAACTAAAAAATTTCATAATTTAGGATCAACAGTGTTTCTTGGAGGATCTATAATAAAGAGAGGTGGTCAAAACCCTTTGGAAGCAGCAAGATTAGGGGCTAAAATATTGCATGGACCAAACATTGATAATTTTAAAGATGTATATAAATTATTGAAATCTTTCAAAATTTCAAAAAAAATAAATACAACTGCGGAAATAGCCTCCTCAGTAACATTTAAAAAAAATAAAACAAATGGAAACAAAATTAAAAATATTGGAGAAAAAATTTTAAAAAAAACTATAAGAGAATTAGATTATCTAATTAAGAATGAATTTAAAAAAACCTAAGTTTTGGGACTATAAAAAGCCAAATATTTTTGCATATTTTTTATTACCAATCACATATTTTATAAAATTAATTCATTTAATTAAAAAAAAACAAAATAGAACAAAATTCAAAATCAAAACTATTTGTGTTGGTAATATTTATATTGGAGGAACTGGAAAAACTTCTTTAAGTATTAAGCTCAATCAAATCTTAACTAAAAATAATTATAAATCATGCTTTATTAAAAAATTTTATAATAATCAGCTAGATGAACAAAACTTATTAAGAAATAATGGCAGGCTTTTTGTATCATCAAATAGAATTACTGCAATCAGGCAGGCTGAAAAAGAAAATTTTGATATTGCTATTTTAGATGACGGTCTTCAAGATAACTCAATAGATTACGATTTAATCTTTGTATGCTTTAATAATATTAATTGGATTGGTAACGGAATGACTATTCCATCAGGACCACTCCGAGAAAATATAGAAAATATAAAGAATTATAATCATATATTTTTAAATGGGAATTTAGAAAATTCAGATACATTGAAAAAAGAAATACTTTCAATTAATACAACTGCAATTATTCATGAGGGAAGTTACAAACCAATTAATTTAGATGAATTCGACTTAAAAGAAAAATATCTTATTTTTTCTGGAATTGGGAATCACAAAACATTTGTTTCAATGTTAAAGAATTATGGCTTTAATATTTTGAAAGATTTAGAATTTTCAGACCACTACAAATATACAGATAAAGATATTAATGAAATATTAAAAAAAGCAGAAAATTTAAATTGTAAAATAATTACAACTGAAAAAGATTATTTGAGAATAAATAAAACTAAGTATAAAAAAATTAAATTTATAAAATCTGAACTAAAAATAATTGATGAGGATAAATTTATTAAATCAATAATTTAAAATATGAAAAATATAAAATATTTTACTCAGTTTTCTTTAATTATTTTAAGCTTCATTTTATTCAAAATCTTGGGCATAAAGTTTTCATCTTTTCTGAGTGGCAAAATGTTTGAAATAATAGGTCCTTTTTTTAGATCAAAAAAAATAATTGATTCAAATATAAAAAAAGCCTTTCCTTATAAAAGCCAAGAAGACGTTGAAAAAATATCTAAATCTATGTGGAATAATTACGGAAGAACTTTTGCTGAATATATGTTCATTAAAGACTTTCGATCGGGTAATCTTACATCCAATATTAAAATTGAAGGTGAGGAAATCCTTAAAGAAATAAATCAATCAAAAAAACAAGTTATTTTTGTTTCTGGTCACTTAGCTAACTTTGAGCTGATGGCTATGTGTTTAGAAAAATCAGGTATAAAACTTTCGGCAATATATCGTCCTTTAAATAATATTTTTTTAAACAAGATAATGGAGAGGATAAGAAGAAAATATATATGTGAAAATCAAATAAAAAAAGGAATTGGAGGTTTGAAGAAATTAATTAATCTTAAAAAAAAAAATTATTCAACAGCACTCATGATAGATCAAAGAGTTTCTGAAGGAATATTGTCTAATTTTTTTAATGAAAAAGCTTTGACAACAACAATACCAGCTCAATTAATAAAAAAATTCAAAATACCAGTGGTGCCAATATATATTGAAAGAATTGAAGGAATTAATTTTAGGATAAAAATAAATCAGCCAATTAATTTTTTAGAAGATGCCTCTGAACAGAATATAACAGATGAATTGAATCAAATTCTTGAAGAAATGATTTACAAAAAACCAGAACAATGGATATGGTCGCATAATCGTTGGAAGTAAATTTTATTACTTTTTTAAAGCTTCTCGCTTTTGATGAGCCTCCTTATAAGAATAGTAGGCTTCCTGAAGATCAACATTCCAATAAGTCAAATCTTCTAAGTTTATTTTTTTTCCTGAAACCGCACACTCAACATAATCCCCATCATTAATAATTTGAAAATTATTTGGAAAATATTTTATTTTTGCTAATTTTTTTAACATATTTAGTTTATATATTGATACATGAAAGTTGGAATAATAGGAAGTGGGGGAAGAGAGCATGCCATATGTCAAAGTATAAAAAAATCCAAAAAGGTAAGAAAAATTTTCTGTTTTCCTGGCAATGCAGGGACTGATGAAATAGCTGAAAATGTATCTCTCGAACTAGAAAATTTTGAAATTATAAAAAATTTCATACTCAAAAAGGGAATAGATTTAGTTATAGTTGGCCCTGAAAAACCCTTGGTAGATGGATTGGTTGATTATTTAGAAAAATTTAAAATTAAAGTATTTGGCCCGAACAAAATTGCCTCTCAACTAGAGGGATCAAAAATATTCACCAAACTCCTTTGTAAAAAATATAATATTCCTACTGCTAATTTTGGCATTTTTAAAAATAAACATGATTCAAAAAAATTTATAAATCAAAATAATTTTCCAATTGTAATAAAAGCTGACAATTTAGCTTCGGGCAAAGGTGTTTATATTTGTAATAATAAAATAGAAGCTGAGATGGCAATAGAAGAGATATTTGATGGTAAGTTTGGAAAAGCAGAAAATATACTAATTGAAGAGTTTTTAAATGGTGAGGAAATGAGTTTTTTTACAATACATGATGGAGATTTATTTAAAACTTTTGATACCGCCCAAGATCATAAAAGAGTAGGGGAAGGAGATACAGGAAAAAATACTGGTGGTATGGGAGCATACTCACCTTCAAGATTAATTAATAAAAACTTAGAAAAAAAAATAATAGATAAAATAATTAAGCCAACTTTAAAGGGTCTTGCAGAAGTTAATTCGGAATATAAAGGATTTTTATATACTGGTTTAATGATTATAAAAAATGAACCATACTTAATTGAGTACAACGTTAGAATGGGTGATCCTGAGTGTCAAACAATTATACCAAAACTAAAAACTGACTTGATCGATATTATATTAGCTTGTTGCGAAAAAAAACTTAACAAGATTGATATTCAGTGGTTTAATAAAAAAAGTTTATGTGTTGTTCTTTGTTCTAAAGGATATCCAGATAATTTTAAAAAAAAGGTGGAAATTAATAACCTCGATAAAATTAAGTTAAATTCTAATGATTTTTTATTTCACGCAGGTACGTCAAAAAACGATGGAAAAATTTTAGCTACCGGGGGAAGAGTATTAAACTTAGTTTCTCTCTCTGAAGATTTTAGTTCATCTAAAAAAAAAATAATAGATAATTTAGAAAAATTACGCTGGTCTGGTGGCTTTTATAGAAGAGATATCGGATATAGAGTTATAGATTAATGAGGATAATATCAGGTCAATTCAAAGGTAAAAAAATTGCTAATCCAAAAGATAAAAAAACAAGACCTTTAAAAGATTTAACCAAAGAGTCAATTTTTAATATTTTACTTCATTCAAAAAAAATAAGTATAGATCTAAATAATTCAAATATTTTAGATTTATTTTCTGGGGTTGGATCTTTTGGTGTTGAGTGTTTATCAAGGGGGGTTAAGAAAGTAACTTTTTTTGAAAATTACCCACAAGTATTGTCTATTTTAAAATCAAATTTAAAATCTCTAAATCAAATAAATAATTATGAGATAGTTGAGAAAGATATCTTTAAAACCAACTCATTAGAAAATTTAAAAGAAAAATTTGATATAATTTTTTTAGATCCTCCTTATAAGGATAAAAATTTAGATATTTTATTAAAAAGAATAAATAATAGTAAAATTCTTAATCCATATGGAATCATAATTTTACATAGACATAAAAAAACAGAGGATAATTTTCCAGAATATATTAAGATTTTAGAACAAAAAAAATATGGTATATCAAAAATAATATTTTTAACTTTTTAAGTTAAAAGCTTCTTTGTTTCTTCTTTAATTAATTCTACGGCTGGTTGATCATATGGATTTATTTTTAATGACTCTCCAATTAAAATAGTCTCTAAAATAAAAAAACAGAAAAGTTCTCCTAGTGTATTTTCATTTCTTTTTTTAATTTCAAAGCTCCTATAAGGAATTTTTTTTTTATCAAATACATTTTCTGTTGCTTTTTTTTGAGCAAATAAAACATTTGATATATTTTTATTTCTTAAAAAATTTTGAGAAGGTAAAATTAATTTATTATTTATTTTTTCTGAATTTTTATCATGAACATAAAAAAAGGTAAAAAAATTGTTTTTCAAGCCATCTAAATACAATTGCATTACACTATGATTATCTCTTGGCATATTAGATACAATTGGTAACAAACCTTTTTTTTTCTTTCCTAAGCTTTCTGCAATTAATTGCTGGTACCACTTAAATAAATTTTCTGATTTTTCGTCATAATTAATTATAATTGAATTAAATTTTTTATTTTTTATAAGATTTAATGTTACTGCCACATTAGAAACTAGAGATTCTAAAAATTTTTTATTTTTAACTAGTAAATTAAATTGTCTAAATTTTTTTGCGTTTAATCCCATTAATTCTGCAGGCAGCATGCCAACTTCCGAAAGAACTGAATATCTACCACCTATAAAGTTATTATGATGAATAATTTCTGCTTTTAATTTTTCCGCCAATGAATAGAGATAGTTTTTTTTATTTTCGGTAATAAAGATATTTTGATTATTTTTTTTAATTAAAATATTTGTATTAATTATAGTTTCAATAGTATTTCCAGATTTCGATATGACTAAATTTGTAATTTTTTTTTTGTTATGCTGCATCCTATTTGTTTGTAAATTATCTATGAAGTAAAAATTTTTTTTAATCTTATGATTTAAAAAATCATAGATTGCCTGAGCACCCAGTGTAGATCCACCCATTCCAATTAATCTAAAATTTAAGGATTTTTTATACTTTTTTATAATTTTTTTTGAATAACTATCTTTATAATTTTTATCTAACGATTTTAAAATTTCATTTTTTTTATCAATTATAATATTTAATTTTTTTTTTATAGTTTGATTTTTTATTTTTTTTTTAAAATTTACAAAAGTAATATTTGAATCAAACATTAATTATTTTTAATTTTTTCTAATAATGTTTCTTGAAAGCTTTTAGAGGTTGGTGAATTATCACCATTATCCTCTTTTTCTTTAATTATTAAATCTTTTATTTGATCATTCGTAGAATCGGCTTTGTTATTATCTTGTTTGGGAATTGGCAATTCTCCATATTCTGGAGGCATAACAAGTGGAGATTTTTTTTTAACTAAAAATTCATCACTATTATTTTTTTTGTTATTTGAAAAACCTTCTTTAACTGTGCTACATGAAGCTAGAAAAAAAATGACAATTAGGAAAAAAATTTTATTCATCAAGATTTTTTTTATTATTATCAAATAATTCCAGAATAATCATAAAAATTACTCCAATTGTGATAAATATATCTGCAACATTAAAAACAAACCAGTGAAGATTACCAATATGGAAATCTATAAAATCTGGTACAGCCCTATAAAATACTCTATCAAAAAAATTTCCAAGCGCACCACCTAAAATAATTAAAAACGAATATTTTTTAAACCCATAGCTTTTAATAATCATAAAAATTAGTATTAAAATAATTATTAAAATAATTACAGACAAAATATCATATAACGATTCTTTTTTAAAAGATAATAATCCAAAAGCAATTCCGTCATTCCATACCAAAATAATATTTAAAAATTTTGATGAAAATATTTCAGATCCTAAAAATTTATTATCTAAATAAATTATATATAATTTAGAGACCCTATCTAGTAAGAAAATTAATAAGACTAAAAAAAAATTAAATAATAAACTTTTCTTTAAGTTTTTTAATATCATTAAGGATGTCTTGGACAAGGGCCATCATTTATTTTCCAACAAACTGGGCACTTGGTTCCCTTTGCTTTACTAGTGACTGCTGTTGTTTTAATATCATCTTTATAACTAACCTCAGCTTTCGAAGTGATACATAGCTCTGAAAAATCTATATTATCTATCATATTTTTTATTTTTTTATTAAGTTCAATTTTTAATTCTGCTTCTAAACTTGACCCAATTTCTTTAGCTGCTCTTTTTTCCTCAATACTAATATTACACACATTTCTTATATTGATTAATTCTAACCATTTTTCATTTAATTCTTTATTTTGAAATTTTTTAGGGAATTTTTTAAAATCTTCAAGATGTATACTTTTTTTATCTTTAAATATTAATGTATAAATTTCTTCAGTTGTAAAAGATAATATTGGAGCAAACCACTTAAGCAAGGAATCTAAAATTATGTTTAAAAGAATAATTGCAGATTTTCTTTTTTTTGAGTCTACTGGATCACAATAAAGTGCATCTTTTCTTATATCAAAATAAAATGCTGAGAGATCTACTGTACAAAAATTTAAAAGCTCCTTATATAAATTGTGAAAATCATAATTTTTAAAATATTTTTCAAAGTTACCATTTAAAGTATAAATTTTGTGCAACATAAATTGCTCAAGTTCTGGTAATTCATTTAAATCTATTTTTTTTAAATCTATTAGTTCGAAGTTATCGTTTATATTGCCCAGTAAATACCTAAATGTATTTCTTATTTTTCTGTATGACTCTGCATGCTGATCTAATATGGAATAATCAATTCTTAAATCCTCTGAATAATTAGACGAGGCCACCCATATCCTCAAAATATCAGCACCATACTTCTTCAAAATATCTTCTGGTGCAATGACGTTACCTAAAGACTTGGACATCTTCAAACCCTTGCCGTCTACAACAAATCCATGAGATAAAATAGTCTCAAATGGAGCTTTACCTCTTGTGCCACAAGATTCCAATAAAGAGGAATGAAACCATCCCCTGTGTTGATCTGATCCCTCTAGATACATTGAAGCTGGCCATTTTAAATCATCTCTTTTTTCTA
>CEWG01227736.1_pt1 | contig 10127 bp, 8 predicted proteins | sample 361411 | NCBI WGS metagenome assembly CEWG01 (sample SAMEA2622173, study PRJEB7988) | marine metagenome | biome: marine biome (ENVO:00000447); feature: surface water layer (ENVO:00002042); material: "saline water (ENVO:00002010), including plankton (ENVO:xxxxxxxx)" | depth 5 m | reverse complement strand
TCGAGGATCGACTCCCGCCACGGGTCAAGATTCGCAAGAGCGCCAAAATCGAGCTACCTCACATTATGGTCCTCATTGACGATCCGGATCGAACGGTGATCGAGCCTCTTTTTGAAAAGGAGCTGGAATCTCTTTACGATTTTGAGCTCAACAATGGAGGAGGGCACCTTAAAGGTTGGCGAGTGGATTCCAAAGAAGATATAGAATCGGTGTGCGAGTCTTTGGGATTACTTAGCGAGCAAACGGTTTTCGACCAGAAGTATGGCGTATCAGGAAAAGGAGTGCTGGTATTTGCGATGGGAGATGGAAATCATTCCCTAGCAACGGCGAAGAATATTTGGGAAGACTTAAAATCTCAGGCGGACTATCCGTCTGACGTAATGGACCACCCTGCTCGCTATGCTCTAGTCGAACTAGTAAACGTACACGATGAAGGATTGGAATTCGAGCCGATTCATCGCGTAATTTTCAATATCGATGTCGAAGATTTGCTGAAGGGGCTGGAGGCCTTTTTCGGTGAGGAAGGATCCTCCATGGCTGTGGAAAAACTCGAGACTTTCGAAGCCGTGGAGGACCGGATTGCGAATTTGGGCGAATCGGACCAAGAGCATCGAATTGCTTTCGTGGCGAGGTCGGGGTTTGGCCTCATTCGGCTGAGCAATCCAAAGCGAAATTTAGAAGTGGGTAATCTACAGGCCTTCATCGATAATTTTATCGAAGGCAAAGAATCTTTTGTGGATTATATTCATGGTGACGACGTAGTCATCGATCTTGGGTCGAAACCTGGCAACATTGGGTTTTTCCTGCCGACGATCGGTAAAAGCGATTTGTTTAAAACGGTGGTTCTGGACGGCACTCTGCCGCGGAAGACCTTCTCTATGGGAGAGGCGGACGAGAAACGTTACTATCTCGAAGCCCGCCGGATACAGTAGCGTATCACAATATAGGATTCTAGAAATCTCAATATGGGGCCATTAGCTAATTGGATCGCAGCATCACGACCGAAGACGCTTCCGGCCGCGATTTCTCCAGTGTTGGTAGGTTCGGCGGAGGCCGCTCACCAAAACGATATTGAGACTTGGCCTGTGTTTATTTGCCTCGTTTTTGCGTTGCTGATCCAAATAGCAACCAATATGGCGAACGACTATTTTGACTATATCCGAGGAGCGGATACAGAAAAAAGGATAGGACCGGAAAGGCTTGTTTCCAGTGGCAGAATCCTGCCCAAAGCGATGATTAGGGTAGCGGTTGGATTGTTTGCCCTAGCGTTTCTCGTTGGTCTTACCATGGTTAGCTACCGAGGTGGTGAAATGCTGATTGTTGGCATAGTTGCAATTGTATTTGGGTACGGTTACACTGGAGGTCCCTATCCGCTTGCGTATCATGGTCTGGGTGACGTGTTTGTTGTGTTCTTTTTCGGAATTGTGGCAACGGTTGGAACCTATTACGTTATTGTGGGAGAGGTTACGTCTTCCGCTTTTCTCTTGGGACTGCCTTTGGGGCTACTGGCCAACAACATTCTCGTTGTTAATAACTACCGGGACTTAGAAACGGATGAAACTGCGGGCAAGCGTACGCTCGTAGTGCGATTCGGTAGAAGTTTCGCTCGAAGACAATATCTGTTGCAGCTTGTTACTGCATTTCTCTCTGTCAGTATCTATCTGGGTATGACACAGAATTTTTGGGTAGCCCTTGTCTTCTTGATGATTCCAGTTGGAGCAGGATTGGTGGTTGCCTTTCGAAAGACAGAAGGAGTCGCATTGAATCAGTTTTTGGAAAAAACCGCCCAATTGTTGCTTTTATTCAGTATTCTTCTAGCAGGAGGGATCTTCCTTTCAGCCATTGGCCAATGAGATCCTCTACTAGCCTATAGAAAAATGACCTCCTGAATCGGGAAGGCTTGAGACAGAAGACATGAAAAAAATAGCTTATGCGTGAGCTTCGAGCTTAGCCTTGAGATCATCTTTTCCCACCATGCCGACGAACTGTTCAGCGAGTGAGCCGTTCTTGAACAATAGAAGCGTAGGGATTGCACGAATATTGTATTCGGCTGCAATTGTGCTGTTCTCGTCGACATTAACTTTTGTGATTTGAACTTTTCCTTCCAGCTCTCCCGAGAGTTCCTCTAGTATGGGAGCGATCGCCTTGCATGGTCCGCACCATGGTGCCCAAAAATCGACGAGTACCGGCACGGCAGCAGAGCTGATCGTGTCTTTAAAATTCTGTTCGTTCAGTGTAGTGATTGCTGACATTGTATTAAAACGTTTTGAAGTCCATTAACGTAAAACCGATGGAAATAGCTGTGCAAAGTAAAGCGAGTAGTGCCGAAAGCTTACTTTTATTGACCTCACTCATGGGGGACTCCTCCAGCAATGTCAATGAGCTGACATCGGATCCGCTTGAGAGCACAACCTCGTCGCTTACTTCCTCGGTCTCAACGAATAGCGTTTCGTTTGCCTGGCTGTGATTTAGCGTGAGTTTAAGCTCAACCGTTTCGCTATTTGGTGGTTGGTTTGGGTCGGACATATCGGATCAACTTTTTTGGGGCCCTAGGCAGGACTGTTCTTCTGGATAAGATCCGAAAGGTGCTGGGGTTCAATAGTGCGGAGAGTCTCTCCCTTGTTCTTGATGTCCTCGAAGGTTTTAATGACGGTTTCGGTCATTCGTTCGTGGGTGTCCTGCGAACCCCCAACGATGGAAAATTCCTCGGCTTGAGTGATTCTCTTATGGCCATCGTCGTTGTCTAACCCGAATCCTAAAAGGTGGGCACTCTGCACATCTTTATTTTGCACAATTTTAATTTGATTCAATTGGAGCTCGTTTCAAGCTCGTTTTCCAATCCGGTATCTGCTGACATCTAGAACTGCTGTGATTGGATACGGTCTACTTGAAAATCGGAGAAGGACTGGTTTTGGACAATTGTAATTCGCTTTAGTCGAACTAGCTCAAGAATCGCGATGAAGGTGACGACGAGCAGTTTCAGGCTGCACTTACCCGGAAAAAGGGCAGAAAACTCGAAGGAGGGCTCGGATTCCATTTTCTCGATAAGCATCTCCATTTGATCCACAACAGTGAGAGCGTCGTCCTGGATCTCCCCTAAAATGAGCTTTTCCGAAAGCCTTCTCAGAACAATATTGTAAGAGTTCCAGACGGAAATCTTGTCCTCTGGCCTTAGAGGTCGAACTGGGCTTTCCGCCTTGCCCACAGCATTGTAATCTCGGGTGAGTCGCAGCGCGGCATGATTTGAAAGTTTATCAAGTTTGTCCGCTGCCTCTTTGAACTTCTTGTACTCGAGAAGCTGGTGGACGAGTTCCCAACGAGGATCTAGATTCGTATCATCATCGTCGTCTGAGACTGAACGCTGGTGTTTTGGCAAGAGAAGGCGGCTTTTGATCTCCATTAGTGTCGCAGCCATAACGAAGAAATCACCGGCTATCTCCAGTTTCACCTCTTGGAGGCTGTTGAGGACATCTAGGTACTGATCGAGTACGATTTCGATTGGGATGTCGTAGATGTCGATCTCGTGCTTTCGGATTAAAAAAAGCAGGAGGTCTAGGGGACCTTCAAAAACGGACAACTTTATTCTAGGATCAATCTCTGCGACCACGAAATGAGTTCAGTTTTGATCGAACCACACTGGCAATGACAAAAGTCGAATTGTGAATAAGTTAGCGGATTGAGTGCTGTTTCACTTATTCTTTCGCGGGTATGCACCCGGCGAAGATGAGCGCTTGAAAGAGGCGACGTAGAGGCCATCGCCATTAAAGTCCTTCGGGAAGACCGTAACGCCGTGTCCATTTTCGGAGAGGCCGAACTTGCTGGCCATTCGGTTGTGTTGGAATTCGGAATGGTTTTCGAGGAATCGTCGGGCCACCTCTTGGTTTTCAAATCGGGAAAGCGAACAGGTGCAATAAACTAGTTGGCCGTTTGGCTTCACAAACGCCGCATACTGGCTAAGCAGGGCAAACTGCTTTTCTGCTGCGTCCATTATCTCCTTCTCGTTTGTCTGGCGCATCAGGTACGGGTGGCGGCGCCAAGTTCCCGAACCCGAGCAAGGAGCGTCGACAAGGACTCCATTGAAGCGTTTACCGGTCGGTAATTGCCTAACCACAGAAATATTGTGAAATCCCGCTCGCTTAGACCTTTGGATCAGTTCGTCCAGTGCTCTAGGGCGAGTATCGTAGGCGAACACTCGGCCTTTCGAGCCTAAAAGCTGTGCCAATTGTAGTGATTTTCCACCTGCACCCGCGCAGGTGTCAACCCAATCCCCAGTCGGTTTGGGATCGATGAGGTGAAGTAGTATTTGAGAACTGATATCCTGTATCTCTATATTTCCTCTCTTGTAGTCGTCAAAGTTTTGGACCGGAAAGTCGGGAGGGCAGTGAATCGCATCAGGAACTGTTTCGTGAACGACAGGTCGTTGAGCACTTTGGGGAAGCCCGGCACTCAGATGTGTCGCGATGGACTCGCGGTCTCCCTTTTGAACGCGTATCCAAAGGGGAGGACGGGAAAATAGAGCAAGTAAATCATCGATGTCGAGTTCACGGAACAAGTGCCTTGAAAACCAGCTTGGAATGAGCGAGGAGAGCTCATTGTCGGACCTTCCAATGATTCGATGACGAGCTGTTTCAGAGGACTCAAAGGGTGAGGATGGGTCTGTTGTAGAACACAGCTTTGCAATATCTGGAGTTGAGGTAGCCAATGATATCAGTGTATCCATAAATTCGTTCGCTGAATCCGCTAAAGCTTCCAGCCAAGGCTGATACCTTAGGTAGGTGTATATCAACTCACGGTACAATCTCCGGTCTCTCGAACCGAATTGGCTGCGATCTCTAAAATACTGATTGAGGTTTCGAGGAAAATTCTTTCCTAGGTTTTGTAGAGCGGGAATCGCTTGAATGAGTTCGAACAGTATCCGTCGCTGATTAGCTGAACGGCGGCTTTGGATATCGTCATGGTCCATCCGATCCGGGTATTGTCACTGGTGTTGGCAACTTATTCGTCGAAAAGGTCGATTCCGATACGCACTCCAAAGTCACTTTCCCGACGGTTTCCTTCGTAGAATCGCAGTTCGTATTTGATTCCGTATTTTTCTAGGGCTCTCTGCATAAATCCAATACGCTGCTCGTAGTATGTATCCGATTTCTGGTCGAATTTTGCGACGGCATACAATTTTAAACTCTCGTTTAGGCTGTATTCGCAGAACGCAAAATATTGTTCGATATGGCTCCTTAGAAAGTGGTTTCCGAATCCTACCTTCCAATAGCCGGGATCCGTAATGGCGACACTTGTATTCAATTCTCGGGTAAAGCTGTCTTCGATGTTGTACCGGGAGAAAAAGTCTAGCTCAAGCCAGGGAGCTGGGGTGATTTCAATGTCGGACACAAAATCGGAGAAATCCTTTCCTTGATTGAAGTCGTCCACAAGGTAGTCGATCGCAAAGTTGAGTCTTGCTAGGTCGCGAGAGCCGTATTCCTCGTCTTTGGTCTGGATCCGATTACGAAATTCTACCCGCGTTATGTGGTGTTCGCCGATGGAGTCGATATCTCGGCGATCCTCCAGATCGATCGGAGTCAAGTAATTGGAAAAGGCTGGGATGTCAAAAGTGGCATTCGCAGTATTGCTATCGAGATCTGGGGCGTAGCGGTAGGAAATAACGGGTTCGAAGATATGCCGAATACCGTCGATATTCCAAACCTCGTTCTTAAATTCCCTCTGGCTGTAGGCGGTGAATTTCAAATCGAATCCGAGATCACCATATCCACGCGTTCCCTCTTTGATTGATGGCCGTGGGAGAGAATGCGTGTAGTCGTCAAAAATCGATAGGGGCGTCAGACGATATGGAGAGAATAGACCAAAATCACTGGCCTCGGTCCCTAGCATGTTGTCGAAGTAGTGAATCGCTTTGACCCCAGCTTTTGTGGTAAGAGTGACACCTGATTTCAGTGGTCGAGTGTGTCGAAAGCCGTAATAAGCGTCTAGCCGGTCGGCCTCGCTCTTAATCGGGAACTCATTGAGCTTGTCGTTGCGGAGTTTGGCGAAGGAAATGCAACCGCTGTGGGTGAGCCCTTTGGCGATTTGAGTTGTGAAGAAGTCGAATCTCAGTTCGGGAAGTCTTTCCGTGAAGGTCTGGAAATGGTTGGGGCTGATCCTAGAAAATAGAGTCGTCTGCCAGTTATCACCGCTGTAGTTTGCTTCTATAAACGTGTCAGGGTCTTGCATCTCGTCAAACGAGTCTTCGTTGAATTCTCTAGTGACCTCGCTGTCAGACCACCATCGTCCATAGGCAGTCAATGCTCCGCTGTCGCCCCAGTTTTGGTTGTGTTGCCACTCGGCGAAAAAGCGTTCATCATCAATTGGATTCCCTGTTATTAGATCAGGAGCGATTTCCTCGAGCGAATCGTTAATGAATCCAGAGGTAAACGATCCTAAACTCGTATTCTCATTTTCGCCAAAGTTGTATTCGAAAGCGGGTCCCGCAAGAATTCCCCTTTTAGTCGTTAAAGCCAGGTTACCCCCCGCTCGAAAGTTGGAATTGATCGGAACCCGTACTTCACCGTCAATGGCACCTCCGATATGGCCAGAGTAGTCGAGATTCGCTTTGAAAATATTCCGTTCCGCATCGATTGGTTGGGATACGTTGGGGATGATGAAAAAAGGAACGACCCCGAGCTTGAATGAGATGCGTCTTCCCCGGATTTCCTTTTGATCCACGATCGCAATCTCATTGGCCCTTGCTTTAAACAAATAAGTGCCGGGCTCACCCGGATGGAAGTTGATATTCTCAAATTTGAAGTTGTTTGGATTTCCAACTAGTAAGCTGCCGGAAACGAAGTACTTTCCATTTCCGACCCTAAAGTTTTCTGCACGGGCCTGCTGATCGTCCAACCTGTAGTCGAGAAGATCGGCGACGAGCCGAATGTCGTAAAGGGTGAATATGACGTTTCCGGTCGCGATGGCCCGATTTGTTTGGCGATTGAGCCGAATTTCATCCGCTGAAACGAGCCAGTCGCCGTAGGAAAGCTGGGCGTTCTCGGATGCAACTAGGTCCCCAGTGTTGGTATCGATGACGATCGGAGTGCTTAGTGTAGCGTCGAATCCTTCAGATTGAGCACGCACAGCGACACAATAAGCTGAGAGGATTAGACCTGTCGCGACGAGGTGCCAAGCGTTGTGATTCAGGATTCTGGCCATGTATTTTGGAAGAAATAGAGGCGGCGTCTTGGCGACGCAAGGCTGATAATCGGAAGGGAAATGATTTGAACGCTTGCTTAAGAAAAAGTTGTGCCTGACAAGGAATTTGTCGCTAGTGTTGCGACTTATTGTCTTGAGTCAGCAGTGTAGGAGTGCCATCGGAAACTAAAATTGTCCTCAATTGCAGTCTGCGGGCAGGGACTATCGCCCATGATCATTGCTAAAAAAGAACTTGAAGCCTTTCGGAAAGGCCAGATGAGCACACCCCATGAGGTCCTTGGAATGCATCCTGCCAAAGTTGAAGGGAAGCTAGGCCTCGTGGTGCGGGCTTTTGTGAGCGACGCCAAGAGTTGCGAAGTGGTCGACATCGAGAATGAGTCCCTTAACCGCTACCCAATGGAGCGATTGAGCGAGGACGGATTTTTTGAAGGGTTCATCGAGGGTAGCGACGAGGTTTTCGAATATCGCTTGAGAGTGGAGACGAGCGATTTGGAGATTCGCCAATTTTATGATCCCTACTCCTTTCTGCCGACGATGGGCGAATCGGACCTCTATTTATTTAACGAGGGCAATGAGCACCGAATTTTCGAAAAGCTAGGATCTCGGCCGAGAGTGTTTGATGGGGTTCCGGGCGTTAGCTTTGCTGTATGGGCGCCAAATGCAACTAGCGTTTCAGTTGTGGGGAGCTTCAATAATTGGGATGGTCGCTACCATCCCATGCGAATTTTGGGCTCCAGTGGGGTTTGGGAACTCTTCATTCCCGGTTTGCGGGTCGGTGAGACGTACAAGTATGAGCTGGTTGGCAAGGGGGGAGGACTCTTCCTAAAAACGGATCCGTACGGTGCCCACTTTGAGGCACCGCCGACTAATGCCACCATCGTTTATGATCACGGCGAATATGAATGGGGTGACAAGGAGTGGCTCGGTGAACGCCAGTCAAGGCAGGCCCTAGACAAACCCATGTCGGTTTATGAAGTCCATTTGGGTTCGTGGAAGCGTAGAAGGGAGGAGGATAACCGACCGTTAACTTATGAGGAACTCGCCAAGGAATTGGCTGAATATATTCTAGAACAAGGCTTTACCCATATTGAACTGATGCCCGTTTCGGAGCATCCCTTTGACGGGAGCTGGGGATATCAAGTTACTGGTTACTTCGCTCCAACGCAGCGATTTGGCACACCAGACGACTTCAAGGCGTTTATCGACTACATGCATCAGCGAGGGATCGGGGTTATATTGGATTGGGTTCCCGCTCACTTTCCGAGAGACACTTTCGCTTTAGCGACCTTCGATGGAACCCATCTTTACGAGCACGAGGACCCGCGGCTAGGGGCTCACCAGGACTGGGGGACATTGATTTTTAACTACGGACGCCATGAAGTGCGATGCTTTCTTGTGTCTAATGCTTTATCTTGGTTGGAATACTTTCATATAGACGGGCTCCGGGTCGACGCAGTTGCCTCTATGCTCTATCTCGACTATTCCAGAGAGGAAGGAGAGTGGATTCCGAATAAGTATGGTGGTAATGAAAATTTGGAGGCGATCGCTTTCATTAAGGAAGCGAACAACTTGGTCCATAAATACCACCCGGGGGTCTTGATGATCGCGGAAGAGTCGACGTCCTTCGCAGGTGTAACAAAATCAACGGAAGAAGGAGGCTTGGGGTTTGATCTTAAGTGGAATATGGGCTGGATGCACGATAATCTGCTTTATTTTGGAAAAGACCCTATCCATCGAAGGTATCATCAAGGGAATCTTACCTTTGGCATGCTCTATCAGTATGCCGAAAACTTCATTACGGTTTTCTCGCATGACGAGGTCACTCACGGGAAAAAGTCGATGCTGCTAAAGATGGGGGCAGGTTCAATAGTGGAGAAGTCTCAGACACTTAGGGCGCTTTATGGCCACATGTGGGCCTATCCGGGAAAGAAGCTGCTGTTTATGGGTTCGGAGTTTGGTCAGTCCGAGGAATGGAACTATGCAGGCAGCCTACAATGGCACCTGTTCAACTACAAAGACCATTCGGGGATCTCGGATCTGATTCGCGACTTGAACAAGCTTTACCGGAGCGAGCCAGCACTGGCTGAAACCGATTTTGACTCAAATAGCTTTCGATGGGTCGCTTGCTGGGATTCCGAGGCAAGCGTGATCAGCTATTCGCGAACCGCTCCTGACGGGCACAACATGGTCTTGGTTGTAGCCCACTTTACGCCTATCGAGCGTTCGAATTATCGGATTGGGCTGCCGCGCCCCGGCTTTTGGAGAGAGATCCTGAACACAAACTCCAGTTTTTATGGAGGAAGCAATTCGGGTAACGGCTCTGGATTAGCGTCGGAAGCTCATCCGTTTGACGAGCTTCCCCAGTCGGCAGAATTCACGCTCCCTCCCTGCTCAACAATGATATTCAAGTTGGAAGGCTAAGTCGCCTTTGCATTCAATCGATAAAAGGGCTGGCGTCTTAGTTTTCCTGTAGCTTGATCTTAATCTTGGTTAGTCCCTGAATCGAGAATGTTCTCGAAACGATGCATATACAGAGAAGTCGAGTGTTAGACGATTGAGTCAGAGTCTCTACTACGGTCAATCAGACCAATCTCAAAGGGACCGCGTCTAGCGATCGACACCTCTTTTAATTCCTCAGTTCGGAAGCTCAGTTTGCGACGTTTGGTTATCTTATCATGGAGAGGACTCTCCCAGTCACCTACAGCTTTAGAGGTGGGAGATCATAATTCGCGTTCCCGCTTCGTTTCAATCGTTTTAAGTTTTTGAAGTAGATTCTATTTCTCCTGACAAAAAGAATACGCTCCGTTTATTCATTGAGTGGGAAGTTTTAAGCGTACTAGGGTTCAATGATAGCTGCTTCGGATCGAAGCTTAGAAGTGGTACTCAATTTTATATGAGTGATTACAAACCAATAGGATAGAAATTACTAGCGA
>CEWG01081564.1_pt1 | contig 10129 bp, 12 predicted proteins | sample 361411 | NCBI WGS metagenome assembly CEWG01 (sample SAMEA2622173, study PRJEB7988) | marine metagenome | biome: marine biome (ENVO:00000447); feature: surface water layer (ENVO:00002042); material: "saline water (ENVO:00002010), including plankton (ENVO:xxxxxxxx)" | depth 5 m | reverse complement strand
TTCGCTGTTACAGTGACCTTCTCGATTGAGAATGCCATCTGGTTGAAATCGTCTCCAGATGTACCTAGATCTTCAGACTGCTGAGTACCCATACCCTGACCAACAGGATAAGTTGTAGCACTCTGTCCACCCTCTGGGTTAAGAAGACCTGGATTTCTTGCAGATGTTGATGCGGTAGTACCGAAACCAACTGCTTCTCCACCACCACCAGATACGTAACGATTTCCTTCTAGATCGAAACCTGCGTTTTGTCCAGAGAATGATGTATCTGCTTCGTCGAATAATGCTTCTGTACCGTCCTGTGTGTTGAACTTGGAACGCATTGCGAAGATTAAACCAGTTGGACCATTCATTGGTTGTACACCAGCTAGGTCATAAGCGACCAAGTTTGGCATAGAACGACGAATTAAACTGATTAGTACGGGGTCGAAACCTGCAACAGGTGCATCTGCTGACGCAGAGAAACCTGCAACTGATCCTGTGCTTCCTGTATTGTTTGTTGGTTGCTCAGATAAGAATTCTCTTTCTTCCTGTACAACTCTTTCTTGGTTTTCTAGCAGAATAGCAGTTACCGCTCTTCGGTGGGAATCCTTAATTGGATCCATTCCATCGTGGTCTAAGATTGGTGCCCACTTCTCCTGCAGTTGTTCAGTATTGAACATTTGCATTTGTTTTTTCCTTTATGCTAAATTTATACGAGTTTGATTTTATAATTAAAAAATCACTTTTTTGAATTCGCAACTCTACCTAGAGTCTGAAGATAAGCATCCATTCTTGAAGAATACTGCTTAACTGGTTCTTCAACCCCTTCAGATATTAGGGTATCAGAGTCGTCTTTCTTTGGAGCACTAGTATTTGATGGGAAATAAGATTCTCTCAAACTAACTAGTTTCTCGCGATAGGTATCTTCACTATCAAACTCAACATTTTCTGCAAGTTTAGCGAGCTTATCTTTCTGTGAAAGTGCTAATCCTTCTGTTACGTCTGCAAAAATTACATCGGCAACTGATTCTGCTAATCTTCTATTAAGAGCAACGTTTTTATCGATTTGCTCATTGAGTTTTGACTCCATTTCATCAAGTTTATCTACCATACTCTCTAGGACATCATATTTGTCTTCAGGGATTGTTACATAATGTTCTTCAAAAAGTTTCTTCATTCCATCTAGGAATGAATCAGTCATTTCTGCCTTTAGTCCTTCTTCGACAGAAAGTTCATTTTCTTTAACCCATTCGTCTGCAACATACTCAAGGTATGAATCGACTCTTTCGGTTAATTCTTTTTTGACCGCTTCTACTTCTTCTACAAGTACTTTTTCATAAGCATCTTGCATTTCTTCTTTAACGGTAGCAATTTTAGATTTAATTGCTGTCTCGAAGATTGTTCTTGCTTTATCTTGGAATTCTTCGGAAAGTTTCTCTCCTGCGATAAGTGCATTAATATCTGCATCGATATCAATTTCCTCTTCGACTTCTTCCTCTTCAGCAATTACTTCCTCTTCGGAAGTTTCTTCTGCTTCAGCAACCACTTCCTCTTCAGAAGATTCTTCTTCAGCAACAACTTCATCTGTTGTTACTTCGTCTTCAGCGACTACTTCGCCTTCAACTTCTTCCTCTTCTTTCATACCTTTTGAACCTTCTGCAGGTTTAGCACCTTTGTTTACAACATCCTTAACTTGCTTAAGTGTTGCACCAGGTTCTTTTAACTTTGCTGAATCGTCATCAGGTTTGTAGTTTTCTGGAGTAGGACCTCCAAGATCTTCTACATTAGGTGGTAGTCCACCTGTGGAAAGTTTTTGCATTGGTTCCGCAGGTTTAGCACCTTTGGTCACCACGTTTTCTTCGATTTTTTCCATTTTGTCTAATTTGCTACCTAAGTAAATTGGTGATAATCTGTATTTATTTATAGAACTTAAAGATTTGATAAGAATTCATTGAATAAATTCAATTTATGCTCCTCAAGTACCTTCTGATCTACAAGTGTATTGATTTGTTTTTTTGTTTGAGATGCGAGTTGTTCACGGAGTATTCCTCCTTCCCAAATCCACTCTTTTCCTTCCATAATTCCTGATACAAAAGCATCAGGTGCTGATGGATCAGCAACAATATCTGCAGCTGTTGCTAGCATGAAATCTTCGCCAACAACCTTACATCCATTACTACTTTCTTTTAATGAACCGACACCACGAGAGGAGACCCCTAAAGTAACACCTTCATCTAGTAAAGATTTTGCAATCTTACCCATTGGTGTTTCTAAAAGTTGTGCCTTTCCTTTAAAATTATTTCCCTCTTGTCTAAGAGAAACAATCTTATGAGAAACTCTGTCGAGGTTTACTGTAGGACCATCGGGGTGTCCAAGTTCTCCAAGAGCACGACCTTTTGCAACGAATGCTTCATTATATCTGTTAACTTCTTTTGCAAGAGTTTGAACAGGATACATTCTTCCGTTACGATTTTTTAGATCTCCTTGAAGGAATACTCCTTCAATATACATTTTCTTTTTACTACCTTTTCCTTCGGTAATAAATTTAACGTCTGAGATTTCTTCTGTTATTAGTTTCATAGTCCTAATTTGTAAATCCTACTTTAGCACCTAACACATCAGTTCCTGCATTTACGAAAACAACATCTGTTGGATTCTTTTCTACTAATTCTGATGTATTTGCCAATATTGTGAAAGTTCCTATCGTAGCGGAACCACCGTTATTTTCAGCAACAGTAACTACTCTGTCATTAGTAGATGGGTTTGCTAAACGAACAACAGTTGCTTCACTAAAACTAGATGCAGCACCAACAGTATTTGGTACAGTTATTTGTTCGCCTTTTACGAGAATTCTTGTCATTCGTTTGGTTCCTCAGTTTTTCTTGTATAGAATATAGAATACTATCTTGTATTTATTAAATTAAGTATCTTTATTCTTCTTCTGGTGTATCAGTAATTTCAGTTTCTGCTTCTGCTTCTATTTCTGAATCAACTTCATCTTCAGATGCATCAAACATAGAAGCTGCTACTCCTGGTCTTAAAGCATCTATTTTTTCAGCTGCTTTTGCAAAAATTGTATTTTTAATCGCATCAGAAACTTCAGATGCAGAAGCATCTGTTGCTATAGCATTGATGATATCTTCCATAATTTAATTTTATGTTTACTTTTATTTATACTAGATCTTTCCACCTTTAGGTGAAGTGATTCCATTTGGTTCATCCAAAACAGCACCTTCTCCATCTTGAGGATCTACCATTGGTGCTTCTCCATTAGTAGGAACTTGTCCTGCTTCTCCATTTATTCCATCTTGTGGTAATGGTTCTCCAGTTATTGGATCAACTTGAGATGGATCTGGTAGAATACCTTTCTGTATTTCGTCTTCTATTTGCTCATCAATATCAATGATTTCAGCATCTGTTTGACGTAATACTTTCTTACGAACATACTCAGTAGAATAATACTTACCAATATATGGTTCGATAGTTGCTAATATTCCTAGTCTTCCTTCTAATAATTCAGATTCTTTAAGTTCTGCGAACTGATTATCGTATAAGAAGTCATATTGAATATGATCACTTAATTGTTCCCAATCTTCTGGAGCAATAATATTTTTAAGAATTAACTGAGTTTTTAAAAGATCGTTGAATAAATTTGCAAATCTTTTTCTTAAACGTCCTACAAATTTTGAAAATTGTAATTCATCTCTTAGAATTTCTGATGATCTTCCAAGATTAAATCCATCTCCACCACCAGGCATTCTTGTCTCAGGAACACTTAAAGCACGGTATAATTTTTTCTGGAAATATTCTATATCAGAAAGTTCTCCTAAATTTTGCCCTGCAGGTAATGTTGTAATTTCAGTTCCTCTACCACCCTCTCTTCTTGGTAGCCAGAAATCTTCCATCATAGACATGAACTTACGATCATCTCTAACTTCTCCAGTATTTGCATCATAGACCATCTTATTTCTATAACGCATCATAACATCTTTAAGATATTGTTCTGCTTTTACCTTTGGTAGATTACCAACATCAATATAAAATATTCTTCTTTCTGGTGCTCTTGATATTCTGTAAATTACAAGACTATCCTCAATCATTCTTAACTGATTAAGTGCTTTAATTCCTTTATGTAAGTAGGATAAAACAGTATTTCTATTTCTATCAACTAAACCAGATGTACAAAATGCGATTGAATCTTTTGCAATTTTAATAGATGCTTTTGAAGCACCATAGTTTCCAGGTCCACGATTAGCACCTGAATTTGGAGTGTATATAAAATGTTCTTCTATTTCTGGATAATCTATAGGTGCTCTATCACCTGGTGGTATAGTTCCTCTAAAATTACCTGGATCATTTGGTTTTTTCTTTTCTTTTCTAATATGCTTTATCTTTAACGGATCAATATATCTTAAATCTTGAATACCTTTTTCTGGATGATCAATATCAATTACTTTTAGATAAAATAATCTACCATCAACATACCAATTTTTAAATATTTCGTGTGCTTTTTTATCAAAATCAAGAACTTCTTTTATTGTTTTAAATTCTTCTCTTATTGCTTTTTTCAGTTTATCACTAGCATTTAAATTTGATAATTCAACTTCTATAGGAGAATCATAGAGATCGCTAACAATGGCTTCATTAACAATATCTTCGATTGCTTTATCAGCTTCTGGATGTAACGACATCTCTCGATATCGTCTGATTAAATCGTACTCAGTTTTGTAGACACCTTCGATGTCCACATACTGTCCATAAAATCCTGATTGTAGATAGAAATCAGCCCCGTCCTCATTATTCTGAGGAACGGGGGATACTATACCTTTCGGTTTCTTTTCATTATCTTCAATCGAAAAACCAAAGAATTTCGCCATTATTAGATTCTCTTAAAATATTCCTATGTTTATTTAGTTGATATTTTCACCACCTGCTGCGGAACCAACACCCTTGGCAGCTTCCCACCAGTGAACTTGGAACTCTGCAGTAAACTCTTGAATACCTTCCGTATCATACGATAGGTTGATAGGAGCAACTTGAGTTGGAAAAATATCGTAAAAACGATAAGATCTGAGTGTTTCTCCAGAACGATCTAGTTGGAAAACAGTTGCGTCTGCTTGATAAGATGCAGGATCTGTTGAACCTGTATTATCAGAGACTCTGTTTATCGCGTTCATCCAATTTTCCATGGCAGAACGGATAGCAAAATCTGTATCGTTAATAACTGTAATTGTCCAACTATCAAAAGTTCTATCTCCTGCTACGTGGAGAATCCTACCTCTGAAAGGAACTGTTATGTCAGATATGTTTGAAGCAGGTAAATTTGCTGCTTTAACTAAGAATCTTGCTTTATCAAGAACTTCTGAACTTGCAGGAGCAATACTAGGGAAGTTGAGAACAACTTCAAATAGATTACTTCTTGCACCACCACCGATTAACTTACTTTTAAAATCAGTAATCTTTCTTAGTGGGGGTGGATTAATTTGTTGTCTAGTGGGCATTTTTTAAACCTCTAATTAAACGTTACCGATTACTTCTTCAAATGAAACACCTGTTCTAGTTGCAACAAATGTTAGACCAATGAAGTTAATTGATCTTGCGGGTTTGATAAAGATGTCAGCGACGAATTCGTTTGAATCAATAACTGCTGCAGTGTTGTTTGTTTGATCGCAAACAACAACATAGTCTGTAATTCCACGCTTTGCTTGAACATCGCGTAAGAATGGTTCAACTATATTTACAAAGTTAGTCCTTGTAATTTCATCATTAAACTCAAATAATTGATCTTTGGCAGCAGCTGAAATTGCATCTTCTAAGAAGAGGAATAGACGACGAACGTTAATTCTGTCGAATGCTGATGCTCTAGCAAGACCTGTCTTGTCACCGAATAGGATAATTCCATCTCCTGGTGAGAAGATTACTGGGTTAATTCTGTTAGTATACAGAACGTCTCTTTGTGCTTTTGTAGGATTATATGCTAGTTTAACTGCATTGAGGATAGATCCTCTTGCTGTTCCCGCAGGTGAGAACCAAGGGAAATTGTTAATGTCATTTCTAGCACAGATACCTGCAATGTCTCCGTTTAGAGGTACATACCTAAATGTATTTGCAAACCTATCATACATGTATTTGTATCCACTGTCAAATACAGCGTAACTTGATGAAGGTAATGGTGCAAAGAACGATACTACATTGTCTGTAATTGTATCTGCAGAATTTATAGTATTAGTTGTATTATCAGCTGATTCTGATAAAAATGCACCTCTATATGGTGATATGAAAGCAATTGAATCTTTCCTTAACTCAGCAACCGAGATAAGTTTAGATGCTAATGCTTGTGCTTCCTCTTTTCCGTAACTTGCAGATCCTTGAATTAGGAAATCAACGTCATATTCTTCGGTATTACCAAGAATATCGTAACCCCCATTGATGTCTGCCTTAGTTGAATCTAAAGCACCGTCGGTTCCAATACCTGATGAGTAATCATAATTGGCACCTTTTGTAAGGGTAAGTGTTTGGTTTCCAGATGCTGAGAAGATTATATCTTCTGCAGGTTGATCCCAAGCATCATCTCCCTGTAAAGTAAATCCAGAACTAAATCCAGTAGTTGTTATACCTGCAGGTGCACTACCACCAAATATAAACTCTGAATTGTTATAAAGATATTTTCTCCAGTATGAAGGACTTCCTGCAGAGAACAATGCGTCTTCTGCCTTAGAAAGACTTAAGTGTTTCTCAAGAACAGTACCAACAGTTCCTGTTACAGAACCATTTCCATCAAAAACAATAACATGAACTTCGTCATTTTTAGATTTTCTGGATTCCGCGTATGAAGAAGTTCCTGGTCTTCCTGCTAAAGCATTCCACTTGAATGTTATTGTTGAGATACCTGATGAACTGATGTTAACTGTTTGAGTGTCGAACCAGTCTACTGCAGTGTCGTAACTTATAGATCCATGAGATGATGATTGTCCATTTGTATGGATAGCAACAGATCCGCTATTGGAAAACTCCCATGTACCACCTGCTGTGTAATCAACCTCAACTTCGTCTCCGTTAGGATCAATATAAGAATTGACCTTAACCTTAACAGAACTATTTCCTGCACCAACTTCAGTAATTATACCTTTAAGTTGATATCCATTTAAGGATGAAGTTGTTCCTGAACCAATTAGTACTTTACCATCAAGACCTTGTGTAACACCGTATCCGACTGCAACGTTTGTTGTGCCGAAGTTCATTCCGTCTAATGTCTGATCAGCAAATGAATCAATGATTGCTACTTGAATACCGTTCGCCCAAGAACCTGGATTTCTTGCTACTACTGTAACATTTGAAATCGTGTTCTCATCATAGTTCTTTGTGATGTAATCTTCAGTACTATTAATAGTAATACTACTTGCTGCACCTGCTAGTGCGTTGGTTAAATTATCTCCCGATGCTCTTACCACTCGCAGACCACCACCATACGCTAAGTATGATGAGGCAGTCAACCAATGTTCGTAGTGCTTATCGATAGTAGCTGGTTCCCCAAAGATATCTACGAGTTGCTGTTCTGTACTTACCAATGTAGGTAAATTAACAGGACCTCTTGGGAAGGGTGCTACAATTGCTCCAATCTTATCCGTTGTTGGATCAATTCGACCATTGGTAAGATCAACCTCTCTTACCAATATGCCTGGAGATGCTAAATTTAGTGGCATCTTATATTCTCCGAATCCAGAATTTTATACTGAAATTATTTATTGAAAAGGATATTTCCAACGGGGAAACAGTACATGAACTACCAATCTGGATATTCCCATTTATTATTTACTTTCTTCTTCTTAGTTCTTTTTACTCTTTCTTTTGTACAGTCCTTACATTCATAAGAGTATGATGATAAGGTAGTTCTATTCTTTCTAGTTAAGTAAAATTCTTGTACAAGATCTTTTGTTTCTCCACATACACGACATTTTCTTTCAGTGAATAGTAAATGATCTAAACTAATTTCACTGTCAAAATCCATTATAAAACCTGAATTACACCAACTATCTCTGGAAACTTACTAGTAAGATGTCTTTCGATTCCCATCTTAAGAGTCTGTGCACTCATTACGCATGTTTCACACGCACCAGATAATCTTACTTTTGCTATTGCTGCTTCTTCTCCTTCTCTTACACCATAATACATCCTGATGTCTTCATCTAAATCATCATCAAGTTCAATAAACTCTAAGTAACCACCATCTGCTTCAACGTATGGTCTTAATTCGTCTAAAGAATCATTTACTTCTTTTGGTGTAGGCATCATATGAATTTATCTTCTTTAATAATTTATAATCCAATTGAATCCCTTTATGTTTGAGAACAATCGCTTTTGCCATAGTCATTTCCGTACTATAAAAAACGATTGTATCGTCTAATCCTGAATCGCCACTCATGACTTTTCCTCGTAAGATGGTTTACCGAAAGTTTTATATGACAATTGCTCTCTTAAAAAATCAACTTGTGCTTTAAGTTGTTTGTTCTCCTGTTCTAGATTTTTGATGTGTTCTTCGTAAACAGTAATCATACTTTCCATTTCAGATAATTTTACTTCTATATCCCAATCCACTATCTAATATAACACCTAACCTTAATATTTACAAGTTTAATATTTGCTTTAGAATCTATTTTGTTACAAATCTAAGTTCTTAAGAGCATTATCTGGTATTTTAACCATCTTTCAAAATTTACCATTCTAATCCAAATCCAATCCCAAACTAACATATAGTATTGATTTATGTATAAACCAGCTAAATCAATCTGCTTGAATATTGGTGTAACTCTATAATCAAATTCTGCTTGTGGTCCAGTCTCATATTTTATTTCTTCATCACAAAACTTTTGACTAACTGCACCTTCTTTTACCAACTTTGCACATAATTCTCTTTTATCAAACATTTCATACTGTCTTTCTCTCCATCCATTATAAACACCAGAAACATTACTGAATACAATTAAAGGCACTGCAAATGCGACTGTAAAATTAACATATACTTTCTTTAATTTCTTAAACATTACATATAGTCCCACATAAATGAGTTATCGCCATACTCATCTATGTTCCATTCTTGAGTTTGTAAGGGATTTTCCTTTGTCCACATATCCCCTGTTTCGCTATCAACAATGGGTGCTAGATCATCAAATCCATCAGAAACGAACCCAAAAGGTGCCATATCTTGTTCTATTTGATTTTTTTGCTCCTCATATATTCTCTTTCTTACATCATTATCAGTCATTTCTTTAAAATAATCTTGTGCTACTAACCAAGAAAATATAACAAGACACATTGCTAAATCATCATTGCAACCCTCTTCTGCCATGAATGAATTGTTTTTTTGAATAAAAGTAGTTAATTCTGATATAACTTCATAATCAGATACTATTAGTTTATCTTCTTCAATTAAAGTTTTTAAATTAGAACATCCTAATTTCTTAACTGCTGAAGACATTCTTACTCCAAGCTGAGATTTTTTACCAGAAAACCCTGCTCCAACAACTTGCCCATTTCTTCCTCTCATTGAACACATAAGAAGATTATCATATTCTATATCAAAATGAAGTATACTTGCTACTTGATCTCCAATATCATTTACTTCTATTAATAGAAACGCATTATTATATGCTTTACCAATATCTGCAATGATATTAGGATATAACATGGGTTTAATTTCATTATTTCTGTACTTTCCAACTATTCTATAGGGGAATTTAGTTATATCATAAATGATAAACGCAGAATAATCGTTACCAATTCCACGAGCAACGTCTACAGTTATGAGATAATTAGATTCTTTTTTAGGGTGTTCGTATATATCTAAACCATTATGTCTTTTTATAGGTTCAGAATAAACTAAACTTTTTAATTTATCAGGTCTTATAAGAGTTCCTACTGATCCTAAAAATTCGCATTCAAATTCAATTTTGAATTGTTGTTCAGAAGTATTTGCAATTGTTTGTTCTTTCCATGCATCATCTCTGCCTGGTACTTCAGACCAATGAACATCAGTGGGAACATATTCATTTTTACCTTGTTCTGAATCATGCCACATACGGTAAAAATGATTCATACCTTTGGGGGTAGAAACAATAATTACTTTAGTACTTTGTCCAGACGTAATAGT
>CEWG01065066.1_pt1 | contig 10157 bp, 8 predicted proteins | sample 361411 | NCBI WGS metagenome assembly CEWG01 (sample SAMEA2622173, study PRJEB7988) | marine metagenome | biome: marine biome (ENVO:00000447); feature: surface water layer (ENVO:00002042); material: "saline water (ENVO:00002010), including plankton (ENVO:xxxxxxxx)" | depth 5 m | reverse complement strand
AGGTAATTGTGGCTCTGTTGTTTATCTTCAAGATATAAAGCATGCCATTTCTGTTGCTAGACTAGTTATGGAGAAGACCCCACACGTAATGCTCGCTGGCGATGGAGCAAAAAAGTTTGCCTTGTCAATGGGTTTTCAACAAGAAAATCTACTTACAGAAAAATCCAAAAACGACTGGATAAAATGGAAAGAGAGTGAGCAATATAAACCCATAATAAACATTGAAAATCATGATACAATTGGAATGTTAGCAATTGATAAAAATAAAAATATTAGTGGCGGTTGTACAACAAGTGGATTGGCTTATAAAATGCAAGGAAGAGTTGGTGATTCTCCCATTATTGGTTCAGGATTATTTATTGACAATGAAATCGGTGGTGCAGTGGCTACCGGATTAGGGGAAGAAGTAATGAAAACCATAGGTAGTTTTTTGGTAGTTGAGCTTATGAGACAAGGATATTCCCCTGATGAAGCTTGTAAAACAGCAATAGAAAGAATTATAAAAAAACCAGGAAGTGATTATAAAAATTTTCAAGTTGGGTACATCGCTTTAAATAAAAAAGGTGAAACCGGATCACATGCAATTCAACGTGGATTTAGTATGACTAAATACGATAAAAATGGAAACTTTAATATTGATTCCCCCTACTTTCACAAACAGGGATAAATGAAAAAAAAAGAACGAATTTTTCTCATTGACGCTTATGCATTAATATTCAGAGGATATTATGCATTTATTAAGAATCCGAGAATCAATTCAAAAGGTGTTGATACTTCAGCAATATTGGGCTTTACAAATTCTCTTTTTGATGTTATCAAAAGAGAGAGTCCAGATTACTTAGCAGTATGTTTTGATAAGGGTGGAAGTCAAGATAGAATCAAAATATTTGATCAATACAAAGCTAACAGAGACGAGACGCCCGAAACAATAAAGATATCAGTACCGATAATAGAAGATATTTTAAAATCTCTGAATATACCAATACTTGTGAAAGACGGCTATGAGGCTGATGATATTATAGGGACAATTGCAAAAAAAGTAAGCTCAAAAAATTTTGATACCTATATGGTAACTCCTGATAAAGATTTTGCACAACTTGTAGATGAATCGATATTTATGTATCGTCCAGTTTTTGGTGGAGGATATGAAACCTGGGGTGTTAAAGAAGTACTAGAAAAATTTGAAATTTCAAACACTTCTCAGGTTATTGACTTTTTAGCTATGAAAGGGGATTCAGTTGATAATATACCTGGACTGCCAGGTGTTGGTGATAAAACTGCCAAAAAATTTATAAAACAATTTGGATCAATTGAAGGGTTACTAGAAAATACATCCGAATTAAAAGGGAAAATAAAAGAGAAGATTGAACAAAACAAGGAACTAGGTATTCTTTCAAAAAAATTAGCAACAATAATCACAGATGTTCCAATTGAGTTTGAAGTTGATAATTTTAAACTAAAAGTAAATAAACTAGAAAAAACTAAGAAAATATTTGAGGATTTAGAATTTAGAAGACTAACTAATTCATTGGAAACAATTTTTGTAAATAGTAAAACTAATACTGAAAAAGACTTAGAGGAAAAAATTTCAGACGATAAGACTAATTATAATCCTGGCTTTGGTCAGTTTAATCTGTTTGAGGCAGTAAATAATAATGAAACAAAATATGAAATAGATGTAATCCACCAATTTGTAGAATCTGAAATATCTTTAAAACTATTTTTTAGAAAATTAGAAAAACAAAAAGAGGTTAGTTATAATTTGTCAACTGATGAAGTTCAAAATTCAGATACAATCTTGAAGTCAGTTTCATTTAGTTGGCATAACAACATATCCTATGTTGTTAGAAACGATTTTAAAAAATTTGATTTAATTCTTAAAACATTTTTTGAGAATAAAAGTATTTCTAAGATTTCAAATGATTTAAAAAATGACATCAAAATATTAGGTAAAAAAAATATTAAAATCTTAGGAAATATTTTTGATATTAAACTTGCTCACTATCTAATTAATCCAGATATAAGTCACGATTTGATAAGCATTTCTAACAATTATCTAAACATTTCCGTGAGAAAGAAACTCAAAGAATTATTTAATTATGAGATTTCAACTCTTGCATTTAGATTAAAACCCCTTTTGAAAAAGGATTTAGAAACATACAAACAACTAAAACTTTATAATGAAATTGAAATTCCTCTGCTAAAAACTCTAGCTGAGATGGAAATTGAGGGTATAAATTTAGATGTGAAATTTTTAAAGCAATTATCACAGAAGACAACGGGTGAATTAGAAAAAATAACAAAAAAAATCTTTGAAATTTCGGGTGAGGAATTTAATATTTCATCGCCTAAACAACTAGGTGAAATTTTATTTGATAAAATGAAAATTAGCAGTAAGCCAAAGAAAACAAAAACTGGTCAATACTCAACATCTGAAGAAGTTTTAACAGAATTGGCAACAAAAAATGAAGTAGTCAAATTAGTTTTGGATTTTAGGAGCATTTCCAAATTACTCAATACATATATTGATTCACTTCCTAAACAATTACATAAAACAACAAATAGAATTCACACTGAATATGTTCAAACGGTTGCTTCAACAGGGCGACTTAGTAGTATAAATCCCAATCTTCAAAATATTCCAATTCGAACCCCAAGGGGAAAAGAAATCAGAAAAGCATTTATTGCTAAGAATAAAGATTATTTTTTAATGGCTGCTGATTATTCGCAAATTGAACTAAGAATTATAGCATCTCTGAGTGATGAGCAGAATATGATAACTGCATTTAAAAATAAAGAGGACATTCATTCTTCAACAGCAGCAGCTGTTTTCAATGTACCAATTAGTAAAGTTACCAAAGAACAACGTTCAAATGCAAAAGTTGTAAATTTTGGTATCATATACGGAGTTTCAGCATTTGGACTAAGTAATCAGACCGAGCTAAATAGGAAAGAATCCAAAGAACTGATTGATAGATATTTTGAGAAATATCCAATGCTAAAGAAGTATATGAATGATCAAATCTCTTTTGCAAGAAGCAACGGATTTGTTGAAACGATTTTAGGGAGAAGGAGGTATCTCAAAAACATAAATTCACAAAATAGCGTAGTAAGAAGTGCTGCTGAAAGGAATGCCATTAATGCACCCATACAGGGTAGTGCTGCAGATATAATTAAGATAGCAATGATAAATATTCAAAAAGAATTAAGCAGTAAAAAACTGAAAAGCAAAATGTTATTACAAGTACACGATGAATTGGTTTTTGACGTATTCAAGCCAGAGCTTAACGAAATTATCGAATTAACTAAAAATCAGATGGAACAAGCGTATAAAATAAGTGTTCCTCTGATTGTAGACTTGAATTATGGTATAAACTGGCTCGAAGCACACTAATTTTCTGGGAAACCCCTTCAAGAAAAAAAATTTCTTTAACTATTTGGTAATAAAATATATAATTGTAGATTTGCATGCTCTTTAGAGAAAGAGACAGATAATAAATAGAATTTTGGATACATCAAGTTTTAAAACAATTTCAGCAAATAAAAACACAGTTAACAAAAACTGGGTTTTAATAGACGCCGATGGCCAAACTTTGGGAAGATTAGCATCGAAAGTTGCTATTCTACTAAGAGGTAAACACAAGCCCAATTTTACTCCACACGTTGATTGTGGAGACAATGTAATTGTTATTAACTCAAGCAAAATCAATCTCACTGGCAATAAATGGGAACAAAAGAAGTATATTAGATATACTGGTTACCCAGGTGGGCAAAGGTCCTTAAATGCTTTGGAGCAGTTTGAAAAAAATCCAAATTCTATTATTGAAAAATCAGTGAAGGGTATGCTTCCTAAGAATAAGCTTGGTGCAAACCTCTTTAGAAATTTACATGTGTTCACTGATTCTGTTCACAAGTTTGAGGCTCAAAAACCTTCCAAAATAGATTTAAATAAGGTCAATTAATGGATACAGTTATACACAAAATTGGTAGGAGAAAAACTTCTGTTGCTAGAATTTACTTAAAGAAAGGAAAAGGTAACTTTTCAATAAACACAAAAGACTGGAAAGAATATTTCCCAACCTCTGCGCATCAATTTAAAATTAATCAACCTTTTAATATTTGTGATGTTATAAATAAGTTTGATATGACTGTTAATGTTTATGGTGGAGGTATGACAGGACAAGTTGAGGCTATTCGTCTGGCAATTTCAAGAGCCTTGTGTGAAGTTGATGAAAAAAATCGTGGGCTTCTTAAACCCTTTGGTTTATTGACAAGAGATCCAAGAATGGTTGAAAGAAAGAAATTTGGTCAGAAGAAAGCTAGAAAGAAGTTCCAATTCTCAAAGAGATAAAAAATTAGTTTAGCATCTAAATGCTTAAGGCTTAAATTTAATTTTAAACCACTTAAGCATTGCTAAGAATTTAAGAACGTAAACTAAAAAAATGGAAAAAAAACAAGTTTCAGAGTTAATTAAAGCAGGTGTTCACTTTGGTCACCTCACAAGAAAATGGAATCCTAACATGTCTCCTTATATCTACATGGAGAGAAATGGGATTCATATCATAAACCTATACAAAACAGTAGCAAAATTAGATGAAGCTTCAAATGCATTAAAAAAAATTGCAGCATCTGGAAGAAAAATCTTGTTTGTTGCCACTAAAAAGCAAGCTAAAGATATTGTTTCAGAATCCTCCAAAAAGATCAATATGCCATATATAACAGAAAGATGGCCTGGTGGAATGTTAACAAATTTTGTAACAATTAGAAAAGCTGTAAAAAAAATGTCATCGATTGACAGAATGAAACAAGATGGAACCTTTAACTCTCTTTCAAAAAGAGAGAAGCTTCAAATTGGGAGATCTAGAGAAAAACTAGAAAAAAATCTTGGCTCAATTTCAAATATGACTAGATTACCAGGTGCCATTTTCATAGTTGATATTTTAAGAGAAAAAATTGCCGTTAAAGAAGCACAAAAGCTTAATATCCCAATTTTTGCAATGGTTGATACTAACTCTGACCCTAGGGGTATAGATTATGTCATTCCTGCTAATGATGACGCATCAAAATCTATCTCAAAAATATTAGAGCACATAGGTGCAGCTATCCAGGATGGATTAGATGAAAGAAATTTAGCAAAAGAACAAGACGAGGTTTCTGTTCAAGAAACTCCCGCTGAGGAAACTCCCGCTAAGGAAACTCCCGCTGAGGAAACTACCGCTGAGGAAACTCCCGCTGAGGAAACTCCCGCTGAGGAAGTTCCTGCTGAGGAAGCCACCACTGAAAAAGCTCCCGCTGAAGCAAAGAAAAAAAATAAGACTAAAACTAAAAAAGATAAAAAATAGATCATGGTTAAAGTAACTGCTGCTGAGGTTAATAAATTGAGGAAAACAACAGGTGCTGGAATGATGGATTGTAAAAAAGCATTGGTTGAGGCCAATGGTGATTTTGATTCAGCAATTGAAATTTTAAGAAAAAAAGGTCAGAAAGTTGCAGCAAAAAGAGCTGACAGAGAATCATCAGAAGGTGTTGCAATTGCTATTGCAAATGAAGACAACACTTCTGGAGTAGGAATTGTATTAGCTTGCGAAACTGACTTTGTAGGCAAAAATGCTGATTTTATCGATTTGGCACATAAAATAGCCGCAAATGGTTTAAAGTGTAAAACTAAAGATGAATTGTTAGAATCAATCCTAGATGATATGTCGGTTGAGGATAAACTTATTGAGCAGACAGGAGTTATAGGAGAAAAAATCCAAATAAATGACTTTACTAAAATTGATGCTGCTTTTGTTGGAACCTACATACATGCTGGAAATAAAATATCCTCTCTTGTTGGATTTACTGAAAAATGTAAAAACATTGAAGTAGCTGCTAAGGATATTTCTATGCAAGTTGCAGCTATGAACCCTATCGCATTAGATGAGGGTAGCGTTGATTCAGAAGTAATAGAAAAAGAAATTGAAATAGCTAAAGACCAACTTAGAGCCGAGGGAAAACCTGAAGAAATGCTAGATAAAATTGCACAAGGTAAACTAAAAAGATTTTTCAAAGACAATACATTGATACAACAAGCTTTTATCAAGGATAGTAAGCTGAGTGTTTCTCAATATTTATCTTCGTTCAACAGTGAAATAAGAATTTCTTCTTACAGTAGAGTTTCTATAGGCTAAATATATTCCTTATTTTTTTTCGCACTAAATGTGTAGTATATTTGTTTGAAACATATCATTTCAAATGAAGTACAATAGAATTCTACTAAAACTTTCAGGTGAAGCTTTAGTTGGAGAAAAAGCAGGAGGAATTGACCCGGAGATCCTCATTAAATACTCCAATGAAATTAAAAAAATCTATGATAAGGGAGTTGAAATTGCAATTGTAATTGGAGGCGGCAATATTTATCGGGGATTTAATAACGAATATAAAATCGATAGGGTTCAAGGTGACTATATGGGTATGTTAGCTACTTTAATTAATGGCTTAGCACTTCAAAATACTTTAGAAAATATAGGGATACCAACGAGATTACAAAGTGCAATTAATGTTAATAAAGTTGCTGAACCATATATCAAAAGAAAAGCACTAAGACATCTTGACAAAAAAAGAATTGTAATTTTTAGTGCAGGTACAGGTAACCCATACTTTACAACAGATTCTGCTGCTGTTCTTAGAGCTATTGAAATAGAAGCTGACGTAATCTTGAAAGGAACCAGAGTAGATGGTATTTATAATGAAGACCCAAACAAGAATTCTGACGCATTTAAATTTGAAAAAATAACCTTTAAAGAAGCTATTAGCAAAGGTCTGAAAATTATGGATACAACTGCATTTACATTAAGTCATGAAAATAAACTTCCAATTATTGTATTTGACATGAATCAAGAAGATAATTTATTGAAAGTGTTAAATGGTGAAAATGTAGGAACATTGGTCAATCTATAAAACTTAACTATGAATGAAGATTTAGAAATTATATTTGATATAGCAAGGGACTCAATCTCAAATGCTATATCTCATCTTGAAAAAAAGCTTTTGAATATTAGAGCCGGTAAGGCAAACCCAAATATGCTTACAAATGTATTTGTTGATTATTACGGAACCAGTACCCCCATTTCACAAGTTGCAAATATTAATACCCCTGACGGAAGAACGTTAATTATTCAACCATGGGATAAGACTATGTTGCCAGAAATTGAGAAAGGAATCGAAATTGCTAATCTAGGTTTTAATCCAATGAATAATGGTGAAAATATTATTATAAATGTTCCCACTCTTACTGAAGAAAGAAGAAGAGAACTGGTAAAACAAGCAAAAAGTGAAATTGAAGAAGCTAAAATTGCTATCAGAAATGCACGAAAAGATGCTAATAATGAAATTAAAAAGTCATCAGATTTTTCTGAAGATCTAAAAAATAACTCAGAACTTGATATTCAAGAAATTACTGATAAAAACATAAAAAGAGTAGATCAAATTTTTGAAAAAAAACAGCAAGAAATAATGACCCTATAAATTTCAATTTTTTCATTTTTTGACAATCAGTAATTAGTATCTTTATAACAAGTAATGATAATAAATGTTTAAGTCTGTTTTTTCTGGATTTTGGAAAAAGATTTCAAGATTAATTTTAAATAATAGAATTCTAATTATTTTATCTCTTGTATTAGTTACCTATTTTTTTAGTACAAATTGGAATAATATAAGATTTACTTACACTGAGGCTAACTTACTTCCAGAAACACATCCTGAAAATATCAAATACAAAAAATTCACTGATAAGTTTGGTGAGGAGGGTAATCTTATAGTTATTTCAGTTAAAGATTCAACGCTTTTTACAATTGAAAAATTAAATGCTTGGAATGATCTCTCTCACAGTTTTAAAGATCACCCAGATGTATCGACAGTAATCGCTTTTGGGGATCTTCAAAAACTTACAAAAAATAAATCTTCACGACAGTTTTTTATTGAACCATTTATTAAAGATTCAATTTCTAATAAATCCCAACTGAATTTACTCAAAGAAGAGATTTTTAATAAATCACCTTTTTATGATAAATTTTTGATTAATTCTGAAACCCAAGCTGTTCGAACCGCGATTAATCTAAAAACAGAAGTGGTAAATACTGTTAAAAGAGAAGAATTTGTTACAGAAATTTTAGAGCCTAGTGTACAAGCATTTGAAGAAAAATATAATCTTGACGTTAGAATTTCTGGGATGCCTTATGTAAGGACTAAATACTCTCAAACAATAAAAGCAGAATTGGGTAAGTTTCTCATACTTGCTGTTCTAGTTACATCTATTATTTTCTTTTTATTCTTCAGATCCTTTAGGGCAACTTTAATTTCGGTTTTTACGGTTTCAATTGGAGTTATGTGGACCCTTGGGATTGTAGGACTATTGGAATATGAGTTAACAGTATTAACCGCTATAATTCCACCCCTAATTATAGTAATTGGGATGCCTAATTGTATATTCTTGATTAATAAATATCAACGAGAGCTTAATATACATGGGAATAAACAAATAGCATTAGATAAAGTCATAACAAAGATCGGAAATGCAACTTTGATGACCAACGTTACAACTGCATCCGGATTTGCAACATTTATAACTACGAATAGTAAACTACTTTCAGAATTTGGATTAGTAGCATCACTAAGCATTTTATCAATTTTTATTCTGTGTCTATTGATTATTCCGATTGTATATAGCTTTTTACCAATACCAAAAGAAGAGCACCTGAAACATCAAAACAGAAAATGGATAAATAAACTATTAAATTGGATGGTCAGCGTAGTTAAAGATAAGAGAATTGAAGTTTATGTGATATCGATAATTATGCTAGCAGTAAGCATTATTGGTATATATAAAATTGAAATTTCGGGAAGCTTTATTGACGACATGCCAAGAAATACTGAGTTTTTTGACGATATAATGTATTATGAAAGAGAATTTAACGGGATATTACCCTTAGAAATATACATTGATGGAGGTAGAAAAGAGTCTGTTCGCAGGTTATCTACAATAAGAAATTTAGAGAAAGTTCAAAATGCCATTTCTGAATTTCCAGAATTATCAACACCTATTTCTTTGGTAAATGGAGTAAAATATTCAAAACAGGCGTTTTATAACGGTAATCCAAAATATTATCAAGTACCAACTAAACAAGAAGAATCATTTATTGCATCATATGTGAAAAATTCTGAAGTCTCTGGAGATGTTGATCTTTTAAAACCATATATAGACAGTACGGCTCAATATACGAGGATAACAACTTTTATGAAAGACATGAAAATTGAAAGAATGGAAAGAATTGAGGAGGAACTTTATGAAAAAATAGATAAATTTCTTCCACCTGATAGATATGAAGTATTTTTAACAGGTAAAGCTTATCTATTTCAAAAAGGAACTTATTTTCTTGTGGATAATTTGGTGTGGTCATTAGGCTTGGCAATTTTTCTGATATCATTATTTATGGCATACTTATTTAGGAATTTCAGAATGATTATTATTTCACTTATCCCGAATTTATTACCCTTGTTGATTACTGCTGGACTTATGGGTTTCATCGGTATTCCTATTAAACCATCAACAATTCTGATATTTAGTATTGCCTTTGGTATTTCTGTTGATGATACAATCCATTTTCTCGCAAAATATAGACAAGAACTACAAGAAAATAAATGGCAAATAAAAAAATCGGTTTATAATTCTGTAAAAGAAACCGGATTAAGTATGTTCTATACCTCTATAGTATTATTTTTTGGATTCTCAGTTTTCATTGTTTCTAATTTTGGAGGAACTGTTGCTTTAGGAGCTTTAGTTTCAGGAACACTTCTTCTAGCAATGCTTTCTAATTTATTGCTCTTACCATCACTTCTTTTATCCTTAGAAAGATCTATCGCGAATGAAAAGGTACTAAAAGAACCAAAAATTAAAATACTTTCAGATCAGGAGGAATTATAATATTAACTTTCAAAAACATATATTTGAATAAATAATTTGTTGTGAATAATATTTCGATAAATCATATTTTAAACTCAGATAAGCACTTTAATAAAATTGTTTCCATTTCTGGATGGGTTAGAACTTTTAGAGCTAATCGATTTATTGCACTAAATGATGGATCTTGCTTAAATAATATACAATGTGTTGTTGATTT
>CEWG01026695.1_pt1 | contig 10188 bp, 6 predicted proteins | sample 361411 | NCBI WGS metagenome assembly CEWG01 (sample SAMEA2622173, study PRJEB7988) | marine metagenome | biome: marine biome (ENVO:00000447); feature: surface water layer (ENVO:00002042); material: "saline water (ENVO:00002010), including plankton (ENVO:xxxxxxxx)" | depth 5 m | reverse complement strand
CTATGCGACAATTTAATTATACCACTATATGTAGTATGTCAAGGTTTTAATATTGAGTTAATCCTGTAACTCTACCACCACGCCTAGCAGCACCACCTATAGGTGCAAAACTAGATTCTTCTTCTGCTTCTAAAAGTCTTATTTGTTCTAATTCTTCTGGACTTTGAAATACTGCTGCTTCTGTAAATTGTTCTAATGTAAATTCTTCAGGATCAGTTACACCACCTCTAGCTTGTAATTCTTGTAGTCTTGGTAGTTCTACTTGTGCAGAAGTAAACAACTGTCTAGCTTGTGCTTGTGATATACCAGCTCTTTGTAATCTTTGTGCGAAATCACCTGTTATTTCAAACCCTGCTCTTGCAGCTTCTCCACCGATCTGTGCAGTAGTTATTCTACCTGCAACTATTTCCTCGCCTACTGATGGGTCTAATGCACCAACAAAAATAGCTTCTGGTGTTAGTTCTAACCCAAAGTTTTCTCTATAAAATTCTGTAACTTGTGGTATGTTTTCTTGTATTCCTTTATATACAGCATCTACTCTTTGTGCAAATTCTCTAGCAGATACTTCACCTTCTATTAGTCCTGTAAATCTATCTGTTAGTAAATCAACTGATGTATTTCTTGGAATACCATACTCTGCTAATGTACCTATGTAACTTTCTTTTAATCCTGTATAAGTTACTTCATCAAACTTAACTGTTCCATCAGGTCTTTTGTTACCAGGAAATGCTATTTCATATACAGGACTTCTTCTAACTTCTGCAATAGCTACTTGTGGATCGCCTGTTCTTGACCACTCACTAGCAAACAATGCTAAAACATCAGGTGGCATATTAGGATATAAACTCTGTGCTAATTCAGCGTATGTTGCCATTATACATTAACTCCTGACTGGCTTACTGTGCCTTGTCCTAGTGCTTGTTGTAATGCTTGTGTTGCATCTTGTGTAACTTGTGTTACATCTTGTTCTAAACCTTTTTCTCTAAGTGTATTTTGTGCTTGTGCAAAGTCATTAGACTTAACCATTTCTTGCCACCAACCCTGTGTTTCATCTGCTGTCTGACCCCATACAGATGTTGTTAAGTTTCTCCAAGGTCTTGCAATATCTTCATATGTAAGTTCTGGATTTGTGTAATTACTAAACGCAGCAAGTCTTGATTGTTTTAGTGACTGTACTAACTGATCTTGATATTCAGGGTCATCTCTTAATCTACCTGCAATTTCTGCTACTTCATTGTCATTAAGATTTCCTAATGTTGGTCCTAACCATTTGCCGTATAATTCTCTTACTTCTCTTTCTCTTTCTGTTGTTCTATCTACACCAGTCAAAGCAGTAGAAGATAAATAATTTTCAAAACTTTCATCTCTTTTGCCTGTAGCATATGGGTCAGCAAATAAACTTATTTGTTCAGTTGTGTATGCTTGTGACCATTCACCTGATACAAACTTACCTGCAACCCAATTAGTCAATGCTTCTGGTGCGTTAGATACACCTGCTGCTTGTAATGAATTAGCGACTGCTATCTGTGCATCTGTTGTAAGTTGTGTAGCTGTTGATGGATCAGAGTAATATGTTCTTAACCATTCTCTTTCACCTTCATTATGTGTTTGATACCAGTTAGTTGTTTGCCACTCTGCATCTGTAACTTCTCTACCTTCTACAGCAGCTTCAGCTATCAATGCAATCATTTCTGGGTCTGTAATCCAAGGGGCTACTTGTGATTGTTCTCCTACAGTTTCTACAAAACTAGCAAAAGGATTATCTATTAATGCTGTAAGTTGGTCTGTGTTACCTGTAACTATTGCAATAGAATCAAAGAATGCTTGATCCATTGTTGCATTAGGTTGTGGTGCTGTTTCTCCTTTTGTTAATAATCCTGCATTAACTAAATCATTATCTTTTAATTCATATGCCATATAAACAGGATTACCTTCGTATAGTTCCCCTTGTGAACCAGGAACTTCATATACAATGTAAAAATTTCCACCAACATTCCAAAGCAAACCATCTTCAGGTATATTGTTAAATTGTGTAAATGCAGTATTTGTAATTTGACCTGTTCCTCCATTATTACCTGGAGGTGGGTCATTACTTGGAGGTGGGTCATTACTTGGAGGTAAGTCATTACTTGGAGATGAGTCATCACTTGGAGGTATTATTGGTTTTGATACAGGATCAGTTGGTGTACCTGGAACAAATCCCATTTCTTCTACTGTTGTTTGTGGAACATCAAAAGATGCAGGAACACCTGCTTCTACTGCTAACTTAGCTTCTGCTATAACATCTTGTGGGTCACGACCAGGGGCAAAGTCAAAAGTTACTCCTGTATATACTGGGTCTTTTGCACCTTTAGAATCTTTAATAACTACTTCTAATGGTTTGTTAGGAGCAAAATCAAATGTTATATCATTAAATCCAGCAAACTGTTTTACAACTTTTTCTACATTTTTTATTTCTTTTGTGTTTCTTTCCATTTCAAGAAAAGTTTTTTGTGCATCATCTGTTTTAATTTTGTCAGGTAAGTTCAATAAATTATCTGCAATATTCATAGCAGCAGATATTTCATCTTGATTAAATTGTGTTACTGGTTGTCTTAGTCCTTGTTTTTTAGGTGGCTCACTACCTCTTAATTGTGAATCTATATCTACATCATCTACTGCATTTTTTACAGAACCTGTTTTTTGTTTTGATTCTAATTTTTTAGCAATATAATATAAAGCTAAATCACCTACATACTTATCACCTGTATATGGCATTATCTAATCTCCCTTGGTGAATTAGGATTTTTATTAGAAATACCTCTGCTACTTTCTGGCAGTTGTGATTCAAAATTAGGTCTATTACCACCAGCATTTGCTTTAGTTATAGCATCTAATATTTGTGCAGCAAATACATCTTGATTGTTTCTTTGTTTATCTACAACAGGATTTCTTGGTGGTCCTGAATAAATCTGTGGCATAGTAATAGGTTCTATAGGAACTTCCATTGTCATAAAATCTTCTGCAATAAGATTGTTCATACTATCTACATATTGTTTTATAGTTGTACCATTACTATCTGCTTTATCATAATCTATTGTTCCATTACGCATTAGTTTTTTAGCTTTGTTTTCACCTGCAAACCAAGCAACAGATACTGCATCCCAAGAATTAAATTTATTAAAATATTCTTGTATTTTATATTTTGCAATAGTATCTTGTGCTTTAGGATCTTTCCAATCGCTATCAGCCATACTAAAATCTTTTAACCCTGCTTGTTTTGCCCATATAGGAAAGTTAATATCTAATATTCCATAACCACCTAGTGCTTGTACCCTAATAGGTTTACCTGTAGCAAAATCTGTTATTACAGATGCTTTGTGTTTTGCTTCATAATTATTTGTACTTTCACGCATAAGCAACGCTTTTAAATACATATCTACTAAAGCTGGATTATTGTCATTTGTCATTTCATTCACCATAATACTACCTTGGAGCACCTGTAATGCTATTAAGAATGATACGATTAGTGGCTTGAATATCACGATTCGCACCTAACCTTTCTTGTTCTTTTGCTGTAATTTCATCAAACTTTTGTAACATTCTTGATGTAGGATCAATAGAAGTTTCTTCTTGTACTGGTGGTTCTACAATGTGATTGCCTAAATTACCAGTCAATAATTCTTCTGCACTTATATCACCTATATCTAATTGTGCAGGTTGTTGTGCTTCAAAGGCTTTCTTTGTATCTGCTAATAATTGATTAGCTAGTAATTCTAACTCGTATGCTTTTGGTTTTCTTCTTAGTTGTTGTTCAAAAAGGTTAGTAACAGATTGTGAAACTGTTGCATAATCAGGTGGTAAGTACGCAGGTTCTGGTTGAAAAGCATCTATTGCTTCTTGATTATCTACAAAAAATCTTAAACCTACAGTAAAATCTGGGTTCATAGTTTGATTAGAATGTTCCAATACTAATTTAAAAGCCTCTACATCTTTTTGTTCTTCGTTTATAAATAATCCACCCCATTTACCAGGAACAAACTCTCCTAGTTTAAGTAAATTAGCATTTACTAATTCTGCTTGGACAGCAGCTACTACTTCAGGTGTCTGTCCTAACATTAAATTATATTCAGAACCTGATTGATAAAATAAAAACTCTCCTTGATCATCTGTTGTGTATATTGATACACCATCTACTTCATAGTTTCTTGGTACACCTAAAAAATTAGGTAATTCTAAAGCTACATCTGGTGTATATCTTGAATCATCTAATTGTGGTTCTCCTGTCAAACCTGCAATTCTGTATATATCTCCTGCTGATATTGGACTGTTAGTACCTGTTAATGCAACAACTGCTTGATTAGCAGCAGCTTTAACAGAAGGTTGTGAATATAAATCTTGTTTTATATCTTCAGGTATAAATAAAGGAGCTTGTCCAGGTAATGGACTTTTAGAATTAACTAATGCTTCTAATTGTTGTATAAATTCTTGTATTGTCATTTAATAATTATTCCTGATATTAGCTTTAATTTGTTCATCTCTTTCAGCTTCTAGTAACTCTCTTTTAAAATAGCTATTCCAAATATATTGAAAATCAGGATATTGTTCTATAACATAGTTAGCATAATCATTAAGAAACAACCTAATGTTACCTAATGCTCTTGCAGACTTAAATGATTCAGGACCATATCCTAATCTCTCTGATTCTAGTTTAGCATTATCTCTTGCCTTTAAGTATAATGCTAATCCTTTTCCTGCTTCACTATTAGATAACTGTTCGTTATTTTTCCAGTTGTAAAATTCTTGTATAATTACTTCTACTGGAGCACCTGTTCCTACACCTGGTATATCAGAATAACCCCAACCAGGATATTGTGCTTTAAGTTGAATCCTTCTAGTATCTTTATCTGATTTTGCTTGTTCATCACTTCTAAGCCAATATGGTTTCATACCTGGTGCTTCTGATAACATAAATTGTTCCCAAGCAGCAGCACCTAATATATTGTTTTTAACTAACCTCCATTGTTCTAATGTAAGAGGTTGTCTTGCATCTTCTTCTATAGATTTTAAATATGCTTCATAACTAAATTCTCCTGTTGGGTCATCTGGTTTAACAAAGTAAGCAGTATTTTTATATTCTTCAAACAACTCTTTATTATCTCTATAAAATTTAGAACCTTTTACTGTTACAGGTCTTTTATATATTTGTGATGACTTACCTACAAACAATGATGTTGGGTCAATTCCATATTGTTGTATAAACTCTTGTGTTGTTTTAAATTGATCACCATTATTTTGTTGTAATTTTTCTCTGTAATCTTCTCCTAATGCAGAAACAAATATAACTTGTCTGCCTTCAGGTGTTTTACTTAACACTTCCCACCTTGGAGTAAAACCTGTTGGTCCTATAAATTGTGCTACTGCTCTTACTAAAGTTAGTGTTTTAGCATATTCTTTTGCTAAATCCATACCCTCTTTCCACTCATCATAGTTTGCATCAGATACTTTTCCTGCATAATATAAAGCGTTATAAACATCAATACTTGTATTTGTTTGCAATCTACCATATTCATCTGGGTCTAGCTCATATGCTTGTATTACTTTTTTAAGCCAAGATGGATAAGGAAATAATCTTGTAAAATAATCAAATGGATTTGTAGTTGGTTCAGGTGGAAAATCTCCAAATATTCCTTTAACTATTGTACTTTCTGGGTCTATACCTTTTGTAAGATAAGCAGCAGGAACTTGTACTAATGGACCTAAACCTGGTAAAAATGATTGACCTATTAAGTTTACACTAGCAGCAAAACCTGATGCTTCTAATTGTATAGGGTCATCTTCTTGTATTCCCATCCATCTACTTGCCAATCCACCCCAACCAGGAAATGCAAACATTTCTTCTCCTGTAGTTGGATCTTCATAAAAGAATCCTCTATCTGTGTTCTCTATTTCAAATGGATTTGTTTCTCTTCCTTTTTCTACAGTTAATTGAAATCTTCTAAGTGGTGCAGGGTTATCTCTAAGTATTTTAAACCAAGTAGTTAAAATTTCTTGATATGCTTCACCGAATGGAAATATTAATCTAGTAGCTTCCCAAAATCTTGTTCTTTCACTTAAATCATAAAGTAGTTGTTTAGTTTCATTTAATGCGTGTGCTTTAGATACTTCATCTATAGAGTTAAAAGCATCATCTATTTTTTTAAAAGGTGTTGTATCTAATTTGCCTTTAGCTTTTAAAGCAATTTCTTTTATTGTTAATCCCTCAAACAATTCATCTACTTTATAAAATGCTTTACTTTCACTAGCAGGTACAGTCTTTTGCATTTTTTTAATAACATCATCTGCTACATTAGCTGTCTTAGCTCTTTGTATAATTAATTCTTTAACTTCATTAGAACTTATAGATATTAAATCTGATACTTTATTCCAATATGCTTGTTTAAATACAGGAGCTCTTGATAATTTATTAGTTGGTGATGTCATAAAAAAATAAAACATATTCTCAATAACTTGGTCATATTTACGACCAAGTTCTGATTGAGTAGAAAATTCAGAATATGTTCCACCTCTACCTTTTAATAATTGTGGTAATATTTCTTTGTTATCATCATATATTTTTTTATACTGTCCTCTTAATCCTTTAGTGCTTCCTATTTGTTTCATATCAATATCTTTGTATTTACCTGTTTTTAAAAATTCAAGTAAATTTGGATTACCAGGTGTAACTATTTCCATTGTTTCTTTATTAAATGTTCCACCAGTTTTAACTGTTATACGAGCATTAATAAAATCTACAATTTGATTTGCTAAATCTTGATTATTAAATATATTTTCATAATAAGGGTCTTGCCTAGAAATACTTCTAGCTAATGAATCAGGATCAAATCTTGTGTTCCAAAGAAATGTTTTAGCTGCTTGTGGTCCTTCAGTTAGTATCATTACAGCTAATTTATCTCCAAGTAATTGTTGATATTCTGTCATCATAGCATCTATGTAACCTCTGGGATTTTCATTTTTATCAAACACACTAAAAGACTTTCTTGCATAGCTAGGGTTGGTTTGTCGTAATCCTTGATAACCTTTATGAGTACCAGATATAGCATCAAAAAATTCTTCCATTACTTTAGTTTCTTTAGATGTAAGTTCTACAATGTCAAGTAATTCTTTATCACCTGTTACCCAATACTTTTTCATAGCTTGTAACATACTTATTTCTTTACCTTGATACTTAAATCTTTTAGGTAAATTAGGAAACTCTTTAAATATTAAATTTTCTATTTCTGTGTCAGGAACACCTTGTTGTATTTTTTTTGTAATTTGTAAAGTTCCTGTTGGGTCTAAATCTTTACCTGTAGCAAGAGCTACCCATCTACGAGGAGAATTTAAACTACTATAACCTCTACCCCACATTCTTATTTGTTCTTCTGCAATAACACGAGTTGTCCAAGCACCTCTAAGTAATACAGCAGGTTTCCAAGCAGATGATATATATTTATCTGCAAGTAATTTGACTGCACCATCATCTAGCTTAGTTGTCTTAGCAAATGTTTTTAGTGGTGTATTATTTAATACATTATTTTTCATAACATTAGTTGCTTTTACAACTTTACTTGCAGGTATAACAGGTATGTAATTTTGTGCTAACTCTGTGCTTAATCTAAATGTTGGAATATCTACAGGTGCTCCATTAACATATGCTTTTAATTGATCTCCAAAATTAAATGCTTGACCAACTTCATCAACAAAATATAATCCTGCTTCTTTTAATGGTTTTTCATAAATACTAACTATTTCATCAATAATAGTTTCTGATAATAAATCATCATCTATTTTCTTTGCTAGTTCATCTTTAAACGCTTTAGCAGCTCTAACAGAAGATTGAAATAATATATCTGCATTAGCAAATGAGTTAGCTATTCTTTGTTCAGGTATTTGTGCTAGTGGATCAACAAAAGCAGAAAATGCTGTTTCTGATTCACCTAATGTTATTTGTTTAAGTATTGCATCATCAGCAGCATCTAGCTGATCTAAACTATCAATAGTTTCTGACAATATTTTTGCTCGTGTTTCAGCAGGTAAATCCATTTGTCGCATCATATTTTGTAATGTAACTAAAGAACCATCTATATCTGTTGGGTCTAGTCCTGGTTCATACAATTTAGAAAACAATCTAACTGCTGGACTCCACTTACCTGTGTACTTCATAGCAGGTCCTACACCGAAGTTTGCTAGTTCTGGTGATGTACCTGTTACTTTTGCAAATAATTGTTGAGTTCTTTTTGTTTGACCACCACCTTTGTATGTACTAAACAATCTATTAGAAAAAGGAATTTTTTCATTAATATTTTTACCAAAATAATCTGTTAATAACCCAAACATTTCTTGTTCATTAGATGATTTAGCAATTTTATTTAAAGTTTTTAAATCTTTTGTTTTAAATACACTTGATAAATAATCTACATTACCTGCTGCTTGTTCTGGAGTATTACCACTAACTAAAAATTTTCTAAGGTTTACACCTTTATCAGATTGCAAAAATCCTTCTACAGAAAAACCACCTAATTTAGGAAACTTTTCTATTACAGTTTTTCTAAGACCACCAGATATACCACCATACTCTGCTATTTGTTTTGCTTTTTGTGCTTCATCTAAAAACTTTATACTTCTTGCACCCTTTGCAACTGATGCTGCTCCTAATGTTACCCAGTTAGCAGGGTCTAATGCTAGTGTTCCTACAAAATCTACAGATCCAGACAAATTTCTATAACCTTTAGAACCAGGTTCTACAATATTTAATGCAGCTAATGGTTCTGCTAGTATTCTACCTAATGTAACTTCAGGTGTATATCCAGCAGATTGTAAACCTGCTCTTGTATCTCCTCTAAATTGAACACCACTAATTGCTTGTTCTCTTGCAATACTTGTTATTGGTTTACCTACAATATCTTGTGCTAGTTCTAATGCTTTTTCTGGTGCAACTCCTCTTTTAACAAGTTCTTTATACTCATCTGTTTGATTAATTGGTGTTGATTGTGGAATAACACCTTCACCAAGATTTATTTCTCTACCTCTTGATGCCTCACGAAGTGCCATTGTAAAAGCAGTATCACCTACTTTTTTTCTTATATCATCAAATTCATCAAACACTTCTCCTAGTGCTTGTGTTCTTGATTTACCTTCTGCTAGTTTATCATTAAATCTTTGACCAATTTCTACAGGAAATCTACCAAGCAACTGTCCTTTTACAAAATCTAATCCAGCATCAGCAGCAAGAAAAACTCCTCTTGTTACTCCTTTAAATTTATCTGTAATACTATTCCATAAATTTTTATCTTGATTTTGCACTTGTAATGCTAAATTTTGTAATACAGCAGGACTAACTTCTTCTATATTTTCTCCCAATAATGCCATACCAGCAGGTATTGATGATGGTATGTAAGGTGCTATTTGTAAATTACGATTAGCAAGTCTTGCTTTAAATTTACTATTTGCTGATAGCTGTTCTTTTAATTGTAAAAATCTTTGTTCTTTTGTTTTTATTTCTGCTTCAAACTCATCTTCAAAGTTTGGATTTTCTACATTTATCATACACCTTTATTTCCTAATAATCTAAGAAGTAAAGGATCTGGATAAACTGAATATATAGCACGAAGCAACATATCAGGGTCATCACTTATTGGTGCTTGTGGTCCAACACCAGGACCAAAATCTAATCCTGATGTAACAGGTTCACTTGGTCGTTGAGTTCCTGCAAATACATCCATTTGTGGTGTACTTGGTCTAGGTTGTGCTTGTGGTGTTGTTTCTTTTGGTAATGGTGCAGCTTGTTGTTGTTCTGTCAATTCTTTTTGCTCTCCATAATCTACACCAGGGATTCTACGAACTGCTTGTGTATTTTGTTTATTTGGTGCAGCATACATAACATTAGCATTTCTATTAGTTATTTTTTTATTACTAGAACTTCTCGTTGCCATTTTCATCCTCATCTTCATAAAACATAAATGTAGAACTTATAATCATATATCCAAAAGGAAAAGCTAAAGGAGGCATTTGGTCGTGAAACATTCTAGGTTGTAATACATCTTCATCTAATAATATATCATCACCAAGCTCATCAACATCATATAAAGAGTTGTGTACAATATCTGCAAAATCTTTGTTAATATTCATTATCCACCCATACCTTGTAATAACTGTGCTATGCCTGGT
>CEWG01021694.1_pt1 | contig 10196 bp, 8 predicted proteins | sample 361411 | NCBI WGS metagenome assembly CEWG01 (sample SAMEA2622173, study PRJEB7988) | marine metagenome | biome: marine biome (ENVO:00000447); feature: surface water layer (ENVO:00002042); material: "saline water (ENVO:00002010), including plankton (ENVO:xxxxxxxx)" | depth 5 m | reverse complement strand
ATTTCATGTTATCAAAATTTAAATTGTGTAGTTAAATAAAAGTTTCTTGGTGGTGAAGGTATTATTCCAGGACCAGGGTAACCAGTTGCTCTTCTTGTAAAATAATAATTATTAAGAAGGTTATTTATACCTGCCTCGAATTTTATGCTTCTAAGCTTATATGCGATAGAAAAGTCCATAACGTCGTATTTAGGAATCATTCCAATTACTCCACTGAGATTTGGTAAAATAGCATTCGAAGAATCTGAAAACTGTTCTGATAAATATGAATACTGTATGTAGGTGGTGAAGTTTCTATATCCAAATTTAATTCCAGTTTTAAAATTTAATTCCGGTACAAATTCAACTTTTTTTCCATCAACACCTGGAATATCTGATTTTATATATTCAGAGGACATAAAAGAGAAATTTGTAAATACATTAAAATTAAATTCACTTTGATTTGTGAAAATAGAATTTAAATTTAAATCAGTCGTTCCTTCTAGTCCATAAAGAATTGCATCTCCGGTATTTGTTCTATATGCTTTTACATTTCCAAGAGATGTTACTTTTTGAGTAAAACCAATCCTGTTAGAATAATTTATGAGGAATCCGTTTACGTCATAACTAAAAACCTTTTTATATTGACCTCTAAAGCCAAAATCAAAAGAAAAACCAGATTCATCAGAAATATTAGAGTCAATTGCATATGCTGGATTTATTGTACTAATATCTGCAAATGTGACAGATCTATAGTTTTGTGATAAGTTTGAATAAAATTCAATTGAATTGAGTAAGTCATAGCTTACTCCCAACCCTATTAATAAAAATAATCTTTCGTTTACTCTGGTTTCATATGAAACCTCATTTTGTATAACATTAAATGCTGCATCTTGTATTATATTACGGAAATAACCATCACTTTCAGTATTAATATATTCGAGTCTAAAACCCGGTGTTAAAGAAAGTTTTTCATTGATCTTAAAAATGTTTTCTCCAAAGAAAGCTGTATTCAAGTTGGGATAATTAAAAAAAGATTGTTTGTTGTAATTTGGAAATTCGTCGTAATAAAATCTGAAGTCTGCATCATCAGAATCAGAACCAGGTCCTTGAGCACCCGAGTTATAAGAGTTGTAGTATTTGAAACCTAATAAAAAAATTGAATTGATATTTAATAAAGTGTGTCTGCTCAATAATTTTGATTCAAAACCAAAGTTTTCAAATTCACCAACAATTAAATCTCTTTCATTAAAAGAATCAACTTGTGAAACCCTATTTACCCTGAACCCAACAGCTTTTCTGTTGGCTTTCAGTCCAAAAAAACTAAATTCAAAGTTTGTGTTATTTCTAAATTCTTTTACAAATTTTAAATTATACAGAAACCAATCAATAGAAAACCAATTCCTTGACCTGTTACTTTGAAATGGATTTTCATTAAACATATTATCTGTCAATCCCCCTGCTTGTTGGGACAAATAATTAAATTTTGTGAACTCTAAATTTAGGTATGCGGCTGAATCAAATTCGTAACCAATATTGAAAAATACATTATCAGATTGAAAATTGGAATTAGGCCTAAAACCTGAACCATTTTTATGATTATAAATTATATTATATGATATATTGTTTAAACCCCCACTAAAATTTGTAAAGTTTGTATATAAATTATTACTCCCTATTGTATTTCTCAATTTGACATTTAACTTCTTATTTTTATTTGGAACTTTAAAAATAAAGTTAACCAATCCTCCGAATTGTGTTCCGTATTGAAGAGAAGCTGCTCCTCTTATAATTTGAATCTGACTTAGAGCTTCTGATGGAGGTGCATAATAGCTTTCAGGATATCCCAAAACATCTGCGCTTATGTCATATCCATTTTGCCTAGTGTTAAAATTTGAAGACCTATTAGGATCTAATCCTCTTCCACCTATATTAAGTTGTAAACCGGCATCATCATTTTGATATATGTTTAAACCTGGAACTTGAGCAAAGATTTGCCTTGCGTTGTTTGAGGCAAGGTTAGCAAGACTCTCTTGTACCAATATGACTTCATTTTTTTTTCCAGCATAAATTGATGTACCCTCAAAATCATTTAATCTTTTTAGTGAAAATATTTTAGTGTTTCTAGCAATTACCTCAACTTCATTAAGGTTTTCTGTATTAGGTTTTAAAAAATAAACAGCATTGCTCTTTAGTTCATTTGGTTTAAGCTCTAAAATATTATATCCAAACGAAAAAAGTATTATTTGACTATTATCCTTTGATAAATTAATTTCTATATTACCTTTTTCATTTGATTTAGTCAAAAATCCAATCTTAGAGTCATAAACTTCGACTCCCTCTAGTGGGTTACTTAATATTGAATCCTTAACAAAAAAAGAAATTGATGATAGTTGTGCATTTAATTGACTACATAAAATCAAAGACGATAAAAATATGAGACTATATTTTCTTAATTTCATATTTATAAGGTATTATGTATTTTTTGTAAAAAGTAGACCTTTCAACTTTATAGATATTGGTATTCGGTTTGATTAGTCTCTCGCTCCTGCGTCCGTTAAGTGTTACGAATGAATCGACGTGGATCTCGACTTCACGAAAACCTTTAGAGGAGTAGCTATCTCCCAAGTAATTAGCAAACTCATAAATAAAGTCTGGTTGAAAGCTCATCTGTTTTTCTTGAAATTCAGTTAGATATGATTCATTGTCAACATAAAATACTTTGTCATTCTCTTTATCAATAACCTTGAAGGTAGTAAACCCTTTTTTCTCGACAAGCATCACGCGCCATGAAAATCTATAACCACGTTCATTCCAAAACAACTCACCAGGATAAAATTTATATCTAATTGGTAAAATCAACTGAACAACCAAGAATAAACATATGACACCAAAACTAATTTTTTTTAAAAAAACACTATTATTAAAATCCTCTTTTTTAGAAACTAAAAACCCCTTGTTGAAAAACCTAATACGTTTTGAAATAAATTCTATAATTTTATCATGAAATGAACTGTCAAAAAATATTAAACAACTTATTATCATGATATATGGAAACATACCAATAGCAGGAAATAAAATTTTTGTCATTACATGAAAAATTATTACCAAAAAAAAGGCAAATATGCGCGTCCTTTTCATAATTAGCATAAACGGAATGCAAAGGTCGTATATCATGCCTCCCCAACTCATAAAATAATGAACCCAGTTTTTTTGCAGAAGATTATCTCCAAAATATGGTAATTCGTACTTACTCATTAACCAAATTTTCAATGGCTGGGCCTCTAAAAGCCAATCGGAATTTATCTTGGCTAATCCCGCATAGAAATAAACTATAAAGAGTAATAGCTTTAGAGAATCGATTGTCCATTTAGGCACATTTTCAAAACGACTCTTTTCATGGCTACGAACTAAAAATTTAGAATCGCCAGGTAAAAATATCAACATAAATGCTAATAAGCTTACCAAATAATAATGATTGAGATATGTTGTTTTATCCATAAGCTCAATGTAAGTGTAGGTTAAAAAAAGAATTGAGGTAGAAATTCTATATTTATAACCCAACGTTACGCAAAGAGCTGATAACAAACAAATAAAAAAGATAAGATAAGTGAACGACCCTATTGGCTTTATCCACTCAAAAAACTGGTAGGAAAAATGATATGATGGTTCTATATATAAAAAAGCAATCCAGCCTTTGGACCAAAATCTAATTATACTAAAGAAAATAAGTAGCCCAAAAAAAATTCTAAATACAACCAAGGGACTTGAAGAAGTCCTAATATTTAGATAGTTTTTCATAGCAGGCAGGACCATTGACAATTAATTAAAAATTAATCTCCGTCCGCATCTACATAATCAACGTCTACACCCATTAAAGATAACATATCAGTTTTCAAGTAGCGGACTGTTACTTGAAGTACATCAAAGGTTTCAAGCATTTTGATATTATCATTATTCACTTGATCTGAAAAGCTAGCACTTAAACCATTAATTTCTGTTTTAGAATTATCAAACGAATCGATAATTAAAGAAGATAAACTGTTTTCAGTATCTAGGTAATCTATATAGTCTTTAAAAGACTCGCCATTCTCACTTTCAGAGCCAAATTTAGTACCCATAAAGAATTTTTTACAAGCAGAAAGTGCTTCTAGGGCTAATTCTTTGGAAATATTTTGGGCATAAAAAGACTCAACATTTTGAGAGCGCTTATAAGTCCAAACGCCTGCTGGAATTCCAAATTTATTTGTTCTTAGACCTTTTTCGTAATAATAAACAAAATCGTTGACTAACATATTTAGATTAGAGGTCATAGTATTATCTGTGGAAGAAATGAAATTATCTTTATTTAATTTCAAATCATCAAGAACAATTGAGGTATTGGATATTAATTTTTGTGCAACGGTATTTAAATATTCTTTGTAGTTGACACTTTCATTTTTATATTCTAATAAAATAGAGTCATCATTATCACCTATGCCATATAGTAAATAGTCTAATGTTGGGAAACCTTGAGCAGAGCAATTATTTGGCTTAGCGTCAGAACAATCGTCTAAGTCTAAATTAGGATTATCCATATTTGCAATAATCCTGGCAACATTTACAGGGTAAACATTTGATTTTAAATTGTAATATATTTCTTCAGCCTTTCCTATATTAAACATTTCAACATGCTGCCAAGCCTTGTATGCTTCCAAAAAGTCAGATCTTAATGCTGACAAATTATCTAAACTAGTATCGGAACTAAAGGAACTAAGACTAGTATTAAAATCTTTGAGTTTTGAATCTAAGTTTTCTAAAGATGGTATAATTATGTTTTCTGTCAAATTTTCCATCATTGTGACTCTGTTGTAAGACTCATCAACAGGCTTATTTTCAGTAAGATCTTTATCGTCTGAACACGAAATAAAAAGTATAATTATAAATAAAAAGTATTTTTTCATAGCAATACAAAAATAGCAAACAGAAACCTTAAGTTTCTGTTTGCTATAATAAATTTTAAAAATTATATCCCAAATCTAGATTTAATTTCGTCATGTATACTTTGGAGGGTACTAACTTCAACAGTGTAAAAATCATCAATTTGAGCTAGGTAAGTATCCACTTCATCTTTAGTAAAGTACGGAGAGTCTGATCCATCATTTGTGAACTGTAGGCTAAGTATAAAACCATAACCTTCAGATAAACCATGAAAAGCATTAAGTCTGTCTGCTCCGGTGGAGGTGCCAATATTAGTAATTGCGCCACTTAAATAATGAATAGCATAATGACCAATAACAGATGAAAGCTTTTGCTTTATGATTGCAGATTGTTCTTCCATAACTGTGTAGTTTTTGGCAACAATTGCAGCTCTGCCAGTAATAAAAGCATTATATACATCATTAGCAATTTGAGGATCTTTAGAATCTGAATCATTAACTTTTTTGAAGTATTTCATTAAAAGATTACCAGCGCCCGATGGTGCAGATCCGGCAGTAGCAATATCTTCACCTTCGTGTCCATATAAATATCCAAATCCTTCATCCCATTTGTGTTCCATTGTTGTGTAAGGATAACTAGATCCACTAATAACATCATTGGTGTTGTCTTCTTTGTAGGATTCTAAATAATCAGAATCTATATAGTTATTCACTATTTGATCAAGTGTAAATGCACCAATTAATCCTTTAAAAAACAATTGGTCTATCTCGTGCCCTTTTGAATTGAATGCATATTTCCCGAAAGCTCCTGCTTGACCAGGAGCAGCATCCACACCATAGTTAGGCATCACATCATTTACATATTCTTGAATCCAAGCATCAAATGAGGCTTTTACAGCACTACTACCACGCATAGCAGAAGCAGATGTTTTACTTCTTATGAGTTTAGTTGTGCCATTTAATGTTTCATCAGTAAACCCAGCTGACTTTCCATCGGAGCCACCAGCAAACATCAGATTTAATGCATCAACGTCAACTCCTGTTTGAGCATTTAAAGCATCATACAATTCATTGGATTGAGCTAATCTTGTTGACTGACCTCCAAAACTCACCGTACTATCTCCATTTCTAGTGAAAGCGTAGGTAGCAGGTGCATTAACAGCATTAGGTACTACAGAAATTGTTCTTGATGCTTGAATGGCTTGATTACCAGCAGCGTCTGAAACATCGTAAGTAACGGTATAAGAACCTTCAGTATCAGTGTCTACTGTATCACCACCAATTACAACTAAAGAAGTTATATCTCCATCAATGTCGTCCGAAGCTGAATATCCAGGATCAGTATATGTTGAATACAAATTTACCTCAATCGATGTGCTCCCAACAAGTGTGATTGTAGGAGGAGTAAGATCTTCATCATCTTTATCACAGCTAACAAAAAGAATCATTAATATTGGAAGAGTTAATTTTATATAATTAGTTATATTTTTCATATTTTTTATTTAGATTAATTAAATATAAGGCAAAAGTATACATTGAATGTGTACAAAGCAAGTTTATTTAGAATAATTTTAAATAAATTACTGAACTAAGAATATGAAGAAAACAAATAATGTGATTTATTTATTGCAGACTCAAAGGCTGTAACATTGATTCCAGTTTTTATATCGCGAGAAGAAAAGAAAGTTAAAAGCTTTTCAGTTGGAAAATTTCCAACTAAAGAATTGCCAGCCATTGGACAGCCACCAATGCCTAGTATCGCACCATCAAATCGTCGGCAACCAGAATCGAAAGCAGCAGAAATTTTTTCAAATCCTCTATTTGGGTGAGTGTGAAAATGTGCACCAAACTCAATTGCAGGAAATGCTGGGATTAACAAAGAAAACAAATTACTTATGTCCAATGGTAATGCTTGCCCAATTGTATCTGAAAGGGAAATAATTTCGATTTCAATCTGAGCCAGCCGCTCCACCCATTGTGAAACAACATTTATACTCCATGGATCTCCATACGGATTCCCAAACCCCATTGATAGATACACCACCAAAGTCTTATTTAATTTATCTGTAAGTTCTTTAATTTTTTCAAGAATTATTAGGGATTCCAAAATCGTTTTGTGAGTGTTTCGCATTTGAAAATTTTCTGAAATCGAAAATGGGAATCCAATATATTCAATTTGTTCAAAGTTAAGTGCTGTTTTTGCTCCTCTCAAATTAGCAACAATTGCCAAGAGTTTGGTTTTGGTGTCAGACAAGTCAAGTTGATCAAGTACATCTGATGAATCACGCATTTGCGGAACCGCTCTTGATGAAACGAAGCTGCCAAAATCTAGAGAATCAAAACCAACTTTAAGTAAAAATTGAAGATAGTTAACCTTTTCAGTGGTTGGAATAAAGGGTCTTATGCCTTGCATTGCATCTCTGGGGCATTCGATGATTTTAGGCGATTCCATATTTCAAATGTACAGAATTGTAATTCATTTTAACTTAGGAAATCGACAGGATTTTATGTAATTTTACAACCGAAAAAGAAAAATTGAAAACGATGATAGAAACTACATCTCAGCTTGATGAGTACCGTTCTGCATTAATCAATCACCCACTCTACAACGCCATTAACTCTACAGATGCAATTCAGCGTTTTATGGAAAATCACGTATTTGCAGTTTGGGATTTTATGTCGCTGCTTAAACGATTGCAACTTGAGCTCACTTGCGCATCGATCCCTTGGGCACCCGTTGGAAATCCGGTGACACGAAGGTTGATTAACGAAATCGTATTTGGAGAAGAAAGTGATGTCGATCAGAATGGCAATGCCACTAGTCACTTTGAACTCTACATCAAAGCTATGGAAGACATTGGAGCTGATACAAATACTATAAAATCTTTCATCCGACAACTCAAACAAGGAGAAACTTGGGAAAAAGCAATTGTCAATTCAGGTGCCAGCCAGGCTGCCATACAGTTTGTTAAACATACAATGGACTGTGTCGAAAATGATCACATTCATGTTGTTGCTGGTGTATTCACCTATGGTCGAGAGGACTTGATCCCTGATATGTTTATTTCCATGGTTCGCAAGCTGAGTGAAAAAGGTCATTCGGGAGTAAATACTCTGTTATATTATCTGGAGCGTCATATTGAAATTGATGGAGATGAGCATGGACCCATGGCGCTACAAATGATTAATGAACTATGTGAGGGCGATCCCTTGAAAAAAGAAGAAGCAACCTTGGGTGCCAAACGAGCACTTAAAAGCAGGATTGAACTTTGGGATGCAATTTCCAATCAAATCTAATTTGACTTTAATACATTTATACTCCTAAAATCAACTTTGATTATGAAAAATCTAATACATATAATTTTGCTTTTTGTTATTTTTTCTTGTGCAACCGAAGCACAAAAAAAAGTCGCTGATTATGCCGAAAGCATTACCGAAGCAGAGTTAAAAACACACCTCTATACATATGCATCTGATGAATTTATGGGTCGTGAAGCAGGGACTGAAGGGGAAACACTAGCAATTAACTTCTTAAAAGATTATTATGAATCCACTGGCGTTTCTGCTGGATCTACAAATGGTTCATATTTTCAAGAAATGACAGTCACTGACAAACAAGGGAATTCAATTGACAGTTATAATGTGTTGGCATACATCGAAGGGTCAGACAAGTCAGATGAAGTTTTAGTCATCACATCGCATTTAGATCACATAGGCATCGAAGATGGGCTGATTAATAACGGAGCTGATGATGATGGCTCTGGGACTGTTGCTATGATGGAAATTGCAGAGGCATTTATCAAAGCAAAAGAAGACGGGAATGGCCCAAGACGATCGATTTTGTTTTTACATGTTTCAGCTGAAGAAAAGGGGCTTTTAGGCTCAAAATACTACACAGACAACCCAATATATCCCTTGGCTAATACAGTTGCTAATTTAAATATTGATATGATTGGTCGAGTGGACTCATTGCATATCGATCAGCCTAACTATATTTATTTGATTGGCTCTGATATATTGTCACAAGACTTGCATGATGTTTCAGAAAAAGCAAATAAAGATCATGTAGGATTGGAAATTGATTATCGCTATAATGACCCCACTACCCTAGTCTATGAATTTGGTAGATGGCGTCAAAACAGATACTATTACAGGTCTGATCACTACCACTTTATCAAAAACAACATCCCTGCTATTTTTTATTTTAATGGTACTCATGAAGACTATCATGCACCAACTGATACTGTTGAAAAGATCAATTATTCATTGCTTGAAAAACGTACACGTTTGATATTCCACACAGCATGGAAAATTGTGAATCGAGAGGATCGATTGGCATTGAAAGAAGATACAGAAATTCCAAGCGAGGACTGAAATGAGGGTTTTTGTTTATTTATTGTGTATTTCAAATTCGATTATGGGACAAAAATATGAGTCACAACCTTATGAAATAATTAAAAGTCTTGAAGAGATAGAGGTCCGTCACTATCCCTCATCGATGATGGCAAAAACCAAAGCTAGTAGTGGCAATCCATTCTCAACCCTGTTTAGATATATTTCAGGTAATAACAAGAAAGGTGAAAAAATTGAAATGACAACTCCAGTTTATATGTATCCTGAGGATGGTATATCTACTATGGAGTTTGTCTTGCCAAAAAAATATTTGGTGAAGGAAGCACCTGATCCATCACAAGATAATATTGAAATCTATAGATCAGAACCTGGATATTTTGCAGCAATTCGATATGGGGGCTACAGTAATGAAACCAAAGTAAAAAAACATACAGAAAGGCTGATGAAAGTAATTGAAAACCACAGTTTAAAAAGAATTTCAGAACCTGTAGTGCTATCCTATGACAGTCCCTATAAGTTAATGAAACGTCGAAATGAAATCCTCGTTGAAATTAGCTATGCGGAGCCAAACTAATTGCGTTGTAAACATTTTACAATTTAATTCTTAAACCCCATCTCCCATGTTCCATAAATAAGGTTGGGAAATAGAATATATCGATCTGCAAACATTTGTTGAAGAGAATCAATCCCTTCAATTCGAGATTCATTTGATTCCTTGTAAAAACGTTCATTAAAATCTGAAAGGTTATCTCCTAGAAGTAGAACAATATTATAATTTGAAATCTGCTGTCGTCTTGATTCTTTATTTCCATCTTTATCTCTAAGTAGCATAATAGTTTGATCGTCGAAAGGAAAACCAGCCAAAATCAAATTCGCTTTTGTTGATTCATAATTTTCCACCTTTCTATTAGAAAGGTAAATAATTTCAATATCTAAATCTTCTAC
>CEWG01203910.1_pt1 | contig 10200 bp, 10 predicted proteins | sample 361411 | NCBI WGS metagenome assembly CEWG01 (sample SAMEA2622173, study PRJEB7988) | marine metagenome | biome: marine biome (ENVO:00000447); feature: surface water layer (ENVO:00002042); material: "saline water (ENVO:00002010), including plankton (ENVO:xxxxxxxx)" | depth 5 m | reverse complement strand
TCCAATGAGGGTTGATTATTCAAACATATTATATATGTTCCCGAGAGATAAAAATCCTATTAAAATGATTGAGAAAAAGGAAAAAACTACTAAAACATTTAGGATAATGAAAACTATGAAACCTGATGTTTATGATTTATATTTGATGAAAAATGATAATTTAATTAAATCAGGTATTGCTTTAGTTCAAAGTATAGAATTAAGTCATATTTTATTATCGTGGTTTCGAGATAAAGATTTTGATAGTGAAATTTTAGTAGAATGTAAATATAATGATTATTTTCAAAAATGGGAACCTATATCTTTATCTGATGATCCTATTAGTGAACATTAAGTTTATGCGTTAAATTTTTAATCTTTTCTATTATTTCTTTAAACTTTACATTTTCATCTACAATCAATTTATTAACATTTTCTTTAAAAATTTTTAAACTTTTTGTATCAGATAATTTTTGTATTTCAATTGCTAATATTATTGTTTTATGTATTATTTCTGATAATTCATCACAATATTCATTTTTAAAACCTCTAGTTGTGATTGCACACATACCTATTCTAATTCCACTAGGAGATAAAGCACTTTTATCCCCTAGAATAGTATTTTTATTAACACTAATTCCTATATTCTCAAATATATATTCTATTTTTGAACCCGTGATTCCTTTATTTTTTAAATTAATTACAAATAAATGATTATCTGTTCCATTGGTTAAAATATCATATCCAAATTTCATTAATTTACAAGAAAGAGTTTTTGAATTTAATTTAATATTTTTTATATATTCTTTAAATTCTAAAGAAGAGGCTTCTTTTAATGCGACAGCTACAGCTGATATTACATTATTATGAGGACCTCCTTGTAATGAAGGAAATACTGCAAAATCAATTTCATTTTTCATTTCATGTTTACAAAATATCATCCCTGAACGCGGACCTCTTAAACTTTTATGAGTTGTTGTAGTAACAACATCAGCGAATAAAAATGGGTTATTTGCTTCTCCTGTTGCCACTAAACCAGATATATGAGACATATCAACCATCAAATAAGCATTAATTTTATCACATATATTTCTAAATATATCATAATTCCAGTCTCGGGAATATGCCGAACCACCTGCTATAATAAGTTTAGGTCTATATAATAAAGCCATCTTCTCTAGTTCTTCATAATCTATCAGATGAGTTTTTGGATTAATATTATATGATAATGATTCAAAGTAAATACTTGTTGCAGATATCTTTTTATTTCCATTATAAAATCCATGTGTTAAATGACCTCCACTAGGTAAATCTAATCCCATAATCCTATCATGTGGATTTAATAATGCTGTATAAACGGCAAAGTTTGCAGGGGATCCCGAATATGGTTGAACATTTACATGCCATTCTTGTTTATCTAATTTATATAATTCTAATGCTCTTTTTTTACACAATATTTCCATTTCATCTATATATTTATTACCACCATAATAACGGTTACCTATTTGTCCTTCACTATATTTATTTGTCATATGAGAACCTAAAGCTTTTAAAACATCTCTTGATACAAAATTTTCACTTGCTATTAATTCAATTCCATATTTTTGTCTATCATATTCATTATTTAATATATCTTGAACTTCATTATCATCTAAAATATATTCCATCAAATAATATTATATATTTATATATTAATAAATGGTTAAACGCGATAAAATACCCAAGAAATATACTGCTAAACTATCTAGGAGAGATAAAGCAAAGCAGAAAAGATCATTAATACGTTCTAGAAAGATGTATAAAAAAGGAATTTATGTAGATAGACCTAAATTAAAATCATATCCTAAGAAACGCAGCGAACACATTGTTAAATTCGAGAAAAGATACAATCGTAAAATTACAGATAAAAATTTTATAGATAAACATATATTATCTAAAAAAGGACAAAATCAAATACTTAGTAAAGGTAGAGGAGCATATTATAGTAGTGGTTCGAGACCTAATCAATCTAGTAGTAGCTGGGCATATGCTCGTTTAGCAAGTGTAATCATGGGTGGCAAAGCGAGAAAAGTTGATAATAAAATATGGCTAAGTGAGAAGCGCTAAGTGAAAAGCATTAAATGAAAAAATAAAAAAAATAAAATAAATATATATTATGGTTAAAATAAACAAAAAAAAGAAGAAATCATCCAAAAATATAATAAGAAAGAAAACTTATAAGAGAAAAAAAAGAATTAATACTCATAAGAAAAAAAAGATTAATACTCATAAGAAAAATAAAAAGATTAATACTTATAAAAGAAATATATTAAAAGGGGGCTCTCAATTAGGAAGAACCGCACCTGCCGAGCTTAAATCTCGTCTTCGTGAGCTCGAGCTTACACCGAAGCACACACATGGCGGGCTACCAGGGAGTATTAGATTTACTGAATCATATGATGAAATTTGTTCTAAACATGTAGATTCAACATTTTCTAAAATTTTCTTTAGTAATCCAAATGATTATGATATTGAACTTATAGGAGAAGACGTTGAAAAATATGATAATATTGTTTTTACTAATAAAAAAAATTCTGATAAAATTGTTTTTTCAGAACCTAAATATATTAGTGAAGGCCAATTTGGAAAAATAGATTTATATAGTAGTGATGGGTATGGTAATATTGTATTAAAAACTGAAATAAATGATCCATCTGTTTTTAATGATGCAATTGAACGTGAATTAGCTAAAACATTATTGAACTCCGGGTGTAATACTATTCAAGAATATAGCATTGAAGAATCTGCTTGTTGTCATTATGATGCTAACACTGGTGAAGAATATGAAATATTTTATTATCTAATGGAACCAGGTGTAATGGATTTAAATACATTAGTAACTTCAAAACAACCAGGTTCAACTGAACCACTAATAGACCCTGATACTTTTAAAAGGATAATAGAATCTATTATAATTGATTTAAAATGTTTATTACAAAAGGGTTATTATTATACAGATTTAAAATTAGAAAATATTTTAGTTGTTTGCGATAATGATAAAGAATATAGAGTTAAATTAGGGGATATAGGTTCTATGGTTACTCTAAAAGATAAAGGAATTTGGGCACAATCTGAAAATGATAAATTTTTATATACATTTTGGCCCCCATTTGTTACATTCCATTATGATGATGATTCAGAACTGGATAGTAAAATAAATAAGGATAGAATCTATATTATATTATGGAACATAGGTATAATGTATTTATACTATTATTTTATTCATATAGAACCACCGGATCAAGAACTTAATGAAGCGTATATCCAGATACTGCTCATAACCAACCAAGATTATTGTGATAATACCCTCAACCCAATATTATCAGATACATTTAAAATTCCGTTTAAATATTTAACACACGATAAAAAAGTTATGGATAAAATAATTAAGGACGATGGTTGGTCAACTGGAGGACTAACATCAAGCTCCAGTAGCGAATATGATGAAGGTAGTCAAGAGTTTTAAATAATTTATCTTTTCTTTCTTTTGGTTTTTCTTTTATTGCTCTTTTTTAATCCTTTCTTCTTTTTAGCAAAAAGTCTATCAACATCGCCAAATCTATAATAGGCTTTTCTTTCTATAGGATATCCTAAAACTTTTCTAATACTTCTAACTAATTCAAGATAATAATTTTGATTAATATTATGATTCACTTGGAAATCAATATTCTGTTTTTTATATAATGATATATTTATGATATCTAAATGTAATCTTAAAAAATAAGATCTATTATCACCAACATTATATGAAATATTCACAAATTTCTTATCATCTAAATAAATACTCGTTGGAAAAAATATTAATTCCTGTTTTGATTCATAATTAGGTAATTGAAAAAATGGCGATATTTCAACGATTTCTTTAGAATTCATATCTAGTTTATAGAAAAAACCCGTATATAATTTATAAAATCTTTTAAAATAATCTTTATCCCCTTGGGAATATTTTGAATCATCAAATGAAGGTATTAAAAATTTATTAATATCAATATCATTTTTATAATCAAGTACTCCGTGACCCATACCTAAGAATTTATTTTTACCTACAGGTATTAAATTAGTAGAATTTCTAATATGAAAATGTAAATTTGGATAACTTTCACTAAATTTTTTTAATATTTTATCATTAATATTACATACAAGTTTACATTTAAAATCATCACTAAACTCAAATATTTTTAAAGGATTAATATCATAAATCATATGTAGCTTACTCTTATGAATAAAAGGTCCCCAATTCTTTTCAAAATCAGTTGATAAATCTTTACATATTTCTATTTTATTTCCATAAGTTAAATTTTCTAAATCTACTTTTGAAATAAACATGTGCCTCTGTTTTTTATCATTTAATTCATTGATTAAGATATAAATATCACCTTTATGATAAAATAAACGTGGGTCTTCAGGTCCTTCAAGTATCTTATCACCATGAGGAACTATTTTTTTAACCTGGTCGCTGAATTTTAAATTATGATCTTTAACTATTTTGGGATCTATATCTAAAATATTTTGTTTTATCTTTTTTAACTTTTTAGTAAATAGTGATAATACAACAAAATTTATACCTGACCAAGCACGAACATTACCATACCAACCTCTACTAGCTATCAATAATTTATCTGAATTCTTAATTTCTATAATACTACTATTAAAAATAGTAACATCTTTATTAGATAAAAAAGGGTCGCCTTTTGATATTTCATCACTTAAATTAATACATATCAATCTAAGTTTTTCTGATGTTAATTTATCTTTCATTATATATAATATATTAATTATTTTATTTAATCATTATCTGAAAGAATTAAATATTTATTATTTATTTGTTCAACAACAGCTTTATCTATTTCAAATGTATTTTTCTTGTGTTTTTCTTTTTTGGATTTTTCACCTTTTAATTTAATACGTTTCATTCTCTTCTCTTCACGTTTATCAATAATATCCTGTATACCATTCTTGCGATAATATAAAACATCCTCCCAAAAATCTATAATTTTTGGTTGGACACTTAACCACCATTCTCTATCTCTTCCTACAAGAGTACACTCATATCTTTCTATCTTCCACCAATGAAATTTTACACTATCGTATTGATAACCATCTTCTTTGTATTTATTTAAAATATTTTCCGACCACTTCTTTAGAACATCATAGCTACTATAAAATTCACTATATTCATATTTAATAGTAGGATTTCCTTCTAGATTATTCCGAATAAAAGCAATTAATAATCCTTTTGGTAAATTATTACTAGAATACCCTTCTTTAATGATATTATTTTCTAAATAAACATCTTCTTTATATTCATTTTCACTAAAATATTCAATAAATTTTACCTGTAAGAAATCACATTCTTCTAAATCACAACTTTCTAATTGACCTTGCATTTGCATCCAATAATGTTTTGGAACTTCATTTGTAAAATTCCTTTTAGGAGGACATTTAATCTCTAACATTCTACCTATATAATCTGGTGGTGAATCTATGTCACAAATACCATCGGGTGAGGCTCCGAATATTTTAAATTCTGGATGAGGAACTAAACCAAATTCTAATACATTTAAATTATTTATCTTCTCGTAAAAAGTTGTTGCGACAGGTTCATACATTACACCCCATTCAACTATTTCAAAAGGAACTTCGCCCCTAGGACCCCCACATTTTTGTAATAATAATTCTTCGCGAGTACTAAAATGACCTTCACCTATCGCATCTGCTAAAGATGAAGCAGTTAATACACCTTCTCTAATTTTATACCATTCTTCTGAACGCTGTTCAGGTAATTTCAATCGCTTCAATTTCTCCATTTTCTCTAAAATATTTGATCTTTGATTAATACGATTTTGAAAATCTACAACTTTTTTATGAATACTTGAAACTACATAACTATGAAAATATAATTTACGACTTAAAGATAAATCATCTTCTTTATCATTTAAATTATATTTCTCTAATAATTCATTGTAAATACATTCTATAGTTTCATCATTTGATTTACCTATTTTAACATTACCATAAATTATATCATCATATTTATTGATAATATTATTTAGATCATCTATTGTAATTATATCCATCCCTTTAGTATTCATATTAAATACTTTTTAAATGATAAAGAATAAAGAATTATCAATATCAAATTTAAAAATTTGATTTCGAATTTTATTTTTGATTTCAAAAACATAAAGAATAAAAAAATATGCAGTGTTTCCATTGTCAAAAAAATATCAATGATAAATCTTGGATTCATCTAACAAATATTTTAGATAGGGATGACAAAGATAATGATATTTATACAGATAAACATATCTGTGGATATATTTGCTATCGGCGCTTAAAAGAAGATAATAAATTACCAAAAGACTTATGGCAACATATTGTAAATAAAGAAGATTATGAAGGTTTAATTTCACCAGTATTTAATTATAAAAAAGAATTTCAATATTTAACAATTCAAGAAATAAGAAATATGGATATCGATGAAAGAGAAAAATATTTCAATGAAAGAGATGAACAAATTGTATTAAATCCCGAATACAAAGAAATAAGAGATGAAATCGAAAGAGAAGATATGAGAACTGCTGAAATAGAAGATTATAGTATTTCATCAGAAAATGATGATTATTAAGTTTTATTTAAAAATATTATCATTTAATATTATAAATGATTGAGATAACTGATAATAATTTAAGTATATGTGATAATGAAGAATGTTATTTACTTTTTTATTTTACTGCTAAATGGTGTGGTCCTTGTCAGCGTATAAAACCTCTTTTACAAAAGATTAGCGAAGGTTCAGATTCATCAAAGATTAAATTTTTTATGATTGATATTGACGAAAATGAAGACATAGCTAAGGAATTTCAGATAAAAAGTGTTCCTACTTTTTATCTTTATAAGAAGAAAGAATTAATCGGTCAAACAGGTGGAGGGGATATTAAAAAAGTTCAAGAATTATTAAAATTGATGAATTAGTTTAAAGATATTTTTATTATTTATATAAATGAGTTTTGAAGATTTAAATATAAAAGAAAATATTTTAAGAGGTATTTATAATCATGGTTTTGAAAAACCATCTGCGATTCAATCAAAATCTATACCTTTAATTTTATCGGGGAAAGATTTGATTGCTCAAGCGCAATCGGGTACAGGTAAAACAGGTGCTTTTTCAATAGGAAATTTATGTATTATTGATGAATCAAAGCAAAGTATACAGAGTTTAATTATAGTTCCTACCAGAGAATTAGCTGAACAAGTTACTAAAGTAATATCTGAAATTTGTAGTTATAGTGAAATAAAAGTTTTAAAAGTTATTGGTGGGACAAATGTAAGTGAATGTAAAAGGGAATTAAGTAAAAATCCTCATATAATAGTTGGAACGCCGGGGAGAATCTTAGATATGATAAATAGAAATGAATTACCTACTATTGATGTTAAAATATTAACATTTGATGAAGCAGATGAAATATTATCATATGGGTTTAAGGAAGTTATCCATGATATTATACAAAGAGTTGATAAAACCACACAAATATGTTTATTTAGCGCGACTTTACCAGATGAAATTTTAGAATTAACTAAAAAATTTATGAATGAACCAGAAAAAGTATTAGTTAAACGTGAATCACTTACATTAGAGGGTATTCAACAATTTTATATAAATACAAAAAGTCATCATTGGAAATATGATGTAATTACTGATTTATATGATATTATCAATATAAATCAATGTATTATTTATTTTAATAATAAAAATTTAGTCAAACAAATTTATGATAAACTAATTGATGATGAATTTCCTGTTGGATATATTACAGGTGATAGAAGTGTTGATGAAAGAAATCAGATAATGAATGAATTTAGAACCGGTTCATTAAGAATTTTATTATCATCAGACCTTCTATCTAGAGGGATAGATATTCAACAATTATCATTAGTAATAAACTATGATTTGCCTAGAGAAAAAGAAACATATATTCATAGGATAGGTCGTTCAGGTAGATATGGTCGTAAAGGGGTTTCTATTAACTTTATAACGGATAAAGAAATAGAATATATGAAATCAATAGAAGAATTTTATGATACTCAAATATCAGAAATGCCTCAAAATATTGGCGATTATTTAAGTTAATGCGTTTTCATTTAAACAATACTTTCTATGGGAAATTTAAAAGATGACAGATTTAAATTTAAATTTTGATACAGGTATTAAAAGTGTTACTATGGATTCTGTTAGTAATAATAGTAATTTAAATGTTTCTTCAGCAAATAATTCACCACAATTATCTCCAACACCAGTTAAAGAAGATAAACCAAGTTTATCTGTTTCTGACCCAGTTGGAATTGAGTTTTTAGCAAAGAATTCGAATAATCCTAATATTACACATGAAGAAAATACAACACCGAAATCTGGGAAAAGTGAAGAATTTAATTTTTTTAAACCATCAGAACCAGAACAGGAAAAAAAGACTATAGATACCTCAAATGATGATATGATTTCTAATCCTAAACAAGTAGATAATAGTGAATTTAAACCTATTCATAGATTATCTCCACAAGATATTAAAAATGAAAAAATAGATTTACTTTATAAATTCAAGAAACTTGAAGGACAAGGTATTAGAGCCACAATGAATTATAATATGAATTCTCATCTAGAAGATATGAGAAATGAATATATTAAATTAAAAAAACAAAGAGAAATTGATAATTCTATTAAATTTCAAAGAAAAATGTTAATGGCTTGTGTTACTGGAATTGAGTTTTTAAATAATCGCTTTGATCCATTCTCCGTACAATTAGATGGTTGGGGTGAAAGTGTTAATGAGAATTTAAATGATTATGATGAAATTTTTGAGGAATTAAATGAAAAGTATGGTGGGGGAGGGGATATGGCACCTGAATTAAGATTATTATTTACCCTTGCAGGTTCTGCATTTATGTTTCACTTAAGTAATACTATGTTTAAATCAAGTATTCCTGGTATGGATGATGTTTTACAACAAAATCCTGAATTAATGAAACAATTTGCTGAAGCAGCAGTAGGTAGTATGAATAAAGGACCCCAACAAGGTATACCTCAGCAACAACCACAGCAAAGACAAGCACCTCCAGAACCACCCAATCCCTTAGCTGCCATGATGGGTTTAGGTGGTTCGGGGGGTGGTAATCCTTTAGGGGGGATGATGAATATGATGATGGGTGGAGGCGGAATGAGTGGTAGTGTATCTCAGGGACAACAGAAGCAACAACAGGCACCTAAAAGACCCACTTCTCCAGCTAGAAGTGATATGTCGGGACCCGATGGTATTGATGATTTAATTAATAAAATGAATTTACAACCAGATAAAATACCTGATTTAGATGCAATTTCTTTAATGAGTGGTGAAACCGATAGGAAGAGTTCTGGAACCGATAGAGGAATTACATTAAATTTATAATTATTTTTACATATTCATCTGTATACTTTTTAGCTTTTGAATAGTTTTTTCTAATTCATTTTTGTTGTATGAACCTCCCTTTTTCTCATCTCCTTCTTCTAATTCTTCTAATTCTTTGGCGAATACTTCATTAATTAAAATTACAAAAATAATAGTTAAGACAATTGCTGTAAATAAATCTTTAGTCGCCATAAAAAAAGAGCAAAATATTACAACTCGCCTAACAATTGTATTTGAAATAATTTTTCTTAAATCATCGTCTAATTCATCTATAATAAATCTTGCTCCTATGTTTAACATAATCATAGTTAAACCGATAATATATTTATTTTCATTAATACATGAAAAACTATCTTTAACTGAATCAATAAACTTTTCCATTCTTAACTTTGTTTAGATTTAAATTAAAATAAAATATTTATTTATAATATTATATGACAGGAGCATTATTATCTGAAGTCTGGCCAGATATGGTTCAGAAACCTAGGAAACCAAAACGTCTTAAAAAAAAGAAAGGCGGTGATCCTTTAATGGACCCTCCAATGACACCAGATGAAATGGAAACTGAATTATTAGATGATAGGGGGGACCCTGAATTGGATCCTAGAAAAAGATTAAGTGGAATGAGAGTTAGTCCTTATACCGATAATGAAACTCAATATCAAAATAATAAACGAGTTGTTGATTTAGAATTTAATAATAATATTGTACGTGCCGATATGATGAGAAATATTAAAAGAGA
>CEWG01051538.1_pt1 | contig 10233 bp, 13 predicted proteins | sample 361411 | NCBI WGS metagenome assembly CEWG01 (sample SAMEA2622173, study PRJEB7988) | marine metagenome | biome: marine biome (ENVO:00000447); feature: surface water layer (ENVO:00002042); material: "saline water (ENVO:00002010), including plankton (ENVO:xxxxxxxx)" | depth 5 m | reverse complement strand
AAAATGAAAGATTTTACACAAAAATGTGACTACGATATACAAAGTATAATTATAAATTATCATTGTAATCACGGTCAAGCAAGATTGTTATTAGCCCTCAGAAAAAGGGCACCTGAAACCCTTACGGATTTCCATAAGGGATTTCTGCAAGCCATGGAAAAAAGAAAAACATGGCACAAAAGATAGTCCAAGGACTATTTTTGGCTCCCGAGAAGGTTTCGGCCTTACTTGGGTCCATTAGGAGGTGAAAAATTGAAGATAAACCCAATTGTTTGGAATGGTGAAATAATACCACACGAAACAGATGTGACCAGCGACTGCGATATACGCACTATCGCTAGACAACTAACAGAGTTTGAGGACTATCAACCAGTCGTTATCGACGGTGTCCCGGCTCGTGTTAATGTCCAAGTTTGGTCCGGCTGTAGCTGTGGAAAGCGCCATTTCAGTCATACGATTATGTGCTGAAAAAAGCATTTTAAATTAAACCCCCAAGCCCCGCAACAAGGAGGATAGAAACGCGGGCAAAAGTGTGAATAAGTGCGGTAAGCACCGCTGCTCAAGTAGTACTACTTTGGGCGGCGCTACAATATGAGCGAGGAAAGTAATCTCTTTTGGCAGTTAAAGCGCCGAAGGAGGTAAAGATTTGACACATGTCATTTCCTACCTCGCTCCCCTTCGGAACGGGGAGAGGCCGTCGAAAGACAGACCGAAGGTTGCGCAAATGCGCCTACCACCCCACCGAAGAATTAGGTGTGAGTATGAACCCGGCTTCAAAACCCGTGGAATTCATGCCAGACCCCGGAAAGCGGAGATAACATCAAAGTTTGAAGGGGAGATTAGTGAGTGGTGTAACTGATTGGAAGGTTGTTGGACAACCTGCAAGGTATACTAGTTTTAACTAGAAGTGCCTCCAACTAGAAAATTAAGTGCATTACGCACACACACAATTTACCACACACGCTTGGACTCGATTTATCGAGTCTGTTATATTATCTTGAGACTAAAATAGGGCTTAAGCCCAGCGTTCCTATTAGCTGATGAAGTTAGTGGGAAAAGTCGCACAGTAATTTATCAACCCTCTTCGGAGGGGGAACAGAAATCCAGACGCGAGGCTCGCAAGAGCCCGATGATATACGCCCACATTAGCGGGCCCTACCGGTTAGAGCCGAGGGTTCAGTGGAACGAGGAATTTGGATGATAATGTAACAAAACACAAAACTACCGGGGTAGCATCAAAACTACCCCGGTATTTTTTTTGTATTAGGTACCTTACACCATTAAAGTAAGGAGGTAAAAACAATGAATAAAATAATAAAAACCCTGATAATGTGTTTGTTTTTGTTCTGTGGCTTTGTAGTCATAGGCGCAACAGACACTACAATTATGAATGACCGAACCCAAGCCGACAATGAGGCCCAACAGAGAGTAGTTGATTCTAACTCTCTTCACTGGAGCCGATATAGTGTCCGTAATGGTAACAATAGACGGAACAAGAAAAATGATGAAAAGTGGTGCAGCAAGATTTGCACCAAATCTCAAGATGTTCCTAAATTTAGAAATGTTACCATTAAAGACGGAGGCACTACAAATCAAAAGAAAGCTTGGAGGAAATTCAACCTAAAGCCACCATTTATACGCGCAAGAGAGATAGCATATTCTATCTACTATGGCGTAATAGAAGATGGTGCAAGTGTCGTAAAAGTCCTAAAAGACGAACTACGACAAATACTTCAATATGACACAAAGCGAATTAAAGACCCTACTTACAAAATGGACTACGCTTTGCATGTTTTATTGAACCTTGGGTCAGCAATGAATGTTATGTTTAACGACAAGCTCAAAAATCACGGAAGTGGAAACCACGAAGTCAAAACTCCGAGAAAGCAAACTGAGCAGAAACTAACAATAAAACCTGGCCATATCGAGCAAGCACTCAAGTCTTGTTTTGATATTATTAAGGAATTCGGGTATCGACTTGAAATGGCACCATTAAGGGCGCAAAGCGGCATGAAAGTGATTTCAGAGCCTATTTGGCACGAGCTATATGTACGCTCGTGCGAGCCTGATATAAAAGCTATTAAACTAGAAGTCGACAAATCGTTTGATTCAACAGAATATACTTTTACTATTAACGGTGAGAGTATAAAAACAACCTATGACTCTATTAAAGCAAACTTTAACGAAGAAGCCTTTGCGGCAGAAGCGGAAAAGAAACTTCAAGAATGGGTCGAACTATATGCTAAAAAAGGTGGCTATAAGGAGTATCAGGAGACAGTTCCTGACGAACTCTCTGACATAGTCGTCGATTACCGCGAAGAAGTTAGAATGTTTAAGAAACTAGGGGCCCATGCCCAAAGTATCGAAGTAGCTAATCTTGCTAATGAAGCAGGTGAAGCTGCTACAAAGCTAGAAACTAAATTTATTCGTAAGTATGTAGAACAACAAAAAGCAACTATGCCATCTAGAACTAACTTTTTCAACCAAATAGTTGGACAAGCAGAAAAGACGGGCCGAAGTAAAATTCGAAAGGATAAACATACTAAGGTCATTTCTATGGTTCGAGAGCATAACAATAAGGCTAATGTCAAAGAAGTAACAATGATTTGGCATTTGTCGCATATGTCTGACTGGAAGGTTGATACAACCAAGAAGTCAGGAATTACTGAAAACAACCACACAGGTGCAAAATATTTGTTGGGACCATCCAACAATGTGAAAATACCTGGTTCGATTGAAAGAGGTTATGTTAGGTCACTGAAAGATACAAAATCCGGTAAGGGACCATATCACGGGGATGCCGTAGGACTCCAGTTTATACTAAGTCCAGGCGGTAAACTGTTTACTGTCTTTAAAGGACAGAAAAACTCCGCAGTTGATAAAATTGCTAAGAACCGTGTGAAATACAAAGAGCTGTACACTATGATTAATGTAGGTTTAGGGAACGACCCTGAACAACCAGCTCACCTTGTTATGGGGCTATATTCTAATCCTGACCTTCTAAAGGACGCAGGTATGAGAGCCCCAGTGCTGAAAAGCATTAAGGTAAACACCAACAATCTGACACCTACTACTCCCACTAAGCCTAAAAAGCCTAAGGGGAAGAAGCAAGGGCCAAATTCTAAGAAAAACCAGAAGAACTCTGAAGGTAAGTCTTGGGATAGTGAAGCTTCATCTAACAATGATGCTACACCAGAGGAAGTTAAACAGTATTCTACTGCAGAGACTGATAATGTAAGTCTTAATGCAGCAAGAGATGCGGCTTTTGAACAATATAATGCCGAATGCAGGCAAATTTCCAAAATGACTGTTAAGCAGCTAAAGGAAGACCTGCAAAAAATGGGTGCGACTGTTCCTAGTCGTGCACTAAAGGCAGACCTTATTGAGCAAAGAATGGAGCTACAACCTCCGTTTGAGCTATGGTATAAAGCTAATACAACTTTGGAGCCTCAAAACTCTAAAACTACTAAGACCTCGTCAAAAAAGAAGGGTAATACCCCGAAAGCTTCCAGGCGCAAGCCCGGAAAAGATGACTGAGTTTAGGTTGTTGTTAACTGAATAACCCGATATCATGCAGTCTGCGGATTGCATTAATGCCCCCCTTAGTCGTTCGCGGCTTTGGGGGGCCCAGTTTGGGGCTCTAGGGTCCCAACAAGTGTGATTAGAGAACAATGATAAAAAGAATAGCTTTTTTGATATTTTGCCTGCTGATGACTACCCCTTACATAATAGGAGGTGAATCAGCAGTGCGCGAAAGTGAGATACCGAATGCCCATTCAATGGTTCGCAAGACTGTTGGAAGAAAGGCTCGGATAGTAACGGGTACTCGAAAAGAAAGAAAAGAGAAAGCCCGATTAGCGCAAGCTAAACTAATGTATTCTTCTGAAATGGAGGAGCAAATCTCACAACGCAAACAAACCCTGCTTATTGCAGGCGACGAAAAATTTATGCCCCGTGCATACATTGACTTGGAAACTAAAGAACTACACTCACTCTTACCATTAGAAGTGAAGGAGTTGCAAAGCAATACAAGTCTTTTGGCGTATTTTATTCGTTGTACACTTCGCAGTGCTGGTCTGAGAAAGGCTACTGCTAAGAAGTTAACAAAACCTTATTTCCCAAGTCATACGAAAATAAAGCGTTTGGCAAAGAAAAGGGGAGTAAGTAGAAACCAAGTACGCAATGCGTATTTGCTTCGTCAAGCTACTTTGCACCAATACTGTTCACAAGTTGTCCACTCTGAGTGGAAAACAACTTATGCTGAATTGAAAAATATTCAGGTTAAAGAGTTGAATAAACTAAAGAACAAGCTTGATGAAATTGGCGGCTTTGTTGACCCTCACAAGGGTGTAATAGAAGCTGCTCAAAAAGAAATCCAACAAATCAATAAATTCTTTGAAGCCAAAATTAATAAAAATCAGAAATTGTATCAAACAATATCTGACTGGGCTGAAAAGGATTATGCAATTACAGCTGAGTGTGTTAAGCATTCATTTGTAAATGAGTCTTTGATTGGTAGGTCTCGTGCCGATTTGAAGTTAGCTGCCTACAAAGCACTAAACAACAATAAGAAAAAGCACGAAGAAGACAAGCAAGATAGAGTTGCGCATCACAATGCCATAATTAAATCACTTAACGAAGATACTATTAGGCAAAATGCAGTTGCTCAACAGCTAGTCGATGACAAACTACGATGTGAAGAAAGAATAGAACACTGTAATAAGTTTCTATACCAATTTTCTAACATTGTGGACATTACAGTAAATAATGCACCATGGAGAAGCAGACGCTTATCCAATAATTTGGTGCAAGAAAAATATGTTCTTACTATGCTTGAATTAGCAGAAAAGGACGAAATGGAATTTGCACCTTTGCACCACCCTGACTTTATTTGGCCCCAAGCACTTACCGCTGAAAGCCTAAGTTACATAATGGGTGAGGAGTTCAACTTTGAGCAAAGCATATCCATTCCTAGAACTAACAAGCCCAAATTTAAGGGCGTAGATGGTCTAAAACAACGAGCTGGTATTGCCAACATCCGTCAATTATCGGAGACACTTGGCCTACCTACTGAAATTAACAACGGTTCTGAATTCAAGAGATTGAATGCTAAGGAACTTTTGGGCCAATACAACAAATCTTCCATTGAGCTAATGGCACCGAAAGGTGTAATGGCGACTCTTGGAAGTGAATTTAACAACTTTTGGAATGAAGGAGCAACTTACCGTAATAAATGGACCGGTGACTTTTATAGTTTTACAACACCAAGTCATGAAGTCCAGGAAGAAAAGGAAGTAAAAGACAAAGTTGCCGCTATGATGGCTAAGTTTGCTAAGTTAAACCTTTGAACCTAACTACTGTTTTGTTTAGTGTCTGCCACCCCCTTAATTGGGGGTGGTGGGCCATTATAAGTGACGATTAAACTATCAGAGAGCACTAAGCCTCTCCGTCAGTTTTTGGCTAAGGAAGCTGAAAAAAGAGAAGTCCCTAAGTTTACTCCTACGAGTAGCTCATGGGGAGAAACTCTCGGTGGACTAGCCGTTGTGATTTATTCACAACCAACAAATATACCTCTATGGCCGGATATGGTTATTGGTGGTATTAAACAGATAAGACGATGCTGTATGTCTGATGCCGCAGTTAAAACTAATTTGAAGAGACTCGCTTTTAGCGGGATTCTAATTGCAGGCCCTAAACAACAGTATTATCTAAATATAGAAATCCCAGGTGAGCTACTTGCTAGAGAAGCTTAAATTCTGGAGAAAATATGCCAAGCAGGCTAATACGCCTGTTAATGAAGATAGAGTTAACCAAGTAGTTGACATTATTTTCGATATGGCTAAGTTACTGCATATTGACCCACAAGAAATAATGTTGGTTATGAAGCAGAAACTAGAGGTTAATGACACAAATGTTGTTATTGACCCTGATATTGAAGCAATCGTTAAAACCGATATGCTAGGAGTTGGTCTTCGTGTCAGATGACATGGAACCTATATCCAACGATGAGTGGCTTAAATCCCATGTTATGCCTAAACTTGATAAACTACAAAAAAGACCTGATGGTCAGTATATTATCAATGTAGGACTATGCTGGGACCGCCATCGCTACAATGACCTATACGAAGGCCGAGTACGGTTTTCTGTGTTCCCTAAAGCGGTTATTTTACCGCAAGACTGGGAAGCACACTGGTCTCATGCGGTCAATTTCTATTCTTACTTACAAGAAAAGTTAGAATCATTTGACCAACCTAACGCTCGTGTCGACCTTCGTGTGTACTGTTCAGGTGCATCGGGTTGTAAAAAGGCGTTAATTGATGCTTTCAATGACAATGTCAAACGAAAAGGATTCTCCCTTATCTCTACTCCATCTAACTGGAAACTTATTCCTATGGAGTATAATAGAGAAATAGGCTATGAAGAGAAGCCTGATATTTACAGCTACCCAGCTGAATAATATCGCGATAAGTGAACGGTAATATAACCTCACAATTTGGAGGTTTAACATGGTAAGAACGCGATTGTTTCTTCACCCTACTTTTGATTGTTCTTTTGATAAGGTATGCAGAGATGACTGCTACCTGTTGAAGGATAAAAGTAGAGAAGAAAAGAAGTTTAGACTACCTGATGAATATTGGATAAATATTGTCCATCTCGCAGGTAAACACGGCTTTGAAGAGCTTTCTTTACCTACTAATCCTCTAAGGGGAGTGACAGGTGTCACTGACCCTCTACACTGGCTACGCATTCTTGCTCCTATTGCTAAGGAGTATAATATGCTAGTCAACATAACGACTACTCTAGATGTTGCTAAGAAAATTACAGCGTCTGATACGGTCGATATAATTGCTCTTTCCATTGACGATTTTCGTACAGGGAAAGACTGGAAGCGTTACGCTAAGAAGCTCTCAGCAGAGACTGAGAGACTGAGAAACTTAGGTATAGAAACTAACTGTAATCTAAGTTACAATCCCGGAACTGAGATACAGTTCCTGTTCAACTCAGAACGAAAAAAAGAATTGATGAAAATATTTGACTATACTACTCCTTTGTGGCCTAAACCACTTAAAGAAGCAGACATACTAACATTAGCCAATGGTCGCCTAATTCAAAAAGGTGACAGAAACGGCTCTACTTACAATGACCTTATCGGTAAAACTGATGGGTTTCTAGAAGACTATTGTATGTCCTTTGCACGAGGAGAGTCAAGTTGTGACGCTGGATGGGGAACCCTATCTATTGATGCATTTGGCAGACTAGCCATTTGTCCTTACTCAGCGCATAATCAAGATGTATCTACTCCTGATAAATTTCAGGGCTACCTAGAAAACATACTACCGAAGAATAAGATAATTGAGTCTTGTGCTTTGATTGATGTTGAATAGTAGTAATAAGACGGTGAAACAAATGAGTGAACCAAGAAAAGAAAAAGAACATGAAGAAGACCGAAGCAACTGGTCAGTTAATCGCTGGCTGGAAAGGCTGGAAAGGGGATATATATCATGCGAAGGTGCAAATCTTTCGCATCAATTCCTCAAAGGTGCAAACCTAGGTAGAACAAATTTATCAGGTGCTAACCTGTATAAAGTGAATCTTGAAGATGCGTCACTATTCGAGGCGAGCCTTGTAGGTGCAAACCTATACGGGGCGAATCTCAAAGGTGTGCGCTTTGTAGGTGCAAACCTCGAAGGTGCAAACCTCGAAGGCGCAGACCTCTGGGAAGCAAACCTCGAAGGTGCAAACCTCGAAGGCGTAGACCTCATGGATGCAAACCTTTATGGTATAAATCTCGGAGGGGCAAACCTCTATGGTGCAAACCTCAGAGGTGCATACCTCAGATATACAAACCTAAGTTATGCAAATCTTGAAGGTGCAAACCTCGTAGGTGCAAACCTCTTTGGTGCAAACCTCAGAGGGGCAATTCTTGAAGGTGCAGACCTCAAAGGTGCAAACCTTAGAGGGGCAATCCTTGAAGGTGCAGACCTCGAAGGTCACGACCTTGACGACTTGCGTAAGCGAGTTGCTGGATTCTGAAACAAATCCAACTAGATTCGATTGAACCTAAGTTGCACATAATGTTCGAATTAAAGATGAATATAGTCCGAGGACTATACTGTTCCTCTTAGCCGTGAGCGGCTATGAGGCAGAAGTGTGAATAAGTGAGTAATCTAAGACAATTAGATGAACTTCCCCGCGATGCGCCTATTATGGTTGTTATGCGTGGGGCGCAGGGTCAAACAAAATCGACTACTGCGAATAAATTGAAGAAAACCTTAGAAGAGGAAACTGACCTTCGTGTCGGTATTTTTTCTACTGATGATATCTTCATAAACAGCAACGGCGAGTACGAGTTTGTACCTTTCGCTATTGCCGCAGCACATATTTTTAAGCAGCATGAAATGATTATGTCAATGAGAATGCGAGAATTTGATGTGTATATTTTGGACAATACTAACTTGCAAAAAGCGGAGTTTCTCCCTTACTTGCGAGAAGCCATGTATGAAAACTTCCGTGTCTTTGTTCTCGACCTTCGAGGACATAAGAGATACAAGAACATTCATGGTGTACCTGAAAATAGAGTCCAAATGATGCTAGATAACTCAGATAAGCCTTACCCGGCTCATATTGAGAAATACTATGCAGAGAACCAAGAATGGTACGACTGGATTGAATCCACTGTTACCAATTGGAACCTTCTATCGGCTTACATAAAAGAATATAGGAGGAAACAAATTGACTGACGAGATTTTTGAAAAACTCCGTGGTCGGTTTAAACACAAGAGGTGTCCTACTCTTATAACTGGTACAAGACCAGATAGAGAAAGATACCCACATTTAACACAAGGATGTGATTGTGATGATGTCATCTACACTGGTGATTGGTCACTCCCTCACACCTTTAATTGGTCTCAAGTATTCATTGCTAAAACTGGCACTAAGTGCACAAAGTTTGAGTGGGATTACCAAAGAGACTTAACTGTGAAGAATGATTACTTTGAAATACAAAGAAAAGGCGGGTTAACCGCTAAATATGTTAGAGAACAGATGAAAAGAATCAGTAGCAGAGAAGGAGAATTCTTAGCCTATTCAGGTGATAGAAAACACTTCAATGCTGACCATATTGAAATTTTAGGAGTCGTGGTATATCGCGGCTTCGTTCGACAAGCTCTGATGTATCAAGATGACCAAATATTTGAGGTTGTAGCTCTCGCTACTAGCGAGGGTACTCCCATATTACACTTTATTGGTGATAAACACCATATAGTAATTCATGGTCAAAATGCTCCAGTAACTGCCGAATTTAGCATGGGTCCTTACCCACTTACTTGGCCTGGAGCACCGTGCGAAAAAGGTGAGAACCAATGAGGACGGTATTTATGCTATCGGTCCCCTATGAAGGGTTCCTTGAACCAGTATTTACAACTCGCGATGAATGCGAAAAACACTGGGAGGACCTTTTGAAAGGAGAAAGGGGAGACGAATACAGTTGCACAGTTGTTGAACTAACTGTCTATCAAAAAAGTGAGGAGGCTGAATAAAGATGAGTCGCCTACCTAGAGGAACAGACTGTGATGCTGAACTACTAAAGTTACGGCGTAGAGTTAGAAAACTAGAGAAAACTGTAAATACTCTTTTAGAAAAGATAGCAAAAGAGGTATGCCAATGCCGGAACTAAAAATCCGAATTGAAACTGAAGAATATATCTATGAAGAATATTTTGAGGCATAACCATAAGTGGAGCAATTTAACGAAGATACCACACTTGAGTACTTTTTGGACAACAAAGAGAAGTTTATTCTTCCCGTCGATAAAGTACCCGCAGACGAGGAAATCCTTGGTCTGTTAAATAGCGCTGCCTTGACAATGACATTTTGGAAAGGCGATGTTGATGGGATTGAATTCGATTTAGAATCCCTGAAATTTATGCAAAACAACCCTCATCACATAGAGGGTTCACTTGTCAACCATGTGGCCTTGATGCTTTACCGCCTAAGGTTCTATGGTGACAAATTATCTGCTCATGAATATGAAATTCTTGAGCGAGCAATTTTTTGGAGTGACATGGGTAAGCTAGCAACGGCTAAGCCCCACAAGTCCAAAACTTTCGCTGACGGAAGACCTCAGATTACCTGTCATGGTCATGATAAGAAATCCGTCGAAATCTTAGACGAAGCCGAAGGCATCCTACAACCACATGCACAGCATTGGTGGTATGAGCCTGTTCGATGGCTA
>CEWG01058812.1_pt1 | contig 10239 bp, 10 predicted proteins | sample 361411 | NCBI WGS metagenome assembly CEWG01 (sample SAMEA2622173, study PRJEB7988) | marine metagenome | biome: marine biome (ENVO:00000447); feature: surface water layer (ENVO:00002042); material: "saline water (ENVO:00002010), including plankton (ENVO:xxxxxxxx)" | depth 5 m | reverse complement strand
CAAATGCAGCTCCTATGGCAGCATTGATAGCTCCTTTAGCTCCTCCAGCAGCTCCCTCCTGACTTGAACCCAATCCTAGTTTTTGCTTTATCTCTGATTTTTTAGCTTTTCCTCTTTTTGTAGCGGGAATCAAAGTATCAGCAAATCTTCTAGCATTATCAATTATGGAATTTTTAACATTTTTTGTTAAATTCTCTGCTTCTGGATCTTCAGCCTCATCGACACCCTCTGGAATCATTGGCCCAAATATATTAAACGCACCCTCTAAAGAGTAGGGAATTCGTGCATTACCCTTTTTAAAAACTCCCGTTGCCTGTTTTGACCCGCTAGCTTTTGATACTCTTTGTAATACTGGCTTACCAGTTCTATTTAATTGTGGTATAAACATACCAAATTTTGAGTCTGCTCTTACCCTTAATGGGTTTGTTTTTGGCTCTGAACCTTCTAGCGCAGCAATTCCAGCCTCTATTTCTTTGTCCTCTTTGGTTTGTTTGCCTTCGGCTTTTCTTTGTTGAAACCTTGACCCACTAACAGCCTTTCTCGCGGCAGATAATGTAATATTTTTACCACTTGCGAGGTTGAAGCTACTAGCGAAGTTGGGAACCATCCCCCCTTTGTTAAATCCAAGTCTACCTTGGTTTAAGTTAGACATAAATGGCTCACCAAATTTGTCTACAGCGCTTTTACGCATTACGAATTCACCAGCAGTAAGCATCGCTGGAACATCATCTTTAGTCCCCGATCCTCCAGTCACGCTGCCACCCACAGCAAATGCTCTACCCCTTCTGCCTCTAGTAAACATACCAGATCCTTCATTAAAGCCAGCTACTCCTCTAGCAGCAGATGCAGTGGCTAGCGACCTAACAATAGCTGCTTGCTGTTGCAAAAGAGAGTTTTGTGCTTTGATGGCTTGAATTACAGCTTGTTCTTTTTGAACCTGTGTCGCTGTAGAGCTATTTATAAGATTTCTTAGGTTTTCATCTCTCGCTAAAAGACCAACTATACCACCCTCAATATTTCTAATCTTTTCTGTTTGTGTGCCTATTGCAAATAAAGCCTTTAATCCATCTCCAGCGAACTTAGCCACCAGTTTAAATATCTTTATAAAAGCTGTAGTAAATATAACAACAGCAGGACCACTTAAAAAAGATCCTATTGCTTTAAATAAACCTTTTATAAAAACATTACCCTTTTCTGGGTCTAAAGCTTTATCTAAAAATTCACTGAGACTTGACGCTATACCTAATAAATTTTCAAGAAGTGGTGCGAAAGTTATTGTGCCTATTTTAGACCCTAGACTAGTTAGAGTTTGAACTAAAGCATTCAAGTTTGATGCAACAGATTCACTTAAGGCTGCATTCTTTTCAAAAGCTTCGTTTGTCGCTCCAATAGCAGTAGATGTCGCACTTGCAAATATTGATGCATCATCGCCAATATCTTTTAAAGCAGCGCTAACCACGTTGATCTGAAACACACCACCAGCAAGCTCTTTTATTTTTGCTGCTACAGTGGGGTCGCTTATTCTTTCTAGAGCGCTTGATAGTGCCGAGAGCTTATCTACCCCAGTCATGTTGGCGTCTATCTGAACACCTAATTCCTTTAGAGACTCAATAGTTGTTCCTCTCTGTAACCTAGTAAAAATTGATTTAAATGCGTTACCTATGACCGCTCCACCTCTAGCTGTCCTTTGCTCAACAGCAGTGACTAGACCTAGAAGTTCGTTAAAGCTAACTCCAGCATCTTCTGCCGTAGAACCAGCACGACTAAAAGCCTCTGCTAAGTCTTGAGCAGACACAGCGAAAGCGGTATCAACAGCCACAATTTTGTTTACAATCTCTACGTGACTTAGCCCAGCAGATGCGAATCCGTTAATAGCTGCCGTCAGAGCTTTTACAGACTTCTCTGCATCTAACCCAGATATCCTAGTAAGAACCAGTGCTGATTTAAGTCTGCTAGCAGTCTCTTCAGCGCTAAGACCCTGCCTAGCTAATTCTGCGGCTCCATCTGCCACAGTAGCAAAAGACTGCCCTGTTTCTTTAGCAACTTGGAAAATAGCTGTTCTAAACCTATTGAAAGTTGTCTCACTAGCTTGAAATATAGCATTAACCTCTATTAGCCTTTTTTCTACCTCAATAGTAGTTGATACAAGTTTCTTAAATGACTGATTAACACTATTTAATACTGCTGTGGTAGCTCCAAATGCGAAAACACGGGCGGTAGAAGCATCCAGAGATTTTTGGAATTCTGAAGCTTGTCCTGTAATCCTGCCTAAAGCCTGTTGAATCTGCTTTGTGGAAGCATTTAGGCTCTGAGGATTTAGAGATACATTTAGGGATGCATTTAGACTTGTCGCCATATAGTGTAAATTACACCTATCAGCTTAAAAAGTCTTCTGCTTTCAGCTTGCCACCCCTAGCTTTTGATTTGGCTTTTAAATCATCTACCCCATGAGACACTTTGCTATCCTTCTTTTCTTTCTCCTCATAATTAAGTATTTTTACAGGATCTTCATATAGTTCATCTGGAATCTGAGTATTCTGCATTTTTTTAAGCAGACTATTTGATGTTGTTAATAAAAGCTTTTGAAATGTTGTTATATTCAAAAAATTAACCCCTATCAAATCCATCGAGCTACCCTCTTGAGTAAGGAATAAATCAAAAAACCCACCAAAATAAGAGGCTCTTATAATAGTGTCTCTATTATTTAACTCTGCATATCTTTCAAATAAAGATGTTGTTAAAACAACATTGTAGTCCTCTGGAGGAGCTTCTTTGAAATCTAAATCACAAAACAAGGCTGAAGAGCCGAGTCTCTTTATCTTTTTTACTTGAGCCAAATGCTCTGCGCTGTAGCTTGTTATGCTTTGTCTCTGTGTTTTTAGATCTTTTATGTCTCTCTCTTGCGATTTGATAGAATCATTAAACATGGTTCTTTGTTTTGCGTCCTCTATCTTACCTAGAGCAACTTGAGATTTTTTTAATGTCCAAACAAGAGACTTCAAACTCTCTTCTTTTTTTAAAGACCAAGAACCTATCTTTATAGCATGATCAATCAACTGCTGCTCACTTTTGATCCCTCTTTTTTTAGAGTTCTCAATATCAATTTGTTCTAAATGATCTAACTCAAGCACTCTCATCAAAGGATGGTGCTTAAAATAAAATTGACCGTAAGAGCAGTTTAAAACACTATAACCACGAACTATGTCTAATAGATCAATATTGTATCTATTCTTTTGGTTCTTCATCTGAAGATTCTTCTTCAAAGATGTCTTTTAGAGCCTTGTCAATATCCTCTTGGTTTTCTGCTATCTTATTATACCAAAGACTTGCAACCTGTATCAACTTTTCAAATGAATCATTGTGCAACCTTAGATTCCTTAAGTCTATCGGATCAGTTATTTCTTCCTCTTCTGACTCCTGTAAACTTATAAGATAACTTCTTTTTTCATCGTAACTATCTCCCTCAAATATATGAAACAATTTTTTGTCATCTTCTACCTCTTCTTCAAAAAAAGAAAAATTCAATACCAACCACTCAATAACTTTAATCTCAGCCTTTGCATCAGCTGTTTGACTAAACTGAGATCTTAAATTTGTCTCGTAGTTATGCAATGCTGCCCTACTAGTTACAAATGTATCCCTAGCCTCTTTTAACTCGGCTTTTTGAGATTCGTTTAAATCTTTAGCCCCCTCAAAAAACTCAATCACCCTAGAAGCTTCAATGTTCTCATTCAAAACTTTTTCAAGCTCTTTCTCGATGTTTTCATGGCTAATCCCACCTATCTCGCTCATTTTTTTTGCGAGCATAGCTTTAGTTAGAAATCCTGCGTTGATATACTCATTGAATTTTTGCCCGTAGAAAAACTCTGCATCCTCAAGCTGAGTTAGAGATGGCTTAGAAAAAACAATCCTAGTTTTTACAGACTCAGTTACCTTTTTAGTGGTCTCGACAGGACCGTTTTTCGTCTTCTTAACATGAGGAACCTCTTTCTCGATTTTCCTCTCAACATGAAATGAATATAGTTCTTTCATCTATACTATTATATAGATAAAAAACAAAAAATCAACCTATAGAGCCGCTAGCAGATACACTAGCAACAGAGTCTCCATGCTTGGTGAAAACCGCTAAATTGACATTACCACCTAAAGAACCAGCCCCTGTTACACCCATATTGTTAGCAATTAATTTGCCGTCCTGATAGTATGTAAATGTTTTATTTAAAAAGTCGTGATTAACTTCGACGCTGAATGGTATGCCGCTGTCGTATCCACCAAAGAAATTACCACTTTGGTCAAACAAATAACCCTCTTGCCCAGAAAATGTAATTAAGTTAAATGATTTTGCATCGGGACCAACCATCCCTGTTTGCATTAATGAAAACTCAAACCCACTAAGCGGGGAATCCACAGTTATCTGTATGTCATATACAGCATTCTGGAAGTCTGGGAAAAAACCACTAGATTTCATTTTATTATTGGGAAATAGTAAGAAAAGCTAACTGTAGTATTATCGTCCAACGAAGTAGATTCATCAACTGATTCTAAGCAACACCCACTGGTAACAAAGTCTATGACAGACTCATTATCATCGTCTTTTAAATCTATTTTAATTACTCCACTTTCACAAATTAAACTAGAAATGTTTATTCCTGTAACATTTGTTTTTAAAACACTGAAATTCAGTGACCCAGCGGCTGGCATTTCAGGATACCTAAATTTAGGAACTCTAGTTCCAAGTCTTGTAACTGGGTTTCTGCCAATATCTACAGATATAGAAAAATCTTGTATATTAAGTGTGGCTGAGTCAACCCCTTCATCAACATCTGTTGTCGAAGTTATTTCAATATTTCGTGGCTTAAAAAAACCGTTGTAAACATCATTTGATTGATCACTTGCTGATAAAGCTCCTGAATTTGTAAATATCGCTCCATCTCCTACATAAGAAGTAGAACCCTCTGCTATATTTCCAACAGAGCCATTTATAGAATAAGATGTTAATACTCCACCAGATATTATGGTCTGTCCTACAATATCCTTAGCTTTGAAATTAAATGATCCAGTTGATAAAAAACCAGACTGCATGTGCTGATAACTGTATATGGGATCTATCCCTGTGGCCCCAGTTGTTAGGTTAACTGCTATATCTATAGTTGTAGACTGATTTGAATTTAATATTCTATCAACCACATGAGATGCCCCTAATCTATTAAGATCTGTTAAATCTTTTTCCGAAGAAAAGTCTAAAGATGTTACAGAGGGTATTCGCTGATCATCTATGAAAAGCTGAATATCACTAGAGTGAACTCTTTCTGGCATACTTTACTTTACACAAAAAAGCCCCGCATCACTGCGGGGCTTTTGTATGTAAGGGTTTTTGGTTAATCCTTATGAACCAGCTCCATCATCAGAAGAGTATGGTGCCTTAGCATTCGCCTTCTTATAGAAGAATCCTTGATCGAAGTTTTTGCCTCCGAAGGATGTTCCATAGTTATCAGGAAGATTTACTATTCCTCCTTGTGTGCAAGCACCTGAGTAGAAGAAACCTTGATCTGTTTGGTTGTCTCCACCGATTTGGGTAGAGAAGGTTAAATCAATAGTTTCGTTATCATCTAATCCTTGAGAGAAGGACTGATTATCCAACGTGGCTTTTTGTAAGATATATCTATGCTTTTCAGATCCATCTTCACCTTTAACCTTCAAAGTAATATTTGTGGTTTCATTACCAGCATTACCAGTTAAAATCTTGTCGATTTGCCCTGCGCTAATATTCTTAAGAAGAGCGCTAACTGACATTGTGACATTGATTGGGAAGTCAAGCGGCTTGGCGACTGCTTTAGCAGAACCAAGAGCCTCGATAGGAGTCCTTGAAAGAGGAACCTCGATAGAAGCACTTTGGACATGCATGTCTGTTAAATCTGTTCCACCAAACGTGAAGTCTCCATCACTAAACGTGAGGGTTACATCCTCTGGACGAAGGACTAAAACATCCATGTTACCAGTGCTAGGAACACCAAGCATAAGCTGACCAGTATCAGCTCTGCCACCAGCTTTATTTAATGCTGGGTTGTAAATACCAGAGTTAGCAGTATCAAAGGTGATATTCTCTGCCGTTCCCTCAATATCAACTCTTGGGATTTCTCCAACAGCAAAATTAACTGTATAACTCTCAAAGTTACAGTTTCCAAAGGAAACAACATCTTGAGTCGTAAGTTCTCCCTTTGTATAGGTGCCAGTAGGATTATCAATGAAAGATCCACCAATAACGCCCTCTTGTCTAGCCTTGGCTTGCGCCGCAGCATCTCCAGCGTCAGCGGCAGTTCCTGCTGTCGCAAAAGCATCTTTGCCCTCTGCGTTAGTTAATACATATAAGTTCTTTTCTCTTTTGTTTGGGTCTTCCGCAAGAATTCCAGAAATAAACTGGCTCTTGAGCACATCGGCATCTGTAATACCGTTTGTTTGGAAGCCTAAGTTAAATTCATTTTCACCATTACCCAAGAAGTAACCAAGTGAAAAAGAAGGGTTTAAATCACCGAGTGTGATTGTTCCGATTCGTGCTAATTGACCAAATTCTCTGATATCTTGCCGTCCACCTGCAATATCAATATCAAAAGAAAAAGTATCAATACGATGAAGTTGAGGCGGTTTAACACCAGAGGTTGATTTATAGGCAGCACTTAAGTCCCCTATCAAACCTGTGTTTGATGCGTATACCGCTTTACTTTGTGAGATTATTCTCGTTCTAGATTGTGAAGAAGCCATTTTTATTTAAAAGTGTAAATGTTTACACTTTCTTACACAGATTTACAATCTAGGGAAACGATAAGTGCAGAATTCAAAGTCTAAATAACCAATCGAAATGTTCTTATTCAAGTTCTCTCTAATTCTCTCAGACACTATTTTTGAAGCATCTACTCGCTTTATGTGAGATTTGACAGGACTAGATTGCGCCGCTACTAAGTTATCATAATCATATGGAAAATCTTTTATAGAGAAGGAAAATCCATATGGAAAATCCTCATATGGGATATGCGTCATGTCTTCTCGCACTGTGTCTCTGAATAAAGATAATACAGAATCTAAAGTATAATTATCAAAAGATAGGACCATAACTCTTACTGTTGTTCTAGTATCCTCTTCTCCTCCAAAAGAAAACTCAGTATTATCTGAAGATGCCAAAGATATAAAGCAAGCAGGTAAGAAGTATGTAGTTTCATCAAACTCCCCTGTTTTGCCGTATTGATATGGCAAATCTGTTGAGCTATCTTTGAAGTCTGAATGAATAATTATCTGAGCATCTGTATCATGAGTGATATAAGTATTTACCTCTTTTACTGTAGAATTCGCAGTTAAAGCTGTGCTTCCTATGGCAGCTCCCGAAGCTTGTGGAAAGATGAGTCTACCGTTTTCATAGTCAGTAAAAACTCCACCATTTTTGTCAAAGTTTCCTGTTATAAATTCACTACCTAAAAAGAATCCAGAGTTAGGGTTATCAACACCATATTCTCCAACCAAAGATCTGTATTTACCTTGGAAAGCAATGTGGGAACTAGGAATATCTGGGAAAGACCCAGAGGTAAAAGCATTATCTAAATTAATTTGATATGCCTTGGATTTATCATTAAGTAAACGGTTTTCAAACCATAAGTAAAAACTCGATAAAAAATTCTGATCAAATTGTGCTTTCATCTATCTAGTCTCAAAAGTCTTTTCTTAAAATTATCAATTAACTTGCCAACGTAAGGAGTTCTCCTAAAACTTACACCAGAAGATCTGTTTTTGACCTGTATACCTGTCCCAGCCCTTGACCCATCAAAACTAGTGGCACTATATAAAAATTGACCAAGGTTTGTTAGTCCACCATCCTCGACAGCTCTGACCCAGCTTTTCCCTGTCATCCAAGGTATTGGAGTTAACCCATATATTTCTTCAACTGATGGTATAAAAAAAGTTACTTGATATTGTCCTTTGCTATTTCTTCTTCTTACCTTAAATTTAATCTTTTCATTAAATACTTGGGATACTATAGAGGTTGGATTATCTCCAGCATTAAAACCAATAAATGAAAACAGGTTTCCATACCCACCTAATGTCCCACTAGTATTTGAAGCTCTAGGACCAGCATTTAACTCTACAGTTATGGGGTGTATATTAAATTCTTTTACAAGCTCTTTTTGCCTTTCTTGTATTTTAGGCTCGATCACACCCCTAAGAGCCATAGCCATGCTTCTATTATTTGGGCTATCTACAGTTAGCTCCCTTAAAAGCTCTTTAGCATTAATAGTTACTACTGGCTTTGATACTGATATAAAATTTCCTTTAGGCATTAGTTCTCACGTTTTAAAAATATAGAATAAAACTGAGTATCAAATGGACCTATAACCTTAGCATCTCCGTCAACGACAAACAATTCATCATCGACTTCTATCTTTGAACATATTTTTATTTTCTCATAAGCATCAGATTTAACTTTGATCCTTACTTGACCTTCAGAACCAACAAGATTCATTTGAGCGTTTCCATCAATAATATCCTCCTTTTGCTCGTTTTTGTAAAATATTCGAGCACTAAAAGAATGCCTAGTTAAAGTTGTCTCTGATGATATCTTAGCGACATTTTTATTTCTACCGTATAATGGGTTGAAATTGAGTTCTGCTGGCACACTAGAAGCCTCCTCTACATAAACGTATATCGTCCTTGCAAACGTGTCATGAACGTCACTGAGGGCTGAATTGATAGCAGACTTCTCTGCATCTGTAAGCAGGGAAGCCATTAGTTACACAAGCTTCCCAGATAGGTTAAATGTTCCATCAGCACCAGCTACTTGAATTGGAGAAGATTTTTGATAGTTGTATTGATATAAAAGATCTTTTAATCTTTCATTTGTCTCAACAGATAGATCTCTATACGTTTTTGCTACAGAATTTTTATTCTGTCTTTGTATAGTTGTGTCACCCTCTTTTAAAGTAACCCAATCAACGGAGTCAGAATAAGTAAACGATCTTAAAGACTCTCTAGCTGATTTGTTATAATACCAAAGCTCGTATAATGTCCCAAAAATATTAACCTCTACATCGGCTAATCCAGTGCCATCCATTCTAATGGCCCCAGTAGAATTTACTTCAAATTCCTCATGTATCAGTCCATTTAGTTCCCCAATATTAGTTTCTAGCCAACCAGAAACAAATCCAACATTATATGATCCCGTATCATTAGGAAAATCATATGTGACAATTTCAGTAGCTATTACCCCAAGATCATTCATTAATTAAAAACCTTCTTTAAATAACTTTACAGTAGATTCGTAATCTGGGGAACTTGGATCTAAAATTGGTTTAGCAGAGCCTTGAACAGTGACATTATGTTTTTGCACATAAAAGTCAAAAGACTTCATTAAAGACTTCCTAAGTAGGTGCATGTTCCTTTCTCTTGGAATACCTATCCTCGCAGCTAAGTCTGTGAGATCTGAAGCCGCCATGCTTTCGAGTTTTGTCTTAAAAATATCTCTATGTAATGTTCCATAAGGGTTCATTCTAGGCATTCCTAAAAGATCTTCTAGTTCTTTAACTTTCTCAATTTCTTCCTCTTTTTTACTGCGATCCTTACCATCAGTAACGTCAAATTCCTCTAGATGCTTTTTCTCAACACCCTTTGATACTGGCATTTCAGGAGCAGTTTTTTTCTTTGATGGTTTCTTCTTACTCATATTAGATAATATGTAAAAGTGTTAAAATATCAATAAAAAAGAGCCGCCCCTTTCGAGGCGGCTCTCTTTATGAGTAGCGTAAGCTGATTACACAGCCAAGCCAACCAGAGCCTTATTGTTGATACAAATACGACCCTCTTCGACTTTACCGTAGTAACCAATCTTGTTCTGACGAACAGAGAACTGATCATCGACAAGAACTTGCAGCTCAGAAGGCGATCCCTCGCCAACAACCACAGGACGGATAAGAGCCTCCTTAGCGCGATCAACACCGATGAGAATCTCATCTGAGCCTTGAGCGAAGGTTCCACCACCACCACCGACAACGGTAGCTCCCTCAGAAGCAACAACTGCTGCGAACAGCTTGTTGAACCTCTGGTTAACTCCCATTTCATTAACCTCAGTGATGTTAATTCCATAGAAGCTTGGAAGACCAGCAGCACTGAAAAGCTCTTGACGAAGAGCCTCTGGTGCCATTTGTCCATCAGTAGGAGTTCCACCCACAGGGGCAGCAGCCGTGCTGATTGGGTTGTAAG
>CEWG01227681.1_pt1 | contig 10240 bp, 8 predicted proteins | sample 361411 | NCBI WGS metagenome assembly CEWG01 (sample SAMEA2622173, study PRJEB7988) | marine metagenome | biome: marine biome (ENVO:00000447); feature: surface water layer (ENVO:00002042); material: "saline water (ENVO:00002010), including plankton (ENVO:xxxxxxxx)" | depth 5 m | reverse complement strand
CCTTATGGCTTGCTAGGCAGATTTTTTAAAAAATTCTTTGCAAGAGAAGTTGAGGATCATAAAGACAGTCAATATGTAGATCCCATAACTCGAAGGTCGGTTGATGCACCGAAGCCCTTGGCTGGTGATACGCTCCAGTCGAAAGAAGTTATTAAGATCCCACCCGCAGAATTTGGTCACAAAAGAACCTATTACCCTATTCTGCCTCAAATCGAGTTTGACAGGAAGAGAAGATATAAAGAGTATGAGGACATGGATGGTTATCCTGAAATATCGTCAGCTTTTGACATTTACAGCGATGACTGCACTCAGGAGAATATTGATGGTACGCCTTGGAATGTTGTCACTGATGACGAGATGACCAAGCAGGAAGTTGAAAGTATGTTTGAACAAACAAACATGACTCGATATCTTTGGGACATATCCAGAAATGTTGTTAAGTATGGTGATATCTTTCTTGAAACAATAGTGGATCTCAACAACGTAAAGAGAGGTATTCAACGTATTAAGATTCTTAATCCCAATTACATTTTCAGAGTTGAGGATGAGTTTGGATATCTCAAGCAGTTTCTACAAGAGATTCCACAAAAAAATGACTACACAACTTACGGGTCAATTGGCCCTCATTTAGATGACGCTAAGATGATTAATCTGGACCCTGGTCAGATTATTCACTTTAGATTGCATACCTCGGATCCAACTCACTACCCTTACGGTAAGTCAGTAGCTGCGGCTGCTCGGGTTACGTATAAGAGTCTTAAGATGATGGAGGATGCGATGCTCATCTATCGCTTGGTTAGAGCGCCTGAGCGTCGTATATTCTACATTGACACTGGGTCGCTGCCTGCTTCTAAGGCTGAAATGCACATTAAGAAGCAGATGGATAAGTTTAAGAAACGTAAGAGTTACAACGCGCAAACAGGTAATATTGAAGAAAACTTTAACGCCTTAGCTGCCGATGAAGACTTTTACATTGCAGTTAACGGTAAGGGGACAGGCACAAAGATCGACACCCTCCCAGGTGCTGAGAATCTTGGAGAGGTGGATGACGTTAAATACTTTAGGGATAAATTACTTGCTGCACTAAAGATTCCAAAAGATTACATTGTCGAGAAAGATCAATCTCCTGAGCGCAAGGCCAACTTGTCTCAACTTGACGTTAAGTTTGCTCGTGTCATCACCAGAATTCAAAAATCTATAGAGTTAGGTTTGGAGACAATAGCTAAAAGACATTTAATGCTCAAGGGTTTTCCCACGAGTTTGATAACCAAGCTTAAAATTAAACTTCCTGCCCCCTCAGACATGGCACTCAAGAGAATGCTTGATACTGACGAGCAGAAAGCGCGGGTGGTTCAGGCTGTTAAAGGTTTGGGCATTTTCCCGATTGAGAAGATTTACAAAGATTACTATCAAATGTCGGATAGTGAAATTGAACAAACTAAAAAAGGTCTAGAACAAGATCAAAAAGATCCCGCTCTTAATCAGGCCATGGCTGGCGGATTACCCCCTCCAGGAGGAATTCCCCCTGGTGAGCCTATTGAGTCGGCTGAGAATGTCCCTCCCACTGCGGCGGAATCACTCGACTATGATTATATGAAATCATTGGCTATCGAGTCGGATTGTGATGATGAACTAATTCAACTGCTTGAGGCTATGCGTCAGAAAGATCATTTTAATAAAGCAACGTCTAAAGACGGCTCTAAATAATTTTGTAACAAGTGTATTTAATATGTTAACGAATCTGATTGAAAATCGTGGAAAAGAATTCAGCAACCTTATCAAAATTGGTGATTATCTGGCTCGTACTTTGAGAGAGAACGTTGAGTTATTCTCTGCTGAAGATGGTGTTGCAACCTACTTGACTGAGAATGGTTCAGTGATTAGCGGTAAATACGCCTTCAAACCAAATCTGAAACTTTCCAAGATTGTTGTCGAAAACGCAGAAGTCCTTGAAAACAAGAAAGCATTTGAAGAGGCTACTGATAAGAAAGTAATGAAAGTTCTTTCTAATCTTCTTGAGGATGATTATCAATCGGCTGAAGGCTCCTTTGACAAGATTCTCTCCATGTATGAAACTAAGCTAACGTACAAGAGAATCAAGGATAGGCTGGAGGAAAAGACTGCGAGATTTGGAGAATCAACTAAAATTGTGTCATCTAAAGAGTTCAGTCGAGTTAACGAAATTAAAGATCAATTGGTTGAATTCCTTAAGGAGAACGAAGATCTACTTCAATCCACGGGTATGAAGACAGGTATGAAACTTGTTAATCTTGTCTCTACCAGCTTTGATCTTCCAAAGAAAACAGTGGATCAGCTTCAGGAAGAATCAGAGATTCAAGTTAATTTTGTTGGAAAAACAAATTTATATGAGCATCTTTGCAGAAAGGAGCTTATTCAAAAAGAACTTCTAGAGGCCAAGAGAAACTTTGATAACATTTGGGTTGATAGTGCTAGCGTTCAAGATCTAGCCTCAATGATCTTTGAAAGTGACAATGACTCCGTTAGGCATCAGGTTGCTCAAGTAGTATCAGATGCTCCTTACCTTGCATTGGCTACCAAGAAACAAATCACAGGACTCATCGGTAATTGTTTATCAATAAATGAAGTTAAGGTTTCTCAAAAAGATATTAACAAGTTTGCTACTAAGATCCATGAGATGAAGAAACCCATCAAGCAGTATGTCCTTGATGTTCTAAACGAGAAGTATGGTATTGATGTTCGCAAATTGGATGAAGTTCCGACCTTCAGAACTTTGACCATGACTGAGGGTGAGATCATTTCTCAAATAGCAAAGCATGCCCCTGGTGATTCGATCATTCAAAAAACCTTACTAGAATTTGTTAATAGCTTACAAACTAAAAACGGTGCTGAGGCGATTGATTTAGCTGTTTTCCTTGAGGAGGTATTCGGAGATGCTGGTCACGGTGAATCTCTTAATGAAGCTAGCTTAATGGATTACATGGATTTCACTAAAGTCGCTGACGACCTCGGCAAGATTGGACAAGTTTTGAAGATGCTAGTCCCAGCGGTCGAAAACGCTGCTGAAGAGTTGAAAGATGAAGCTGAAGAGGAGGCCACTGGGGGAGAAGAGGAAATGGATACTAAGGACCCCCTAGGCACCCCCGATGAACTAGACAGCAACTCAGAGGTTCCTACAAATGATGCTGATAAAGATGCTGAAGAGGCTGCCGAAAAAGTAAAATCTGAAGTGAAGGATGAGGAAGAGAAGGCATCTGAAGATATGCCAAAAGAGGAGGATCAGGATGACGAAGAAGAAGAGGAAGAAAAAATGGATCAAGACGATCTTACTTCACTTCTCTCTAAGTTAGAAGATCTTTTAGATGATATTAAGCCTGATTCAGACGAAGATAAGAAGGAAGATCCTGAGCAGTACAAAACATAAAGGAGGCGTGAATGGGCTTTAATAAAATACCACTTGCCCTGAAATTTGATGACGCCACTGGTAATTCAACAGGGTTAAAAGAGTTTACTCTTAATCTATCCGACGTTGGTGATGTTTGCACGACAGCACCCACTGAGGGTCAACTTTTGGGTTACGATGGTGATAGGTGGTGTGTTACATCTATTACTACCGGAGGTGGCGGCGGTGGTGGAGCCTCAGTAACAGGAGTTCCCACGGGCAACCTTGGGCAAATAGTTACTTATGCTTCACTTAATACTCCTCAGGCACTTAGTCCAACTGCAACGCCTTTGAGTCTGGCAACTACCGGAATTGTTGAAACTCAAATTCAAGACAGCTTGGTAGTATATGCTACAACCGCACTAGTGAGCACTACATCGGGAGAACTCGTTCCGAGAACTGGGCCGGTCAATGTAGTTGGTCCTATCACTTTTACCACTAATGAGCCTCAATTTCCCGTAGGGTTAAACGTTACCGGCCCAGCAGTATTTACCGGGGTAGTCTCCTTTACAGAAAAACCTAAGGTTGCTGGAAATGACATTGTAATTAACTCAGACCTCGCTGCTTATGCCACGAATGCTAACCTAACGACTACTGGTGCAGCATTAATCACTACACAAGCTGCTTTAGCCGCTACTGGTGCAGCATTAGTCACCACACAAGATGCTTTAGCCGCCACAGGTGCGCTGCTAGCCACTGCCCTTCAAAAGCCTTCCACGGCTGGCGCTGGTGCCGGGGATCTTCTGCTTTACAATGCGGGTAATAATACGGCTACCACCTCAGTTGCAGACTTCATAGCAGATCAAGATCTTGTTGTTGAATCGGATCTGAATGCATATGCAACAACAGCATTTACAGATTCAAAATATAATACTACGGCAACATTCTTCGCTACAACCGCAACCCTAGCCACTAATGCCAATCTTTCTCTTACAGCGGCGGCAGCCGTGCAGGTTGCTGATACCACTGCTAACTCCAGAACATTCTTGGGAACAAATGCTAACATTCAGAATCTCAATAATGTTGACTTTGACGATATTACTACACCTCAAATTCTCGTAAGAACTGGTTCTAAAGTTTTTGCTAGTTCTCTGAATATCGGAGGGTCCAACTTTCTATTCAATGAGGACGGTTTAGGTGGTGGGGAGATAGATTTTACCCCTTCCAGTGCCTCTACTGACTCAGCCCTCGTAATAGCAAACGTATCAGCAGACAACCTTAATGTTTTTAGAACAGGTCAGATGAACCCAACCTGTTACATCCATGAATCAGATTGGCTTGCTGCTGGCACTAGTCCAAATGGTTTTGGGCAGTCAAATGCAGGCACGGGTGCAGGCACAGGTCAATGCTTTGATAATGATGTGATGCATCCTGACAAGGGAACCATCGGTGTATTTGAGATAAGATCAGGAACGGACGCTTTTGGTAGATGCTTTGTAACAACTTTTAACAATGCCCTGGCGGTTAGTTCATGTTCTGTATCATTCACAAGTAGAATAGCCCCGAGCGGTCTTTGGGTAAACGGTTCCAACGAAGGAAAAATGTGCTTTGGAATCAGGAATGGTACTAGCAATGCTGCTGCCACTTATGCCATGGAATTCCAATATGGTGCGGGAGGAGGAGAGACTAATACCACTTGGTCAGCAGTTGTAACCGACAACAGCAATTCTACGGTCTCCGATACAGGAGTTGTGGTGTCCGCTCAAGAATTTAACGTGCTTCAAGTAAGCTGTAACCAGGACTGGAGTGAGGTAGATTTCTATGTTGATGGTGTTAACAAGGCTCAGTTTAGTTTAGCAGCAGGACATAAGATACCTGACAGCAGATTTAACAGACTGGGTCTGGCCTGGGCTATTAACAATGCTAATATCTTTAGCACATCAAATACCACAGATGGCAATGAAATATTTGTAGACTGGCACCAGTATAGGCTTAAGGCTACTACTAGGGTATCGGGGAACAGAGGTAAGGACCTAATTCAGTAGCATATCACCACGCTTAAGAGAATTGAATAAGCGTGTGTAGAATAGCTCTCTTAGAGAATCTAATTGTCTGATAAGACTAGTAAGATCCCTTACAGTGGTTTCATTGATCTTGCCATTAGATTTCATCTCGTTTAGCATTTCAACGCATGCATCAATTAAATTGGTTTGATCTTTTGTAATTTTGTTGATCGTGTCGATCTGCGCTTCTTTTGTAATAATTTCAGAATCGGACATTATGTACCTCGAACTTTAACCTTTTGTAGTGTTGTATTCTCTGTTTCGAATGACTTTCTAGGTAAGGAGCACGATCGTAAAAATCATAAAAATACATGATGTCTTTACCTTCTGCTTTGCGAATACCTCTACCTAATCCCTGTAGTGTGGGAACCTCACCTGATAATCCTCTAGCGTTAATCATGTGAGTAATTTCATCAATACTAATACCAGTTTGCATAACGTTTGTGCCGATGATTGTAGAGGCCTTATCGTCCCTTACAAACTTGTTGATGATATCGTATCTACTATCAATGTCATCCTTACCCTCGATAGTGTAGCAATTATCAATTCTTTGTTGTAAATTTTCAATATGCTGCAAGTTCTTTACTAGAATTAAAATCTTAGCGTTAGGATTGGATTGATATATTTTTGATACAATTGTTTTAATCTTATCATTACGAGTGTCGCAGTTTACCACGTATTGATCGTATATATCAAGATAGGATAAGTCATCCTCCACTGCGTCCTCTAGTGATATACTGGTATTATCTACGATCTGGATAATTGGCTTTGCAAGAGCACCGTCCTTGATAAGGTCTTCTGCTGTTCTGGTAGTGTAGACTGCTCCAAAAGATCCCTCTAAGACCATCCTAGCGTTAATGTCTTTTGCATTCTCTCTAGGGGGAGTAGCAGTAAATGCAAGCCTATAACGAGCATTAGGAAAACTTTCAATGGCTGCTATGGTCGTCTCACCTCGGCAAAATTGATGTGCCTCATCAACCATCAATATACTTGACTCATGCAAGTGAGTGTCCACAATCCTTTCAATACTTTGAACGGTAGACAGCATAATCTTACCAGGAACATAGCCCTCTCCTGAGTTATACCCTAGGTCCTTAATACCACACTTCTTAAAAAACTCGTAAGTTTGGTTAAGAATTCCTTTTTCTCTAAAAAGAATAACTGCGGATGGACTATCTCCCCATTGCAGCGCGGCAATACATCCCGCCATAATTAAGGTTTTGCCAGATCCTGTTGGACTATCAATTATTGCTCTTTTTCTTCTAAGACATTTATAAATGGCTCTCTCTTGATAATCTCGATATTGAAAATTACCAAGTTCTGGAATGAAATATTCCTCCGGTTCGTTTTTGTTTTCCCATTCAATTTCTTTAACGCCAATTTCTTCTAAGTCTTTTTGTATTCTGGACAATAGGCCGGTTCTAAACTTACCGTTGGCTCCAAAGTATCTTTTCTTACCATCCCATCTTCTCTTTTTGTAAGCCTGAGAATATTCGTGTCCAGGCACTGAAAAAGAATATTTATCCCTCAAAGCTGAGATGATTTTTGGGTTATCCGTTTCCAAGGTAGACGTTAAGTTGCCTACGGTGATTTTCATATACTATAATAGTAATTGTTACAAGGGTATTATATGAACAAAAACAAACAAATTATAGGTGATTCAAAAGACCCCAGAGAACAAGCGTTAGATGCCTTATTCTCAGACCCGAATGATGAAACCTTGATGATTACCGAATTACCTTCTAGAGGTAAGTTTTATCCTGCTTTTAAAGGTGTTGAGATAAAACCTTTAACGTTTTTAGACGAACAGAAAATTCTAAACGCTAAAGACACAAATAATGATATTGTTTCTAAGCTTCTTGAAAAAACCATTGATGGGGTATCAGTAGATGATCTACTATCGATGGATAAGATGTTTTTGTTGATGAAAGTTAGAGAGCTTTCCTATGGAGCAGAATATGACTTTAACATTACCTGTCCTGCATGTAGCTCGGATATTAAAACTTCTCTAGTGCTGTCTGAGCACCTCAATATGACTCAAGTTCCTGAAGATCTGGAGGATCCCAGGGAATTTACACTTCCAAAACTAGGTGTCAAGGTGGAGGTGAGGTTTCCAAGAAGCAGCGAGGAAATGCTAATGGCTGAACCTGAAGAAGCCTATAAAAATATATACAGATTTATTGTATCTATAAATGGCACCAAGGATCCCATATTTATATCAAAAGCTCTAAAAAGAATGCACCTTCAAGATATTAAAAAAATAATATCGGAGATAAACAAATCAGAATATGGTATAGATCCTAAATTTATATTCGAGTGTCCTGATTGTGCCTACACGGAGACCATGGCAGTCCCGATGGGTGTCAGTTTTTTTTCAGTGAGCTAACTGACAGTTTATCCTCAGAGGATCTTCTTTATCAAGCGTATATATTAGTAAATAAGGTAGGCTTATCATACTCAGACGTAAAGATTATGACTCAAAAAGAGCGATTAGCCTTCATTAATTTTTACAGCGAGGAAATAAAGAAGCTGGAGAGTTAGCATGAAAATCAATGGAAATCAAGTTACTACAAGACACGAGAGACCCACTGTTTTGGGTCCTACTGCCCTGATATTGTATTTTATCAACGACGGACAGTATGTGGACCCTCACTCTATTAGCGGAGTATCGATCTTTGCTGCATCCGACAATCAGTCTCCAAGTTCAGTTATAAGTTCTGAAGGAGAGATTAAGTCTGATGTTACGGGTAGCGTGCTCATGCATTTCTCTAATAGTGCAGCGATAACCACCAATTCAGCCTTTGACGCAAGTAATTACACCCCTGATGTAGTTGGTGCCGCGTCCGGTATTTATAAGTTGGAGACGGGTAAATTCGCATGTGTATTAGATACGCCAGCCGTTATTCCTAGCGGTGTATTCAATCTCTCGGGAGATACCACGATAGCTAATACTGTCTCCTCTACTGGAGATTATATCGACGTTTGGACGGTTAAGCGAGTTGCCGGATCAGATCTAGACACAATAATTAATGAATTTACATTAACCGAAGACAGGTTCTTTGGTGTTACAGAGCCGCTTCTTTTCCGCGTGGCTACTAGACTTGAAAACAATTTCGTAGTCCTGGGCTCTAAGGTTGATCTCAAATTTACTAACGAGTTTACTTTAGAGAATGCCAATATTGATCGAAGCATAGTAAACCTATTCAAGCAGTCGTTAGTAACTGACCCGATGATCGAGATATACAAGAAAAATCAAGACCGAAACCTGGAAGCAAGAGTCGAAGTCTCAGGTTACTCTGCTACCTCAGGGCTGGTTGATACCACGGCTGAAAACACTGTAATCTTCACCTTAGACACAGAAGCTCTAAAAACACATCCTAAACTTCTGGATGGTACTTTTGGATCTATGACTGGGACTTATGTCGCAAGGCTTAAGTTTAATGCACTCAATCAAACCATTGTCTCAAATGACATGGCATTTATCATACGGTAATTGAATGGCAGACGATCCTAAAAAGGGAACTGGTAAAAAGCCTGAAGGTTCAGGTCGAAGACTTTACACTGATGAAAATCCTAGCGATACAGTCAGTGTAAAGTTTAGCACGGTGGGTGATGTTAGGGATACGCTATCTAAAGGATCTTTTAAATCTAAACCTCATAAAAGGCAATCTCAGATAATAAACCTAATCCATCAAAGGGTTAGAGTTGCCATGAAAAGAACCAAGGATCCTGAGAAAAAGAAAAGTCTATCAGCGGCCTTCAAATATATTACGGGCCGTAAAGAGGCCAGTAAGAGAAAGACTCAAAGGATGAATAAAAGTCCTAAATAGTGCAACCCTTTTCATAGGCTAGATATGTCAAATGAAGCTCATCTAGTTTGCCAGTCTTTTCAGCCGATTTCTTAAGAAAGTCTGGCCCTTTCTTAATCAAGATCTCATTCCAGTCTTTGAAGGGCTCAGGCGGCACAACAGTGTGTAGGTCGTCTCTGCGTATCCAGTGAGCTAGCTGCATAAACTTCTTGCGGCCCGTGATGCCTGCGTCGTCACTATCAAAGGCGCACACCAAGGGTCCTGCATACTGACTAAGTTGAAGCATCTGCTCACGGCTTGTAAAGCAGCTTAGAGTGGTCGTGGCGTTTAACCCAACCGCCTGTAGGCTAAGGCAATCAAAGACGCCCTCAGTGATGTACAGAGGCTCTTGAGAGCCGTAATCAAAGGGGTATAGAACCTGCGAACTCTTAAGGTTTTTACAGTTGAGGTATTTGGGTTGTTCATCACCAAGAGCCCGTCCTTGGAAATAGAATAGCTTACCGTTACGATTGATGAAGGGAATTATTAATCTACCTCGGTATTTACCGCTAGTGGCAACATAGAATTTGAATTGACCCACGCCACGAGACTCAACAAAAGGATGATCCTCAACAACCTTAAAGTTCTCAGCATCATCAAGGTCGGAATCAATCTGGTTAGGATCAAACTCCTCGATAGGGCGGCGACCCTTGTAGCCTGCCATAAAGTCTTCAAAGACAAACTTCTCGTAAGCCTCACGGTAGCTACATTTTTCTAGGATGGCATATAGCTTAAGAAAGTTGCCTACCTCACCAGTCTTAAAGCATCTCCAAAGCCCAGTCTCAATATTGATAGACATGTGGCGTTTATAGTCATTATCTATGAATATTGAAGGAACTACTAGTTCGGTATCGTCACTCGAAAGTCTATAATTAGACTGGAACTTCTCCAGACAATATTTTCTAATATAAGAATCAGATCCCATGTTCATAAATAGTATTAGTGCCTCTAAGAGTGACATCATAGAC
>CEWG01018788.1_pt1 | contig 10250 bp, 10 predicted proteins | sample 361411 | NCBI WGS metagenome assembly CEWG01 (sample SAMEA2622173, study PRJEB7988) | marine metagenome | biome: marine biome (ENVO:00000447); feature: surface water layer (ENVO:00002042); material: "saline water (ENVO:00002010), including plankton (ENVO:xxxxxxxx)" | depth 5 m | reverse complement strand
CTAAGTTTGTAAAGTTTGCAGTAAAATCTGCTGCAATGCTTGCATGTCTAAAAATATGTCCATTAGCACAGTCATGCGTAACAACTCCTGTTGCACCTGTCAGATCGCTAAATCCTTCAATTACACCACCTTCAAATGTTGCAGTTCCAGCAACATTAATACTTTGATTAGCACCATCAATTATGTGCATTGTTCCACCCATGTTAGCATGTGAAGAACACTGATAATAAAGTGTTGAAGGTGCGCTCATTGAAACTTTAAATGTAACCACACCAACTGTATTGTTGTTTGTTACACCAGTATTGTATGCTGCTCCGCCTGCACCAGCTTCACTTTGAATTTGGAATGGATGAGCACCTGATGTATTATTGAATGCATATGTTTCACCTCTACGCAAATACAATGTAGGATCATTTTCAGTAGTTGGAAACCAATGATTAGCACTATCACTAAATGTGTAATGATTTGTGCCATCGGCACCTATGTTAAATGTAGCTTTTACATAGCCGTTTATGTCATCAGCAGTTAGATCGCCTACTGTAATATTATTTGATGTAGTTGCTCCTCTACCTGTAACAGTGTCTAGAGTATCTGCTTCAGCTGTTAAATACGAACTAAGATCAGGTGGTGTAAATGTAAATACACCTGTAGAATCATTGTATGCTATAGATCCTGATCCACTTGCACTTGCTGGTGATCCAACACTTAAATCTGTAAGGGCAATACCGCTACCGCCGCCTGCGATTGTTATTGTTTTAGTTGCACCAGTTCCGCTTGCTGTTACACCTGCACCAACAAAGTTTAGAGTTGTAGCTGCTGTTGATAATGGTGTGCCTTCATCTTGGATAGTAAGACTTGAACCGCCTGATACACCTGTTAGGTTTGAACCGTCACCATAATATGTTGTTGCATAAACATCACCGTCTACATCAAGTTTACCTTGAGTTGGATATTTGCCTACACCTACTTTATCATCACCAGCATCTGTAACAAATAGTGTTGCATCACCTGATCCAGCTACAAGGAAGTCAACTTCTGCATTACTGTTTGGATTTACACTAATACCACTCTTACCTGTTGAACTACCTTTGATTTCAAAAATCTGTGTCAATGCACCTTGAACTCTTGTGCTCCATGTAACTTCACCGTTATCATTGTAAGCATCTGGACCTGTTTTGAATTCTATTTTGTTATAGTCAACTGTGGCAGTTTTTGCTGTGACACTACCAAATACTTCGCCTGTTCCAGTTACAGCTTTTTTAACCAGTATGTTATTACCATTGGTATCTAAGTCGCCACCTAACTGAGGTGTTGTGTCATCTAACAATTCTTCTAATGTGTTTCCAGTATTATGATGTCTTACAAATACATATTCATTAGGGTTCTTGTAACCTGTATCTGAAAAGTAAACCAGTTCATACATCTCATAGCGTCCTGCTTTTGCAGTTGGAGCTGAACCTCCAGCCCATTCTACTCTTACATCTCTGCCATCGATTTTAACACCTATAAGTCCTACACCAGGTGAACCATGTTCTGTAGAACCGTAGGTGCCTTCTGTTAATCCTAGTTTTGTGTTTCCAGTTCCTGCGCCAATCGTTAATCCAGTTTCTGTTGACCCTACTGATTCTCCTACAATTCTATAATTTGCATTTCTATGATACTGAGCTCTTACACCAGGTATAGTGGCTTCATTAATAAGGTCTGTTATACCTCTTACACCTCTTGATTTGTAAGTTGCATCCATTGTTAGAGTTTGACCATTGATAATAATAGTCTCGCCAATGTCAATACCGCTTGGTGGATATATTGTGTCAATTCTTGTTTCGTTTCGCACGTTGTTATCAACAACAAGAGTAAATGTGTTAGCACCATTAAGCGTTTCTGAATTGCCTTGATATAAACCGTCTGGATAGATTGCATCTTCGAGATCTGCTACAAAATTATAATCAATTGATTCAATGAACCAAGCACCACTGTTACCAGTAGGTGTGCCGGAGGTTTGATTAGAGTTATCTAAACTTAGCGTTAGTGTATCTCCATCGGTTCCTGTGTATATTGTTTCGTCCCAATATATAGTTTTTCTAACCCCTCCTTTTTCAGTTCTTATACCTTGTTTGAAGTAAATATCTTTTCTATGTTGAGTAGTTGCTTCCCATTTTGAAGTTCCAGAATCATATTCTAAAAATGAACCATCAACAGGAGTAGGATTACCACTGTTTGCTAAAACATCAACATCATTTAAACTAGCAAGTGTGCCTGATGCTCCTGTTAATAATGTTCCATACCAAGTTTCATCTGATCCGCCGTTTCCTCTAAAACAATAGAATTCGTAAATATCATATACATCAGCACCGCTGACATTTGGTGCTGTGCCGTCAATTGTATTAGTCCAATTAACTGTTTGTGCGACACCGTTGCGTTGTAGTCCGCTAATGTAACCTTTGTCTGAGTAGAAATTGCTTGAATTATCAATAATAATTCTAAAATAAGTTGATGTATTGATGTTTACAGGACCAGGAGTAAGGTTAGCAATAAAGTCTGTTTGTGGGTTATTTATTTGCCATTCAATACCATAATTACTACCGCCACTAAAATTAGTTGGGAAATCGATTACATCTCCCGAACTTATTGAGCCTACAGTAATAACACGGTTTTGTAATTCTATAAATCTATCAGTTCCTAAGCCACCCATAAAACGTTTGGTGCTATTAAAATAAACAGGTTCATTAACCCAATTAGATCCATCCCATTGCAAGTGATCACCGGTGCTAGGAGTAGGTGAATTAGTGTCTGACAAGTCATTAAAAGCAGCATCTAGATTTACTGTAAGTGTATCGGACCCATCTGCTACACTTATACCTGTGCCTCCAGCAATAGTAATATCATCGGTGCCTGTTGCGTTACCTGATGCGGTTAATCTAATAATACCACCAGTTTCTGTGCTAAGTGAATATTGTGAATCTAGTGCGTTAACTGTGATATCATCACCAGCAACAGCAAGTGTTAAGTTACTTCCTGCAACCAAAGAGAACGTGTCAGTTGACGCATCGCTACCACTTAAGGTAATGTCTGCGTTGGCTGCATTTTGAGCTACACCTACAGTGTATGTTGTGTTGGCATCAGCACCACTTGGTGTGAAGTAACTGAGGCTACTCCATGCAGTTGTGCCGTCTCCTATTTTCATAAAGCCGGTGTCGGATTCCCAACCCATTTCACCTGCGCTCAATACAGTGTTGGCACTTGTCCAATTTGCTGCTGTATCTCTTCTAACTTGTATTTTTGTAGCCATTATGCGCCACCTCCGTCTAATTCTAGATCACCACTTGTATATATCGCTGTTGCCGTTCCTCCGTCAACTAAATAGACATCACTTCCGTTTGTAGCTGGCACCCATTCGCTTGCCGATGCGCTCCATGCTAATACTTCGCCATCAACTAAACCTGTCACGTTAACGTTAGCTAATGTTTCAATATTTTCGCCTGTGATATCTAAAAGATATGATTGTAAATCACTGATTTGTGATTCTGTTATGCTCAACGCTGCTTGATGTTGAGTTACACTTGATTGTGTTATGTTTGCGTCTGGAACATTTGCCCAAACTACTGCTGCTGAAAGATCATTTATTTCAGCAGTCAAATATGCTGACAAGTCACTAATTTGTGATTGTGTTATACTCAATGCTGCCTGGTGTTGTGTTACTGCTGATTGAGGAACATTTGCATCAGGTATATTTGCCCATACAACAGCACTTGATAAATCATTTGTTTCTGTAAAACTTGTTAGATATGGTTGTAAATCACTTATTTGTGATTCAGTAATAGTCAATGCTGCTTGGTGTTGTGTTACGTTGCTTTGTGCAACATTACTGTTTGCTAAAGCACCATCGATTACACTTGCAGGAATTAAACTGTTTACACCGTCAACTAACAGAGTGCTATCGTCTCCAAATACACTCCCTGTCAAATCTCCATCTAGTCCTGTGTCTAACAGTGGTGAAAAATCTATGTCAAAAGAACTAGCATCGTCTCTTGTGAATGTGGCAATATATGAATCTGGATTCATTTCACCACTTACAAGTCTTGATAAATTTGTATCATCTAAATATGAAGTTAAGTCAATAGTTGTTACAGTTCCGTCTTCGTCTGTGTATTGAAGATCATTTCCTACTTTTGCAATGCTTGTAGTTGTTTCTAAACTTGGTATATCTGGTGGCGTGTAAGTAATTGAAGCAGTGTCACCGTCGTATGTAACTGCACCTGAACCACTTGCTGCTGCTGGTGTGCCTACTGTAATGTCAGCTACTGTGCTTCCACTACTAACATTATATGGTTGTGAATTCCAAGTAGTGGCACCATCGCCGACTTTTATTTTGCCGGAATCTATTTCAAGTCCTAATTCGCCTTCTTCAAGAACAGTATCAGCTGCTGCCCATTGTGCTGCGGTTCCACGCTTTAATTTAATAGTAACTGCCATTATGGAGCTCCTCCATCAAGAACTAAATCTGCGCCACCTGTATATACTTGTGGAGCAAGTGCAATTCCTTGCCATTCTCCTGCAGAGTTGTTATATGCTAGAACATTGTTATTAGCAGGACTTGTGATATTTACTTCTGATATATAATTGAAATCAAAATTGCTTACTGTTGATGTATTAAAATTTATACTTGAAGTGTTGTAATTTACAGCAGATGCACCAAAATTTACTGTGCTGCTATTGTCTATACTGATATTTTGACTTGCATCTATAGTTAAAGCATTATTGAAACTTATAACACTTGCAGCATCTATTGACATTGCATTTGTTGCAGTAGCGGCTACTGTAATAGCATCAACGCCTCCTAAGCTCAGATTTGAACTTGAATCAACATCAAATACATTGACTGTAGCCTCAGCACTTATTGTCATGCTATCACCGCCACCTAATGTAAGGTCACCATTTGTTGCGACTTCAATTGCTGTTACTGCTGATTCTGCTATGCTCATTGCACTGCCACCTAGTGACAATAATCCTGATGCATTTATATCAATAACGTTAGTAGCACTTGCATGGACACTGATTGCAGGGCCTGCGCCGATTGTAACAAGGTTGTTTTCATCTATTGTTATACCAGCAGTTGCAAGTCCGTCAACTGTAATTGCTCCGCCGCCTATATCAATATCACCGTTAATAGCAATAGTAAATTCGCTGGCAAAATCAATAGCACCAGTAACACTAAATGTTCCAGTATTTGCATTTAAAGTAATATTACCGTCAGTAGCACCAGTGCCGGCTGAAATTGTAACACTGCCACCTTGGGCATTATTAGATGCATCTGTTGCAGTGATTGTAATACCACCGCCTACTAAGTCACCACCGCCTACTAATGTAGGTCCTTGTATTTGTGTATTAACATTTACAGTATAATCACCTAAGAATATATCACCAATTCTAAATGCATCAGCAGGAGGTGTATACGTAAATGCCATAGGTCCAGTTTGTGTAATATCTCCGTTGCCACTTGGCGAGTTTTGCGTGATTTGTAATATTGGTGGAGTATATGATATAACACCTCCAGTATATGTTAATGCACCATTACCACTATTAGCAAACTGCTGAACACTAAAACTATTATGTATAGTTGTTATGTTTGTAGCAAACTCGGCACCAGAAAAATCAATAATAGTTCCGCCGTTTGGAAGACGCAAATTACCATCTTGTTGGAACACCCATGTATAACTGTTAGTGCTGTTATCGGTTATAACATTTAATGTTTCACTGTTATCAATAATTGTGTTAGTTGTGTTTATGTCAACATCTACTGCTGTTATGTTAACAGTTGTATCGCCGCTGTTAATATCAATATTAACGCTGTTGTCTACATTTATGTTAAAATTCACAGCAATATTCATTGTTACACTAAAATTAATATCGATAATAAAATTATTGTCAATATCAATATTCAATGCTACCATTGTAATATTTGAAGTATTTTGGATTTGAATTTGTTGTGTTATAATTAATGTGTTGTTTACATTTACTGTAATTACGTTTTGTGTAATACCTGTAACTGCAAATATATTTGTAAAGTTTTGATTAACTTTTACAAACGCATCATAGATACATTCCCCGTCTGTTGCGAGTCTACCTGATCCTACATTTATTAATTCAAAACTCATATTCTATCCTCAGTGGTTCATCTTTATACTGTTTATTGTTCCATCAGTCCAATTAGAAATAAAGGCACGTAGCCATGTATAGTTGCCTATAAAATTATATACTAAAATGTCTGTCACTGGTTCATCATATTCTAACTTGAATGGAACCTTACGTGATGTCCATAGCCCTGTTGTAAGCACACATGTTGCTTCTTCAATTACTACAGGTGCCCAATCTGTTCCATCATTACAATTTGTATAAAATGGATCTTGTGGATCTACACCCAATGTGCCTTCTATTTCTATACAGCCTATAAATCCTGTCAATACTATTTGCACAGTATGCAAACCATCATCTCGGCTATAAAAGCCATCGCCTTTGTATTTCTCACCTCTTAACACCTGAACGCTGCTATCGCCAGGATGTGTTGTTAACGGGAGTAGTGTTTCACTGTTTGCCATAGTAATATTTATCCATATTTATATTTTAGTTCCTAACTAATATTTTTAACAATTTATCAGTTGGATCGGCATCTGCTTCAAATCTCAAATAGGAAAATACACCTTTGAAATTATTAAACACGGGTCTTTCTTCTGTGCCATCAAAAGCAACAGTGTCAATATCATACCAGTCGTTTTGTCCTGTGATTTGGTTATCTAGTGTTCCTTGTATTTTTACATTTCCTACATAACCATTACCATTAACTGCATCTGTATAAAACTGTGCAGTATGAACAGCTTCGTTTTTGTTTATTTTTGGCTGTGCAGTAATCTTGTTTAAACTATCATAACCAGCATACCAAAAATCTCCAACAGCTAGGAAGTTGTTTATAGTTTGACTTGATCGTATAGTAGGTTGTGCGCAGTCGTCTATGTAAATTGTTCCACATGCTCCGAATTGTCTATCTGAATAAGATACAACTCTTTGGTCACAAGTTTCTTTTTGAAACACTGTATAAGTTAAGTATTGGCTAGGCAAATTAAGTAAATCGTTTTCTGTAATGTTTACAAAAAACATTCCTTTGGTTGATTTAGTTGATCCGTCATCTTGAACCACGGCATTGTATTGCAGCACTTGATCTTTTTCGTCATCGTATGCTGTAAATTCAATTTCTTGGCCCGCTATGTCTATAGGCTTTTGATCTGGATTCAACATGCGAAATTGAATCTTATTATCAACGCCTTTATATATTTTTAAGTTTCTACTATACACTGGTCTATACTCCACAACAAATCCTATATCGTTTGAAATAACGTCGACTAAATTTTTGTATAAATATCTAGGTATTAATTGCATATAGGATCCTCATTTATATAAGTATTTATCGGCATGTTATTAAAAAATATAGAGAAAAATTTTCCATTCATATCAGTAGTCGCTTATGGCGGGCAAGAATATGTTGGAGTGATTGTAAATCAAGATACCACAGTTACAACAATGTATATCTACACAAAGTTGAAAACTGATGAGGACAAAAAACTTTTATTAGAACTTGGTGAAATATGGTGGTGGGAATCAAACAGAATGATACCTATCAATATATTTTTACGTAAAGAAATAACACCGTTAAATTATGCTATGATGACAATGAATACTAAAGATGTTAAAGTAAGTGTTGGCCCGTGTGTAAATTTAAACAATTTAAGTTTAAAAAGAGTAAAAAGAAAAAGCGTTCAAGTTATGAGACGCTCTCGTTAAGTTCCTCACAAATTAAATTCATATGAACAACACATGACATAGCATAAGCTATAGCATGTGCCTTCTTAAAGTAATAACTTTTATCCTCTGGTTTTTTCCAGACTTCTGTTTCGATTGTTTGCCAAGTTTCGTTGACAAGATGCCTCTTTGCAGGCCGAATTATCGCTAATACGGCTGCTAATTGTTCCACTGACTTTGGCTGCAACTTTCGTAAGATGTTGCCATGACCGTTGACGTGAAAGAGCAAGTTGGTGAAATCGTCGTGCTCCAATAGTTGCCATTCTGGTTCCTTTCTCATTAGTTGTTGTAAATGTTCTTCGTTTTTCACTTTGCTATATATAGATACATTCAAAAAATCTAATTTAAAGTAACCTCGTTCTTCTGCTACTTTGTAATCTATTGTTGCTAAATTATCAACAGGATTGTGCGGACATTCAGTAACATACACACCTGTATTATGTTTTTTACCTGTGTCAAGTTTAGCTGTAATATGTTGTATCTTATCTAATACAATATTTCTATCAGCAAAATCTATATCAATATCAGGCATATTACTTATCCTATAATAAAAATAGTTGCATCATTGCGATTGAATTCATGACTACAAACCATGCACATAATACAATAGCAAATGCTGCCTTACGTATCACTGTGCTTATAACTCCAAGAATACTTCCTGCCAAGTATAATGGAATAAAGATTTTTGTTGCTGGATCTAATACTGTCCATGTCAAAATAGCACTAGCTGCTATTAATATTGTTGTTTCTACTAGTTCACAATAAAAAGCTACAGGAGATAATCTGTAACTTTCTTTACAAAAATCTACAATGTATTTAATCATATTGCATCTACCTTACTCCAATGCTTTTCGCCTTCAGTAGGTGTGTTACCAATATACTCTTCTCCTGTCTCTCTGTCAACCAATTTCCACTTCATAGGACATTTAGTTTTGACAACTAGTTCTACAGACTCTTCAAGTTCATAAACTTGCACACCGTTTTGAAGTTTTCTAAAGTTCATAAGTTTGCTTCTTTTACTATTTGTTTTGCTAATTCAACATCTTTGGGTTGTCTTTTAAATCTTAGTGCCCAGTGCTTCGGATCTAATACTGAACCTAACATTCCAAGTTGTTCATCATTTAGTTTAGATAATGCTTCTTTACCACTAGCACAATTTAAAACTAACCAAGGAGATATCTTGCCATCTTTTATATCCCATGTCATTCTGTTTGTGCTTACATATAAAAAATAATGATTGTATGTAGAATCTTTTTCAGATGCCCATTCTATCATTGTTTGTATACTTCTTTCTAAAGCTGTTTCTACACCTTCCTTACGTATTAATTCAACAGCATATTTTTCATACATTTCATCTCTGCACCAGTGATCTAATTTGACACCACTAGTGACCACATAATCAATATAGCGATCAGGGTATAAAGGTCGAACATTAGATACAAAACTGCCGAACTTAACGAACGCATTATAAAAACTGCTTTTGACAAAATCTTCATATATTTTTTCCTTTTTATGCCCTGCACTTAATTTATAAAATCTTTGAAATGCATAAAAACCTATTGTAACACGTTTTTCATCTTTTTGCAACCAACGTCTTTTTGGCTCGCACATGTGAGCCATTAGTGTGCTTTCTTTCATATAACTTTTGTTGCAATATTCGCATGTGTATTTAGATGTCAACTTTTTCGTAACCGTGTTCTTTGGCGAGCTCTTTAATTTCTTTTTTTGTAGATATTCTAGCAAGTGTTTCTACCTCGTCCATTTTCATTTCTGGATAAATTTGTGCTAACAAATTTACTGCTTTACTGCTGTCGTCTTTTTTCTTTTTAAGTCCTATCCAAGGATGGAACTGTTTCTTTCCTGTTTTACCTGCAACACATAATAGTTGCCATTGTAGTTTTACATGATTTGTGCCGCCTAACACATTCCAGTTTTTATTATAGTATTCGTTCACCTTAAACACTGCTAGTGCAGTTTTTTCATAGTTGCCTTTTACACTGCTAATATAACGGTTTAAGTTCCATAAGTCAAGTTTTATATCTTTCTTGCCATCTTCACCGGCAGCATCATACAGCTCTTTAAAGCCCATGTCAATGCTTGGAATAAGTTCTTTAAATAAGTCTAGTTCTTTGTTTGCCACTTTTCTAAATCTCCAGGCGTGTTTATTTCTATTCCATCAAACTCAACTTCTACTACACCAATCTTTACACCATTCTGTATCCAACGAAGCTGTTCTAGTTTTTCAATATCTTCTTCAGGAAATTTTTTGCTAGTGGTATACATAATTTTTGCTTCTCTGTTATAACCGTAGATACCTAAATGATGGTCACCATACGTTAGGCTTGCACGTAGGAACCAATGTGCTCTACCTCGACTATGTATCATTTTAACACTGTTTG
>CEWG01009610.1_pt1 | contig 10252 bp, 9 predicted proteins | sample 361411 | NCBI WGS metagenome assembly CEWG01 (sample SAMEA2622173, study PRJEB7988) | marine metagenome | biome: marine biome (ENVO:00000447); feature: surface water layer (ENVO:00002042); material: "saline water (ENVO:00002010), including plankton (ENVO:xxxxxxxx)" | depth 5 m | reverse complement strand
AGGCTTTCTGCTGGCGGAGTGTAGTAGCTCTCTGGATATCCAAGTACATCGGCACTAATATCATATCCGTTTTGTCTGGTACTAAAATTACTCGTTCGATTTGGGTCAAGTCCTCTTCCCCCAATGTTTAATTGTAAACCTGCATCATCATTTTGATAAATATTTAAGCCTGAAACTCTTTTATAGAGCTGTCTGGCATTATTTAATGCTAAACTTGCATTTGTATTTTCAACTACTACTACTTCGGTTTTTTTTCCTGCATAAATCGATGTCCCCTCAATATCTTTTAACTTTTTTAAAGCAAAAGGGTCTTTTTTATTTGAGACGTCGACTTCGTTTAATTCGACAAACTCTTGTCCTTGAAGACTGGGGCCGATTATTAAAAAAAATATGAATACACAAAAGTTAAGATTATGGGAATTCATAAAAAGTACAGAGGTTTTTTAGTGATTAATCTCCATCTGCGTCAACATAGTCAACTACAATGGATAGATTAATCAAGAGATCTGTTTTCATGAGAACAACTACTTTTTGGAGCTCATCATAGGCTGCTAGCATTTGAAGATTATTCTCCTCCATTTGCTTGACAAAATTATCATCTAGGTTATTGATTGCTGTTTTGGATTCCTGCATTTGAGATTTGATCTCATTACTAAGATTATCATTCCCCATTTTGTAGAGAATGTAGTCAGCGTATGATTCTCCTATTTGGTTTGTATTATAGTTGTAACCTGAAAAAAAGTTAATTGAAGCTTCTAAGGCTTCTAATGCCAGATCTTTAGAAAGATTTTTTCTAAAATATCCTTCTACGCCTCGCGGATAGATTTGATAATTATCCCACCTGCCGCAAGGGATTCCAATTTTATTCGCCCTAAGACCCTTTTCAAAGAAGTATATAAAATCATTTGTAAGAACATTTAAACTCGAAGTTGAAGTGTTCTCTGGCGAGTTTACAAATTCATTTCTACTGTTAGTCCAAAAATTCTTCACTTCAGCTGTCATGCTCTCCATTTGAAGAACTAAAGCATTTAAGTAGTTTAAATAATTCACTCCATCTAACCCATTGTATTTGTCTAGTATCAAAGTAGAGTCATTATCTAAGCCGTAAAGCATATAATCGAGTGCAGGGAAACCTTGAGAAGACCAACTTGGCCAAGTGAGATCATCGAGATTATAATTTCCACTAACAATATTTTGATCGATTACCGTTGTATTTGTCGGGTAAGTATTCATAGACTTCACATATTCAATTTCTTCGGCCTTACCCATATTAAACATTTCTATATGCTGCCAACTTTTATAGGCACTTTCCCAAGATTGTCTTAGATTATTAAAATTGTTCATAGTAGTTGAAACCGAAAAACTATCCACTGCCAGTTTTAACTCATTTAGTTGAGACTGGAACGTATTATGTTTAGGTATTATAATTCCATCTGCCATATTTGCAAGTAGAATTGTTCTATCATAATTATCTGAGGTTCCCGGGTTGTCAGTGATATTACAAGCCGAAAGTATGCAAGCGACGAAAAGTATGTATATGTATCTCATTATTTTTAAAATTGAAAAGAGGTGATATTAAATATCACCTCTTTATTCACCTAGACGTAGTTTCAAAACTGCACAATTGAAACAAAAGTGAATTTGTTTTTAATTAGTTAGCAATTGCGGCTGCAATATCATCTGCCATTTGAATTAGCTCTGCTGGTGTTCGATCCCAGAATCCATTCCCAGCTTCAAGGGTTGCTAACATAGTATGAACTTGTTCATGGCTGAAGTAAGGCATCCCATTTGCATTGTGCGTGAATTGTAGACTAAGGATAAATCCATATCCTTCGGAAAGGGCATGAAAGTATTCAGGTGATAAAGCGTCTGCTGCTGCTGACTCTCTCAAATAACCTTCAGCTTTAAGAGCAACAACAAGAGATAAAGTTTCCTTAATAATTTGAGCTTGAGCATCTCTTACTTCAGAACAATTATCAACAATTGCTTGTCTTCCTAATTTAAAGGCATTATACACTGTTGTTCTATGGTCTTCAAACTTGTTTAAATATTTTCCAAGATGACCGTCACTATCAATTTCTGGAGTAGTAATGTCTTGATCAACACCATAAACATATCCAAACCCTTCATCCCAATGATGTTCCATTGCAGTAGAGTTCATATCTTCATTTGGATCACGAGTTACGTTATCTACTGCATCACCAATTTTTCCATCGGCTAGGTATCCGTTTACTATTTGATCTAAACACATAGCTCCAATTAAGCTTTTTGCTACGAACTGGTCATATTCAAAACCTTTGGCGTTTAGCTCACGGTTGCCAGCCATACCTGCAGTTCCAGATGCAGCGATAGTTCCAGCAGTGATTGCAGGAGCAACATTGTCCGCGTAATCTTTGAACCATTCTTCAAAATGTTCGTGGATTTCTGCTTGTACTGTTGTTGTAGAGTAGTAAGCAGTTTTGTTTCTTATCTGCTTACTTGAGGCATTTAGCCCAGGTCCAGCAAAGTTATTGTCACCAGACTGGTGATTAAACATCGCATTTAAAGCAGCTTCAGTGGTAGCTGGATCAGAAAGTGCACTTCCTAATTCGCCGGCCATTTGAAGTCTTTGAGTTTGTCCTGAGTAGGTTACTGTTGATAATCCGTCTACTGTAAACGAATAATCTGCAGGGGCATTTACCGTACAGGGGTCTGTATTTCCTGTTCCACAAGATGCAAGAGCTACTATTGCGGAAAGAGAGGAAATCTTGATTAAATTAACTCTGTTCATTATTTGGTTTGTTATGTTATTTTAAAATTATTTTGCAAGTATACAACGTAATTCTTATTTAGACTAAGTCCAAATTAAAATTGTTTTGTAATATTTGCAATATGAATTATGAGTTGGTAGAACAAGGCTATTTATTCTTTAAAGAGGGGTATTTTATCTTGGAAGAGTCTCTAAAATTGGCGTTATCATATTTCGTTAACCCCGGAAAAAGAATTCATTTATTGTATTTAGCGTCTTCAATGCTATTGGCTTTTTGGGTTTTTCAATCTAGTAATTCGAATAAATCTTTTCTTCAGTATTTGTTTCCAAAACGAATTTGGCTTAGCAAGTCAGCATTTATTGATTATTCACTTTTTGCTTTTAATTCTCTAGTGAAAATATTGTTTATTGGCCCCTTCGTAATTTTTGGTTTCTATCTAGCCTTTCATGTTAATGAATATATGCTTGTGAATTTTGGATTTCCGAAAAATAGTTTAGGTGTAGGAGAGACTCTTTTTTGGTATACAATAACACTGACAATAGCTCATGATTTTACAAATTACCTTGTTCATTTTGGCATGCACCGGATTCCTTTTCTTTGGGAGTTTCATAAAGTTCATCATTCTGCGACGTCATTAAACCCTATGACTCAATATAGAATTCATCCGATTGAATTATTCATAAATAATATTCGGAGTCTCCTAATTTTCGGACTAATCACAGGTGTTTTTGATTATTTGTCTGCTCATCAAATTGACAAAATGGTTTTCCTCGGGGTTAACGTATTTCATTTTGCATTTTTACTATTGGGCGCTAACCTCAGGCACTCCCATGTGAAATTGAAGTATCCAAAATTTTTGGAATATATTTTTATTAGCCCGTTTCAACATCAAATCCATCATAGTAATAACCCTGATCATTTTGCCAAAAACATGGGATCTAAACTTGCGATATGGGATTTCTTTTTTGGATCGTTAGTTCTTTCAAAATCCGTTCAAAAGATAAATTTTGGAATTTCAGATGAGAGTAAGAATTATAATTCTTTTTTAAAAAATTTAATAACTCCGATAAAATCAATTTTCAATTTCTTTGGCACTCGTTTAAACTAAGTGTCTAACATTAAATATTATAACCAATTATTATTTCTATTAATATGTTTACCAAAATCCACTCCCTTTTTACCATTCTTCTTGCATTATTCTTCATTTATAAAGGTGTCGATAAAATGCCAATAAAATTGAAAGACATTTCAAAGGAAGAAATTGTCACAACAATTATTGAAAAAAATTCATATGAGGCTCCAGTCGGATACAAAATAACAATGAATACTTTCAGACAATCTGGTTTTTTGAGGATGATTGCATTTTTTCAGATTCTGGCAGGTGTACTAATGATTTTACCTGCAACAAGAGCTCTAGGATTACTGCTATTACTGCCTATAATTTTCAACATTTTTTGTATGCATGTTTTTTTTGATAATCGAATGGGTGAAAACATAGAAACAGGAATTTTACTAGCTCTAAACCTTGGTCTCTGTTCTTTCTATTACAAAAAATTAATTTCCGCGGTTGTTGACAAGAAGGGAGTTCTTTTTTAAAAACGAATTACTTCTTTTATTCCTTGATCCATCCAATTATTTGCTAAATAGCCCTTCTCGAGATTTGAGGCAAAAGGAATTGGAGTTGGAATGCTAGAAATCACTTTTATTGGAGAGTCAAGATATTCAAAACACTCTGATTGAATTATTTGAGAAATATCGCTACCAATGCTTCCTCTCATTGTGTCCTCTTGGACAATGACACAACGTCCAGTTTTTTTGACTGACGCTACTAGTGTATCTATATCCAAGGGTACAAGACTTCTTAAATCGATCAGATCACAAGAAACTTCCTTATTCTCATTGAGCCAATCTTGAACCCATTTTATTCCCAATCCATAACTGATTATAGTGATCTGGTCACCTTCATTTATAGTTGCAGCTTTTCCTATGGGTAAAGTATAGTAGCCTTCGTTGACATCACTTTCTTGTGATCTGTATAGAGCCTTATGTTCGAAAAAGAGAATAGGGTTTGGATCCTCAAATGCTTGAATCAATAACCCTTTGGCATCGAAGGCATTTGAAGGATATACAACTTTTAGCCCTGGGATTCTGGTGAACCAAGATTCAGTACTTTGGGAATGAAAGGGGCCTGCGTTAACTCCGGCTCCCGTAGGCATACGGATAACCATATCTACATTTTGTCCCCACCTATAGTTCAATTTAGCAGCCTGATTACAAATTTGTGTCATAGCTTCAGAAACGAAGTCGGAAAATTGCATTTCAATCATGGTTTTTTTGCCCATTACCGATAATCCAACACCAACCCCTACAATCGCAGATTCACACAATGGAGTGTTTATTATTCTTTCTTTTCCAAACTTTTCTAAAAAAGTATCTGTCGCTTTAAATACACCACCATAATCGGCTATGTCTTGGCCCATAAAAATTAGGTTGTCATGTTCTTTTAACGAGCACTCTAGGCCTGAGTGAATTGCATCGATAAAACGCATTTTTTTTAGTTCACCTTTATTTTGGGTATTTTCTGAATCATATTTTTTGCTACTGAAGACATCTTTTAACTCATTTTCCAGTTTAAATTCAGAATCCGACTCTTTCAATGCAATTTTGAGACTCCCAAGAACCTTATTATTTAAACTTTCTTCAATCGATTTTATCTCATTCTTAGAAAGAATTTTCTCTGAAATTAAATTCTCTCGAAAATTAAGAATGGGGTCTTTTGATTTCCATGAATCAATAAGGCCTTTTGGATAGTATTTTGTCCCTGAAGCTTCTTCATGACCTCGTATTCTGAACGTTTTACATTCTAATAAAATTGGCCTTGGATTGCTTCGAATACTCGACGTTAATTTTTTTGATATGGACAGAGTTGCTGCAAAATCATTCCCATCAATACTATGTGCCTCCATTCCATATGCATCTCCTTTTACCGTAAAAGAGTCAAAGTTGAATTGTTCGTTGGATGGAGTTGATAGCCCCCATTGGTTGTTTTCAACGACAAAAAGAACGGGAAGTTTCCATACTGATGCAACATTTAAAGCTTCATGGAAGTCTCCCTGAGATGCACCTCCATCTCCAGTGAACACCAAAACACATTTTTTTTCATGATTGAGTTTTCTTGCGAAAGCTAGCCCATCTGCGACTCCTAATTGTGCGCCTAAATGGCTTATCATTCCAAAAATATTATGTTCCTTGGAGCCGAAATGAAAAGAGCGATCTCTGCCTTTGGTAAAACCATTTGGTTTCCCTTGAAACTGAGAAAAGAGCTTTTCCAAAGGAATATTTCTTGACGTAAAAACTCCAAGGTTTCTATGCATTGTACAAATCCATTCATCTTCGTGCATAGCAAGTGTGGTTGCGACTGATACAGCTTCCTGGCCATAGCTAGAAAACCATTTAGAAATTATTCCTTGACGCAATGCTAGTAGCATTCTATCCTCCACAGCACGGGGAAGAAAGAGATGCTCGAAATACTTTTTTGCATCTGATTTGTCAAGTTTAGAATAAAAATTATTTTGTGACATGAGACTTGACAAAGGTGGGGTAGAATCCTTAATGAAACAATCCTAGTATCTTTGCAAATATGAAATTGAAAACACTTGACTTAAGTAATTACATTGACGGAACAGAACCCATGCGGAAAAATTTCGTATTGGATTTAGGAAAAGCTTTTGAATCCATTGGTTTTGCAGCTATTGAGGGGCATGACTTTACGAATGCAGATAGGGATTTGTTACAAAATGTAATCAAAGAATTCTTCAATCAGGATAATGAATTTAAAATGAAGTCTTTTGTGCCAGGTGCCAAAGGGCAAAGAGGCTTTACACCATTTGGGACTGAACATGCAAAAGGAGAAACAAGACCTGATTTAAAAGAATTTTTTCAATGGGGTCCTATGAATGCTGCAGAACGCGGTCTCGATAAAAATGTTTTAGTTCCGAACATTGAAAATATGGACAACGCCGTCTCAATTGCATACAATAAGCTTGAAAGAATTGGCCATCAGCTTATGAAAGCAATAGCTTCGTATTTATCTCTTGAAGAGAATTTCTTTGAATCATATTTGAATCAGGGGCACTCGATATTTCGGGCAATCCACTATCCTGGGCAAAAAGATTTCACTCAAAAAGGAATCCGAGCAGCAGCACACGAAGACATTAATCTTATTACCCTTTTAATGGGAGCATCTGCTGAAGGACTTGAACTTCTCAATAAAGATGATGAATGGGTACCAATTCATGTCACGAGTGATGTTCTGGTAATAAATGTAGGAGATATGCTTCAGCGTCTCACGAATAACACTATGCGGTCAACTACACATCGGGTCGTAAATCCTCCTGTTGAGAGGCTTCACCTTCCAAGATTTTCGATGCCATTTTTTGTTCACCCAGATGAAAGTATGCCCTTAAACTGCTTAGATATTTGTATTTCTGAGCAGAACCCAAAGAGTTTTGATGATATAACTGCGGGTCAATACTTGCAACAAAGACTAAAAGAGATTGGTCTTGCTTAGAGTTTTTTTTAAGTATAACTCTATTTTCGAACTAGTATTTCAGCATTCAGTAGATAATGATCAGCAAGGTCCATTTCTTTGCCTTTATACAAATGCTTGGGCTTAAAGACTTTTTGCCAATTTATTTTCAACTTCATATTGTCCCTTTGTATTAGTATATAATCAAGTTGAAGCGGTCTTGGGTTATTATTCCATGAATTTTCAGGGCTAAAAGTGTGTAGATTTTTAAGTATTGACTCAGAGTCTGAAACTCCCAGTATATTTAACATTTCTAAGTACTTTTCTTTCTCGGACTTTTTCGTATTTAGATCACCAAGAATGATGAATGGATTATTATCCTTCGAATTCCGATTCATTAATTTCCGAATATCTCGATATTGAAGTTTACGTGTGGAAATGGCTTTGGAAGAATTGCCTGACTGAAGATGAGTCCCCATAAAATGAATATCGATATCATTTACTTGAGCGTGAAACAAAACACACCCTTTTGCAGCATATTTATCTGCTTTGACCCCTGGCTTAAAAACAATATGATCAAGGTAGCTTAAAGGAATTTGTCCCATAATTAATAAACCATTACTCACTAATGCTTTTTTATTTTTAATTGGATGGATTTGATAGGGGTAAGATTTATTTAAACCCTGAATAATCTTTCTTCTAATTTTACGATCAAACACTTCTTGAAAAACAATAATATCGAAGTCATGCTTTAAGCAATAATCTATGATCAATGGGGTTCTTATTTTCTGTTTTTTTTGCAGGAGTTTTGAAACAAATGAAAAATTTGTAGGAAGCATTTGAATGTTCCAAGTGGCAATATTTAAAATATTGGAATTGCTGTTTGTCGAGTCAGGATGATTGTTTTTACCAAAACATGTCGATTTTAAAAGAAATAAAAAGAAAAATATGATAAACTTTATTCTCATTATCGAACTTAGGCTATAATATATGCGTTAGACATTCATGCTATACTCCAAAGAGTAAAAGGCTTCTGAAATAAATAAAAATCAATTTCTTGAAAACCGACTATATTTCAATCTTGGAGAAAGTTGACAAAGTTAATCCTTTGAGGTATGCTTTCAATCGTAACTATATTGATGGAGATGTATCACGTCTCTCGCCCTACATATCAAGAGGAGTTTTGTCCACAGATCAAATATTAAAAAACTTAGTCAATAGAGGGTTTGATTTAAATAAAATTGAAAAATTCATACAAGAACTGGCTTGGAGGGATTACTGGCAGCTAGTATGGCAGGAAAAAGATATTAATCGAGACATAAAAAATCCCCAATCTGATATACTTTCTTATGGGGTTTCAAAAAATATTGTAGATCACAATACTGGAATTAAAGCCCTAGATACAGCCATCAAAGAGCTTTATAAAGCAGGTTATGTACACAACCATCTTAGAATGTACATTGCTGCACTTAGTGTTAACGTTGCGAAAAACCATTGGAAAGTTCCAGCAAAATGGATGTATTATCACCTACTCGACGGTGATTGGGCCTCCAATTCCCTCAGCTGGCAATGGGTAGCTGGTACCAACAGTAGTAAAAAATACATAGCGAATCAAGATAATATTAATAAGTATACCAGGACTCAACAAAAAAAAACGTACTTGGATATCGATTATTCTGAGTTGAGCGAAATTCTGCAACCTGTGACACTGCAAGAGTTGTCTAGTTTTGATTTTGAAGTTGTATATCCTGAATCTGATCTTTTTAATATCAATGACGGAAAAACAGTATGTATCTATAATTATTACAACTTAGACCCAAATTGGAGAAAAGAATCTGATTATCATAGAATTTTACTCATCGAACCAAGTGTCATTGAGTTACAGCCTATCGGTGAAAAACCTATGAATTTCATGCTTTCTTTATCCAAAAATATAGAGGGTATAAAAGTATTTGTAGGTGAGTTTGACGAATTGCCAATTGGAAAATCTCAAGTTATTTATAAAGAACATCCCAATAATCATAATTATAGAGGGATAAAAGACGAGAGAGATTGGATGTCTTCGGTTAAAGGCTACCACTCTTCTTTCTTTTCATTCTGGAAGAAAGCAAAAAAAGAAATTTTTAGGAAATATGCCTAAAAATCTAGAATCAAAAATTTGTATTGTTTGCAATATTCCTTTTAATTGGAGGAAAAAATGGGAGAAAAACTGGGCGGAAGTGAAATATTGCAGTGAGCGCTGCAGAAGAAATAAAAAAGTTCGTCGACGGATATAAAATCGTTTTGTTACTATTCAAACCATTCTGTTTTTTCTAAAATGTTTTTTCTTCGGCTAGTTCCACTTCTATTGGAATCATGGATGCCTAAATAAAAAAAGCCCAGGCATCTTTCATTTTCATTTAGAGATAAAAATGAATGTAGATGTTTTGCATACTTAGGGGTACTCCAATATCCTCCAATACTCGTTCCTGAGCAAGATATCCAAATATTTTGTACGGCCATTGCCGTTGCAGAGATTTCTTCCCATTCAGGCAGAAGATTTGAATTTTCTTTCATGCAAATACAGATAATATGGCTGGATTTTTCAAAATTTTGACTCAGTTGATTTTTTTTTAACTCGTCCATATCAGTATTTATTTTAAATATTTCGTTTAGCAATTTTATTTTAGAATTAGAACTAAATATCTTAAAAAGCCATGGTTGGGTTAATTTATGTGTTGGAGCATGATTTGCATTTTGGAGTAATTCAATAATTACTTCTTTATCAATTTCAGACCCATTAAATTCATTTGGGTAAATTGATTTTCTGGATTTGATTAATTGAGATATTTCTTCGTTTATCATGAAGTAAAAATAAAAAAAGTGAGATTTAATAATTATCCTTAAATAGCAATAAAAAACCCCAACAAAATGTTGAGGTTAAAAATGTGGGAGATGAGGGGTTCGAACCCCCGACCCCCTCGGTGTAAACGAG
>CEWG01026389.1_pt1 | contig 10260 bp, 17 predicted proteins | sample 361411 | NCBI WGS metagenome assembly CEWG01 (sample SAMEA2622173, study PRJEB7988) | marine metagenome | biome: marine biome (ENVO:00000447); feature: surface water layer (ENVO:00002042); material: "saline water (ENVO:00002010), including plankton (ENVO:xxxxxxxx)" | depth 5 m | reverse complement strand
GTCTTTCAGAACCATGCTTGATGAAGCAAAGCGATCTGCTTACGAATCATTAGATGATTCTATCCGTGAGGAATATAGATCCTTGCTGATCAATAACGACTTTGCCACAGATTTTGCGCTTGAGTACGTCATAACAGAGTTGCTCAACGAACACTTGTGTTTGCGAGACATGCGCAAGCTTTTGAAGGCCAAGGTTGCTGTGTTCGATGAAAGTGACGGCAAGATCTATCAGTACAGTTGCAAGCCAACGGAAGAGAACCTGACGTTCCTCAAGAACAAAACCGCAGACGAACCCTGTGTGTTTCTCAACGACATCCCTGAACACGAAGCCATGGTCTATTGGCGCAGAGCGGAGGGTTAGTCATGAACGATGCTGTAAACGTTGCTGAAAGATTATTACAGGTTGTGCGCGTGATTGTTACTCACGAGATCGACATCGTCACGGAGTCGGAGTGGTTTGAAGAATACGTTGAGACCATGGTCGATAAACGGATCAAGGAGATGGCCGATGAAGGTCCTTGACCTATTCTCAGGCATAGGTGGCTTCTCATTGGGGCTAGAGTGGGCAGGAATGTCCACTGTGGCCTTTTGTGAGCGTGACCCCTACTGCGCCACCATTCTTAAAAAACACTGGCCTGACACGCCCGTGCACAGCGATGTGAGGAACCTAGATGGAAAAGACTATGCGGATTCAATTGACCTTGTGGCAGGAGGATTCCCCTGTCAGCCATTCTCAGTCGCAGGAAACAGAAGGGGGTCAGACGATGACCGCCATCTCTGGCCTGAGATGTTACGAATTATCCAAGAAGCCAAACCAAGATGGGTCATTGGAGAAAATGTTTTTGGGATCATCAACATGGCACTCGACGATGTGCAAGCTGACTTGGAGAGAGAACATTACGAAGTCAGGAAATTCGTATTACCGGCTGTTGCCGTCGATGCTCACCACCGAAGAGACAGAGTCTTCATCATCGCCTACAGAGACCCATCTTTGGTCAACGCCAGCAGCGAGCACGGGAGGTGGGATACCGACAGACGCGGAGGAGCGTGGGTGGAATTGGGAGGGGACGTATTGGCGCAGACCAGACGGCACCAAGTATCAGACGCAACTGATCGACCAAGCTCGCATGTGGCCGACTCCCATGGCGAGAGATTACAAAGACACGGGCAAGAACACCAACTACGAGGCTTTGGCGAAGAAGGGCAAGCTGGCGGGAGCGGTGATGTGGCCGACACCAATGGCACACGAGGCGAGGTTGGGATATCAGGACAGGAGTCGTGGCAAGAAGGGCACGCAGGAGAGTCTTACCACCAAGGTGATCAACAACTTAGGAGGTCGCCAAGAGGTGAGTGGCCAGCTGAACCCAGAGTGGGTCGAGTGGTTGATGGGATTCCCAATCGGGTGGACAGAATCAAAGGGCTAGGCAACGCCGTTGTGCCTCAACTCATTCAAGCAATCGGTGAGCTTGTGCTTGCCGCAGACAAGGAAATTTACGGATGCAAATAAAACTAAATCTTGATGTTGACAACTTGGGTCTTATCCCACCGATGATCATCGATGTCTCTGGTGACGCTGACTTTCTTGAGGTATTCACAGCCATCACCAAAGCCATGCGTGATGAGTGCATCTACGAAGATGACATTCAATCGATAGACTTTGATGCTGAAGGCAGACTGCGGCTACGCCATTTGTTAGATGGTTATCCGTCATGACCTCGACACGCGGAGGCATGCGTGGGAACTCTTCTAGTTTGCACCGTCACAAGAAGATGCGGACGCACACATGTGAGTGGTGTGGCAAGAAGTACGAGACCATTCAAAAGGTTGGGAAGTTCTGTAGTGAGGCTCACAAGCAGCGTGCTAAACGTGCGCTGTTTGCTATGCGCACTCGCAAGCGTTTAACAGATTTAGCTCGCAAGGGCAGGGATTTTAGGCCGTACATTGGAGTTGATGATGAGCATGCGAGACTTAATGACAACGTTAAAAAAGTTGAGAAGACTGATGAATGATTTGATGCTTGACCGTGGTGATGAAGACCGCAGCAATCCTCGTGCGCCGTTCAACCAAAAGGATTACGGTGGAGGTGAGCTTGAAGAGTATGTTGTGACTGTAGAGTTTTTTGTGAAGTCAACGGATCATGAAACTGCTTGTGAAGAAGTTGAGTTTGCGTTAAATCAGAGCAACGTAAACGATTTCTTTGAACTATGGCAGTCGAACGACGTAGAGAAGCTTTGACTGAGGGCATTGACTCTTCCAATGTAATCCTTTGTAGGTCTTGTAAGCGCAAGGGCACGGTTCACACGATGGTATTCTTTTGGGTTAAGACTCTATGTCCTCGTTGTGCGAATCGTGTTCTTCAGCGTCTTCCTCTTGGTCGATGATCTCGTAATCGTCCTCATAAAACTCTTCATCCAGTTCTTCGTATTCAAGATCGACCACGCCTGGCAGGTCTTCATCTTGCATCACCTTGCCGTACAGTTGGGGTGCAAGGTGATTGTTTTCGATTAGCGCCTGCAGCCGGGCTTCGACTTCTGCTTTGTCCATTTGGTCGATACGCCCGTGCTTGATCTCTTTCTTGTCGATGAGCAAGCCTGCGAGTTTTGCTCTGCCCATCTCTGCGTTGACAGCTGCACCATACGATCCGTTTTCGACGGCTATGTTACGAATCTCAAGCAGATCTCGAGCAACCCGTTCGTAAGTGATTTCGTATTTCTTCTGCTCTCCTTCTTGGAGCTCCCGAATTTTTTCTTGTATGTGCGCATAGCGTGGGTCATTCAAAAGCGTGGTCGCAACCTGTGCTGGGTGTGAGTACCCTGCTCTGTGCGCGCACTCTGTATTTGTGAGATCGTGATACACATACAGCTGCACAAACTTCTGTTGCTTCTTGCTCAACGGTCTATTCTTAAACTGCGCAATCGCATACCGTTTTGGGTTTGACAGAATGTCTTCATCTGGCTCCAAAGCTGCGTTACTCATTTCAATTTTTCCCATATCTCAAAAAAATTTTTTTGTTTTTCCAATCCTAATTCTAAAGGGGGAGAAGGGGTATCCCGAAGGGGAGATATTTAATATATCTCTCCCCCTCTTTAGAGGTGACCCACGTGACCCATGACCCACCCTTATAAATCAATGACTTAGGTAGGGGTAGGGTCAAGGGTCACAAGGGTCACGCTTGACCCACGTGACCCTACCTCCACCTCTATATAAATCAATGACTTAACCTACTTATCCACAGGGGTAGGGTCAAAATGAAAAACCCCCCTTGACCCTACCTCTTTTGCCAAAAGTCGGGCCATACCCGACCTAGAATTTACTTTAACTTTCGCTCCTAAGTTCACTTTCAACCCCTCCACATTTGACGCAGTAATACTGCTCGTTCCAAGCGATGTCTGGTATGTCTTTGCATGTGCATCCAATGACATGTTTGAGGTTTGCCAGAGCCGCTGATGTGGGTTCTAGGGGCACATCTTCCCACTCGTACTCCACTCTTAGCTCCACGGCTGCACGCCCATTGACTGCTCTATGATGGGCCTACAATAGCTGTTGCTGTTGAGGTATCCCAACGTCAGGGCCTGGCGTATGCCGTCATCTGTGAGTTCGATGTCGATCTGTGTGACCATGCCTGCAAAGCTTGCGTCCCAGTTTGCTTCTGCCTGCTCGACAACTTCTGTGCTGAGCGTGTCATCCTGCTCCAGATCTGAGTCGATGTTCTCCGACAACCATGCCTTCAGTTTCTCCAAGTCTTCTTCTGAGTCTGCGTACACGATCCCGTACTTACCTCCTGTATTCACCTGATATATCTGCATATCTAATCCTCTTATCTACCCTTCTCTACTCTTCGCTAATTCTTTCGCCAGCTTTCTTATCTCTGCGTTGTTCTTGCTTATGGCTTTGGCCAGTGCCTGCATTGATTCTGACATGTCTTTGTTCGCTTGCTCCAGCCCAGCAAACTTACTCATTAACTTTGAAACGGAGCCGACCGCCTCTTCTACCGTGTCATCGTCCACGTTCATTTCAACCGTTACCTTTGCCATCGAACATCTCTTTGTTTATCATCCTTTTGTGAGGGATTCCTTGCCTTCACGTTCAAGCAATCTTCCTTTTTTGCTTTGGGGGACGCTTGCCCCGGCCAGTTCGGCTATCTCCCTTCTGGCTGGGGTTCTACTACACCCCACACATTCCGTCGCACTCATCCATAAAGCTAAATGTGATTTGATCAGCAGCTGGATCAGAAAGATCGACCACATCGAGTGGCTTCAAGCTTCGATGAACGTAAAGTTTTTGAGTTGTTTTTAAAAACCCGTCTCGTATCGACTTATCTATCATCACCGCCTCATCCCAAGACTCTGGGTCTTCCTCTTTCATCTTCCGCCATGTTGCGTTGTCATGATATGGGCAGAAGGTACATGCACTCTTCTTGGGTAACTCGTTGTACCCATGATCCCGCATCCACTCAAGACAGTGCAGCCTGCTCATGCGCTTCTCAATCAAAGGCCACCTGTTGTTGCACCATTTCTCTGGCGCGTCTTTCATACGTTGAATCTCATCGCTTGAGATCCCAATCCACTGCTCAACTGTGTCCGCTGGGATGCGCTGCCTAGGCTTGTATCCAGCCAGTTCGCGAAGCTTTCTTTGTATTGGTTTAATTTTATAGTCTGAAGTGCACTGCCGACGCAGAAGGCCTTCACCTCTGCCTTCTGGGCTGCTCGTAAAGAACGGAGGAGTTGCAAATCTATCTTGGCCGTTAAGTATTGCAGCCTTCAAGTCGCCTTCTGTAACTTTCAAAAGGGGAAAGGGAAGCTGAGTCTCAAGCCAATCAAGCCACGAGTAAATGTGCGCTGGTTCTGCCTGTGTGTCTGCAAAGATTGCGTAGTCTGGCATAGGTGTTATCTCACCATGCGCAGCCATCAACGCCATTGTGCTTGACTGCACGCCAGCGCCTAGACTTATTACTGTAAGCTTTTTTGTCATATCCCTACAAACTTGTACCATTTCGTACCGTTCTTCACATCGATAAGAATGTATCGCTGCTTCACGTTGAACACTGTTTCCAAAGGCACCTTAGTTTCTTTGGCGATGAGCCGCCCTGGCATGCCCATCTCCTGCATATGGAGTATCCGCATGATCATCGAGTCTTTGATGGGTTCTCTTTTCTCAGGGATCATCTTAGGTTTCGGCGGCTTGGGTTTCTTTTCCCACGCTTGCTGTGCTCTGATTGCGCAGAGTAAGGTGCTCATGATTCAACCTCCCAAGGTCGTGTCATTTCATTTGATTCTAGGTAGTGCCACACCGCCTGCCCAGGCTGTGCATGCGTCTTGACTATATGGCCCTTGTACTTCTGCACATAGCTCACCGCTTTTTGTGCTGCCTTATTGCCGCTGTTCATCTTCGCTTTGCCCAAGGCTTCGCGCGCCAATATCTCTAGTTCTTTTCTGTTGTAGAACTTCGTACTGCTCATGGAGTTCACAACAACATCTGCGATAAGCACTTCATCTTCTTCGCTCAGTTGCGGCCTAGTGTTGCGCGGCGTGAACTCATTGACCTCCCACAATCCTTTCTCAAAATCAAAGTTAGCCAAGTGTTCTTTTGGTTCCCTTGCGTTACGCGCTTCATAGAAGATCGAAACATCAGGTTTCTGTCCGCTGAGTTTAACACCAGAGTCGAACCACCCTGCGAACACGGAGCCACCTCGAGCAGACATGAACGTCTTATCGTCTGCCCGTTCTTTACCTGTATGGTGTGCGAGGATCACGGCAACGTCGTTCAACTCCATGAGCATATCGACTCTGTCCATGAGCTTGCGTATCTCTGTATTGGAGTTCTCTTCGCCATCGAAGAAGTTGATGATGGGGTCTATCATGACGATGTCTGGTTTGTGGAATGCGATTTCATCAGAGAACGCTTGGATGTCTTGGTCTTTCATAAGGTTCTTGCGCAGCCGCCCGCTGATGATCAGGTTGTTGTGCCCCATGTGTATGAGTTCATCGTCCCCTGCGAACCGTTTGTAATAGGTTTCGATACGGCGCTTCAAAAACTCTGCGATGATCTCTGCCTGAAACCACATCACTTTGAGTGGGCGACTGAACGGCACGTCCATGAAGTCGGTGCCTGTTGTTGCACCTGCTGCGAATGCACCCAGCCAGTTTGATTTACCTATCTTTGGTTTGCCTAGTAACAGCACCCGGCTCTTCTGAAATATGAATGCATCGCCCCAGTATTGGTCGATGCCATCGTCGTTCATGTTGTGCCATTCGTCTGCGCTAAACGGCTGCAGCCCAAGCGGCCCCTGCTCTGGCTTCTCTTCGCCTTCTCGCTTCAGTTCATCCAGCGGATCTTCTTGTGACTGAATCTCTTTGAGATCTTCGTTTATGTCAGTCTGCCACTTGGATGTTTGCCATCGCATGACGCCTGCATCGACATCATCTGGGTGTCGTTTGATGTGACCATTCACAATGCTGATGGTGGTGCGTGTGACTTCGATCAGATCCATGGGCGGGAAACATGATTGGTTCCAATCCTGCGCCTTGATCATGACCTCGCGCATACCCCAGCCTTCTTTCACCCACTTGCCGACCAAGCGTGCCAGAGTATCGTTGCGGCTCCCTTCTTGTTTGGGTTCTTCGGTCAGCTTCTCGCGAATGCTTTCGACCTTGCCGCCGTTGTTGTATGTGTGAACTTTCTGCAGATCTTCCTGCAACAACACAGGCAGATCTTCCATGCTCGACATGGGGTAGTTGCTATCGAAGTCGATGTTGTACCCATGGCTGGGTGCGACCATGATGTATCCACCATCGCCGCGTATGTCTATTTTGTTGAGGCCTACGCTGTTGCGGATCAGTTCGCTGCTCAGCGAATAGAAGTAATGCACACCACCACGGGGTGATGTTTGCTTGAGCGGTGTGCGGCTTATGTTGCCTTGCTCTACCCAATCAACGGCTTCTTCTTTATCCACATCGACCACGGCAAACGTGATGCCTGTGATTGCAGCCCAGTTAGCTGACGGGTATTGAGTGTGCCACTGCTGTATCTCTTCGCGTGACGGTTGAATCTTTTGGTAGTGCTGCCATTTGACACGCGGTGTCTTGGCCCACTTGGCTTTGAGTGTGTCTTCGGTATCGAAGGGGTGCCTAGTTCTGAAGTATTGGGGCACTGCTTCTGTTGGTGACCCGCATGGAATGATGTGCATCCCGTTCTCCCACATGTCGTGCAGGAGTTCTAGCTTAGCTTCGGGTGCTAGTTCAGAACCGTTGACACCAGCTGGTAGGAAAGATGGCATCATCAATTAATCCGTTTCACGATCCTGTTTTGGTTTTCATCTGTTCCTGATCTGACTTTTATATCAAGAGATTTTGCGGCGACTCGTATTGAGTGATAGACGTAGCCTTTGGGATCTTCTTCTTTGGTCAACACAAAGCTGTCACCAATCTCCATACCTTTCAAAAGCTTTTGCCATTTGCCCGACCCTTTAGTCGGGTGGGGCGGTAGCTCGAGGTTCTTTTCAATTGTCTTCATGACCTTTTCACGTTTGAGAAAGTCGCATTCTCTACGAGATTTTTGGGTGATGCAAATAAAAGATGAAAAAAAATGTTGCAAGCTTTTAATATATACATTAGAGTCCACAACAGTAGAGATGAGATGAGAGATAGAGATGACTGAGCGGCTTAAATGTCTGGCGCTGCAACTGCATGGCGCAAAAGAAAAAAAGAAGGAACTTGAGCAGTACATTAAAAAGTGCGAACGAGATCTTTTAGATCATAAGGAAGTCAGAGGACTTCTCCTTCCCCTGAACAACGAAGGCGGCGAAAGAACGCAGAACGGCATTACTGTTGAGATCAAACGTGACCACGTTTGGGATCAATCAATGTTGGATGAACTTCTGGAGTCAAAGCCACAACAAGAGTGGCCCTCGTTTGTAACCCAAGAGATTAAATACAAAGTGGATATGCGTGCGTTCACGTCGTGGGCTATGGCTCACCCCGGTGACGCTGCGGGTTACCACGCTTGTCATTCGATCAAGCTTGGGAATGAGCGGGTCAAGTCGATTGACCCAGATAAACTAAACCAACTAGAAGAGGAGGTGTGACCTTGAGTTTATTAAACCAAGTAACCACCCATCGGGAGATCAATCCTGATGTGTCCATGCCCCCTGTGCGGATGAACATCCAAGGCACAGATGGTATCGGTAAGTCCACGTTTGGAGCGAACGCTCCTGACTCAATCTTCATTCAAGCTGAAGATGGTTTGTCGTTCATCAACGCTGCACGGTTTCCCCAAGCGAATACTTGGGAAGAGATCATGGAGCAGGTGAGAACGCTGGCCATGGAGGAGCACTCGTACAAGACAGTTGTCTTGGATACGACGGATGCTGCAGCCAAGCTTGGTGAGGCGCATGTGTGTGAGAAGAACGGCTGGTCATCAGCGGCAGACCCCAAAGCAGGATACGGTGCGTTTTACGTTGCCGAAGAGAACGCTTGGTTGAATCTGTTGAATGGTTTCAACGTTTGTTTCAAAGAGCGTGGCATGAATGTGATTCTGTTGAGTCACGTTATTAACAAGGACTACAAGCCACCTGAAACAGAGGGCTACAATCGCTGGGAGATGCGATGCAATAGGAAGATCAACTCTCTCATTAAAGATTGGGTTGACTTCAATTTGTTCGCAAACTACGAGACAACTGTGATCAAGGATGGCTCAAAGGCACGCGGTCAAAGCTATGGCAACCGTGCGTTGCATACCCAGTTTGAGGCATCGCATGACGCGAAGTCTCGACTCGCGCTCCCATCGAAGATTGAGTTCACATGGCAAGCTTTTGCAGATGCGTATGGCGCTGCACTTGGTTTGCCTGCCAACAATAACGAAGCCGCATAGGAGGAACCATGGGCTTATTAGATCAAGGTATCGATGTCAGTAACATTGAGTCCAACAACGTGAGTGACAACACTCCTTTCCCCGAAGGTGATTACACCTTGGCTGCTGCTCTTTACGAAGAGCAAACGTCGAAAGCTGGCAACGAGATGATCAAGATCGAGTTCAACGTTGTCGGCCCTACGCATGCTGGCCGTAAGGTTTGGGACTACTTCGTTCTGAACCAGCAGGTTGGTTTGTCTCGATTGAAGTCGTTCGTCGGCTCGACAGGTCAGGACGCTTCTCAGGTTCTGAACACTGACATGCTGAGATCAGCGATGGGCAAGCAGTTCACTGCATCCATCAAGATCGAACCTGGCTCTGGTGGTTATTCTGACAGCAACAAGATCGCTTCTTACAAAAGCGGTGCGGGATCTGCTCCTGCTGCTGTGCAACCACAAGCGCCACAACAGGCACAGGCAACCCCTGCGCCGGGACTGAACACCGCCAATGTAGATTGGAGCGGTTGAAGCATGACTGAAATGGCCAAGGCGAACCCTCGCCGATTGCAGCGCGTGCCCGTCCGCGCGGCCTAAGACGGGACTAACTTAAACCCTAAAGCAAAAAAGGAGGCATCATGCCAAACGTAGTAACACTTGAAGAAATGCAGCAATCAGTGCTGACCACTAAAATCCAAGGTGTATCGCCTTTCATTCAACATAAATGGAGTGAGAAGGCTGTTCAAATGATGAAGGATAAGCACGCTGGTGTGCGTGTGAAGAATCGTGAGATACGAGATCCAGAACAAGAGTTCAGAGATGCAGCGTATGTTTGCGAAGATGGTCGGTTCGGTTTTCCTGCAGGTGGAATCAAGGCTTGTTTGATTGGTGCGGCTCACAAAGACATTGGTCTTGAAAAGACTCTGTTGCGTAAGTCGCTGTTCATTCTTCCTGATGACCCGATAAACAATCTTATTGCTCTTGAAACGGATGATCCGTTGATGCGCGAAGACATTGTCCGTATTGGTATGGGATCTACTGATCTCAGATACCGACCAGAGTTTCGCAACTGGAGCATGGTTCTTAACTTTGAGTTTGATGCTCAAGCGTTGACTCAAAACACCATCCTTAACTTGATTCAGCGTGCTGGATTCGGCGTGGGATTGGGCGAATGGCGTCCTGAGAAAGGTGGCGAGTATGGTCGGTTTGAAGTGGATACAAGCTTCAACACAGTGATCATGCCTAAGACTCAGTTTGTGGAGGAGCGCAAAGCAGCATGAACCCCACATACACTGAGGTGAAGTGGAAGCGAGGGTCTGTCTTCAAGGCAGACCCCGCTCAAGCTTTGAAAGAAATAGAAGCGTTGAATCTAAAGTACAACGGGTTCGCACCTGATGGTGCGCTTGTTGAACATGCG